>Ga0310697_10001877_pt1 | contig 23398 bp, 20 predicted proteins | sample 172DNAGHGlowgp2_FD_203883 | JGI IMG/M metagenome (GOLD analysis project Ga0310697, IMG submission 203883) | Sheep rumen microbial communities from Palmerston North, Manawatu-Wanganui, New Zealand - 1728 DNA GHGlow gp2 (v2) (version 2) | ecosystem: Host-associated > Mammals > Digestive system >...
TAGTTGAATGCAAATGCACTAACAACTAAAAACTAATAACTAAAAACTCCTTTTAGATAATGTGTTTAACTTTGAGTTGATTAACAATGAGCTCAACAGCCTCCTCGGGAGTCACCTCGTGCACCTCGCCTGGAGCCTTCATGGCCTTGGGGAAGGACTTGAAGACCTTGGTGGGTGAGCCAGCAAGACCGAGCTTGCCCTCATCCACGTCAATCTTGTCGGCACTCCACACCTCGACTTCCTTGTCATAGGCCTCCATGATGCCGCTAACGCTCATGTAGCGGGGCTCAAAGGCAGATGCGAGCACGGTCAACAGGCACTTGCCCTCGACCTCGAGAACTTGCACGCCGTCCTCGTTCTCCTTATCGACTTGCAGATTGCCATTGTCCATGACCTTGGCATCGGCCACATAGGTGATTTGGGGCAGTCCCAGGTGCTCGGCAAGCTCGGGACCTACCTGGGCGGTATCACCGTCGATAGCCTGGCGGCCAGCGATGATGAGGTCATAGTCGAGAACACGGCACAGGCCCGACAAGGCATAGGAAGTGGCCAGGGTATCGGCACCAGCGAACTTGCGGTCGCTCAGCAGGATGGCCCTGTCGGCACCCATAGCGAGTGCCTCGCGCAGCATGACGTCGGCTTGGGGGGGACCCATCGAGATCACGGTAACGTGGGCACCGAACTGGTCCTTGAGTCTCAAGGCGAGCTCAAGTCCGCCCTTATCGTCGGGGTTCATAATGCTGGGAACGCCTTCACGAATCAGAGTACCCTTCACTGGGTCAATCTTGACAACGGTGGTATCGGGAACTTGTTTAATACAAACGATAATATTCATAATTTTGTTCTTTATAAGGCTTTAGGTTTCAGGTCGTAGGCTTTATAGGGAAGCGGAAGCCACCTAATGCCTAACGCCTATTGCCTAAGAGCTGATTTATTTAAACAATTGACCGGCAATGACCATGCGCTGCACCTCGGATGTACCCTCATAGATCTCGGTAATCTTGGCGTCACGCATCATGCGCTCAACAGGATATTCACGGGTGTAACCATATCCACCATGGAATTGAACGGCCTTGGTCGTCACTTCCATAGCAGTCTCGGCAGCAAAGAGCTTAGCCATAGCGGCATCGGCGCTGTAGGGCAAGTGCATGTCTTTCTTCCAAGCGGCACTGCGCACGAGCAGACGTGCGGCCTCGACCTTGGTCTTGAGATCGGCCATTTGGAACTGAGTGTTCTGGAACTTGGCGATAGCGCGTCCAAACTGCTTGCGCTCCTTGGTGTACTTCACGGTCTCGTCCATAGCACCCTGGGCGATACCCAGTGCCTGGGAAGCGATACCGATGCGTCCGCCGTCGAGGGTCATCATGGCAATCTTGAAGCCCTTGCCGAGCTGTCCGAGGAGGTTTTCCTTGGGGACGATGCAGTTTTCAAAAATCAGCTCACAGGTTGCGCTGCCGCGAATACCCATCTTCAACTCCTTCTTGCCGATCGAGAAGCCAGGCATACCTTTCTCGACGATAAAGGCCGAGATACCCTTGGTGCCCTGCGACTTGTCGGTCATAGCCATCACGATAAAGACGTGGGCGTTGGAGGCATTGGTGATAAAGATCTTGGAGCCGTTGAGCACCCAGTGGTCGCCGGCGTCAACAGCGGTGGTCTGCTGCATGGCAGCGTCGGTACCGGCATTGGGCTCGGTAAGGCCAAAGGCGCCAATCCACTCACCCGAAGCGAGTTTGGGCAAGTACTTCATCTTCTGCTCCTCGGTGCCATGCTCCATGATGGGAGCAACACACAGCGAGGTGTGTGCCGAGAGGACAACGCCCGTGGTAGCGCACACGCGTGAGAGTTCCTCAACAGCCATGATATACATCTGCACGGTACCACCGGCACCGCCATATTGCTTGGGGACGGGAATACCCATCATGCCGAGCTTACCCATCTTCTCGACAGTTTCGATGGGGAAGCGCTCCTGCTCATCGATCTCGGCGGCAAGGGGCTTCACCTCGTTCTCTGCAAATGAGCGTACCATCTGCAGGAACAGTTGTTCGGTCTTGGAATAGCTAAAATCCATATTAGTTTCTGGTTGTTTGTTTTTAGTTTTCAGTTGTCGGTCTTCAGTTGTCAGCATGTTGGCTGGTGCCACTGAAAACTGAAAACCGACAACTCGGCTGAATTAATACTTGTAGAAGCCTTCGCCGGTCTTGCGGCCCAGGAGGCCAGCACGTACCATCTTGCGCAGCAGCGGGTGAGGACGATACTTGGGATCTCCAAACTCGTTGTAGAGGACTTCCATAATGGCGAGGTTCACATCGTTACCGATGAGGTCGGCCAGAGCGAGGGGTCCCATGGGATGGTTGGCACCCAGCATCATGCACTTGTCAATATCCTCGGCGCTGGCGATGCCATCGGCCAGGATACCCACAGCCTCGTTGATCATGGGGATGAGAATGCGGTTAACGACAAAACCGGGAGCCTCGTTCACGGGCACGGGAGTCTTGCCAATCTGGGTCGTCAGGTCGATGATGCACTGGGCGGTCTCGTCACTGGTGAGCTGTCCCTTGATGACCTCGACAAGCGCCATGCGGTCGGCGGGGTTGAAGAAGTGGCAGCCAATGAACTGAGCGGGACGGCTGGTGCAAGCAGCAATCTCGGTAATCGAGAGCGACGACGAGTTGGTGGCAAAGATGGTCTCGGGCTTGCAGATCTTGTCAAGCTCCATAAACACGTCCTTCTTTAACTGCATATTCTCGACAGCAGCCTCGATAACCAGGTCGGCATCGGCAAAGGTTGCATAGTCGGTCGTGGTGGTGATATTAGCCAGGATAGCCTTCATGGCATCCTCGGTGATCTTACCCTTCTCGACGAGCTTGTTGTAGCCCTTAGAAATCGAAGCCATAGCCTTGTCCAGGCTCTCCTGGGTGCGGCTCTTCATGACAACGGGCATCTTGGCAGCAAAAGCCTTGACGATACCCTTAGCCATCGTACCTGTTCCAATAACACAAATTTTCATAATAATGTTCTATTCTGTTTTTATGTAATTGATTAATGTTGCTTATTCTCCTGTAAAATCGGCCTTGCGCTTATTGAGGAAAGCGTCCATGCCCTCTTTCTGGTCGCTGGTGGCAAAGCAGTGGCCAAAGAGCTTGTTCTCCAGGCCAATGGCAGCGTCGGCATCCAGGTCGTAGCCCTCGTTGATACTCTGCTTGGCCAGACGTATGGCCACGGGAGCATTCTTGAGCATCATCTGGGCCATTTCCATGGCCTTGTCCATCAGTTCCTCGGGCTCATAGACAGCATTGACCAGGCCGATGCGCAGGGCCTCGTCGGCACGGATCACCTTGCCGGTATAGATCATCTCCTTGGCATAGCCCTGGCCGATGAGTTTGGGCAGGCGGTAGGTACCCGAGAAGCCGGGGATGATGCCCAGCCCCACCTCGGGCTGGCCGAACTTGGCCTTGGTAGAGGCGATGCGGATGTCGCACGACATTGCCAGCTCGCAACCGCCACCCAGGGCAAAGCCATTGACAGCGGCAATGACGGGGATGGGCAGGGTCTCGATGGCACGGAACACCTGAGCGCCCAGACGGCCAAACTCGAAGCCCTGTGGCTCGTCGAGGTGGGCCATCTCGCTGATATCGGCACCGGCAACAAACGATTTCTCGCCGTCGCCTGTGATGATGAGCACCCGCGTCTTGTTATCCAGGTTGCTGACAACGTCGCTCATCTCCTTGAGGATTGTGGAGTTAAGGGCATTCAGCGACTTGGGAGCCGAGACCTTCATGACGGTGATGCCGTCGTTGTGCTCTATCTTGAGAAAGTTATACTCCATGACAATGCTAGGGCATTAAATGTCCATGGGCTTGAGGTCGGGCGAGATGATGAGCTTGGCCTCGGTAGCAGCCTGTACATCCTCGACGGTGAACTCGGGATGCAGCTCGCGCAGGACGATACCCTCGGGGGTGATATCCATAACGCCCATCTCGGTGATAATCATATTGACCTGTCCGGCTGCGGTGAGGGGCAAAGTACACTCCTTCAAGATCTTGGGGTTACCTTTCTGGGTGTGTTCCATGGTGAGGATCACACGCTTGGCACCGACAACGAGATCCATGGCGCCACCCATGCCGGGAGCCATCTTGCCAGGGATAATCCAGTTAGCGAGGTTACCCTTCTCATCGACCTGCAGAGCACCCAGGAACGAAACGTTCACATGACCGCCGCGGATGATGGCAAAAGAGGTAGCCGAGTCAAAGGTGGAAGCCCCAGGATTCAACGTGATGGCACCGCCACCGGCATTGATGAGGTTCTTGTCTTCCTTGCCCTCCTCGGGGGTAGGTCCCATTCCCATAGCGCCGTTCTCGGTCTGCAATGTCACCGAAACGCCCTCGGGCAGATAGTTAGGAATTAAAGTGGGGATACCAATACCCAGGTTCACAACATCGCCATTGTGCAGTTCCTTAGCCGCACGCTTTGCGATGACTTCTCTCATTTGATATTTATCCATAATGAAAATAGTAATTTGAGATTAATTATGTTTTTTAAAAAGTTATTTCATTCCTCTCTTGACCATCTCCTGGACAACGAACGATGCCACGTCGTCGGCATAGGTGTTCATGCCAAAGCCAGCATCAAAGCCCAGTTCCTTGGCCAGCTCATGGGTGATGCGGGCACCACCGCAACAACAGATCATCTTGTCGCGCAGTCCCTCGGCCTCCATCAGCTCGATGAATTCGGTCATGTTCTTGATGTGCACGTCCTTCTGTGTCACGGTCTGTGAGACGAGCAGTGCGTCGGCGTGGAGTTCGATACCCTTGGCGATAAACTCGTCGTTAGGTACCTGAGACCCCAGGTTGTAGGCCTCGATCATCTCGTAGCGCTCCAGTCCGTAGTGTCCAGCATAGCCCTTCATGTTCATGATGGCATCGATGCCCACAGTGTGGGCATCGGTACCGGTCGAAGCGCCCACGATAACGATCTTGCGACCGATGTTTTCCTTGATATACTCATCGGTCTCATACATGTCCATCGTGTTGCTCTCCACCTTGGGGACGTAGATGGTGCTGTAGTCCACCGTGTGGGTGCAGCTGCCATAGCAGTTAAAGAAGGTGAATCCCGGAGTCAACTCCTTGTAGAAGACCACGCTGGGGTTCTCCAGACCCATCTTGCGGAGTAATTGCTTGGCGGCCTCGACCGCCTCGGCGCCACAGGGGACTGGCAGGGTGAAGCTAAGCTGCACCTTACCGTCGTTCATTGTGTCGCCGTATGGCTTTATCTTGGTGAAGTCTAAGGTTTTGTCAAAATCCTTAGCTTCCATGCTATATAATCCTTCACTCATAGTCGTTCAAGTAACCTTATTGTGATGTGTTGTTATTATCTCTTGCCTTTCATCAGTTCGATAAAGGGGTTGAAATAGTTCTCGCCCTTCATGGTGACACCCTGCAAGCCCTTACCGCCATTCTTGGGACGCTTCACGTCGCCAAAGATGCCTTTTTCGAGTGCGGTAAAGAGGCCTTCCTTGGTGATTTCTTCAAGCAACTTGATGGTGTTGCCCAGCACTTCCTTAACACGGTTGCGGCAGATGCCTCCCTCGACAAACTCCATCTCCTCGCCGATGCTCTTCATGTTGTTGAAGATGTACTTGGCATTCTCGATCGAGAGGTAACGGTCGCTCATGAAGGGGGTGTGGATAGCCTCGGTGGGCATACCCAGCAATTGGATGCCCTGATGTGTCCAGATGCCAATCATGTTGAACAGTGCATCCTGGATGTGTCCGCGGAAGATATTGCCCGTCATGAACTTGGTGGGGGGCATATACTTCAATGTAGCCTTGGGGAAGATTTCACGGGTCATCTGTGCCTGGGCCAGCTCCAGCAGGAAGCCGTTCTCGAGCATGGGATCCATCTCGAAGGCATGTCCCAGACCCATCTGTTCCTCGGGCAGGCCAGCCATGAGTGCCAACTGCTCGTTAATGAGGTCGGAAGCAAGCACGGTGTGTGCCGCCTCGACGGCATCGGCAGTGGTGAGGTAGTTGTCCTCGCCCGTGTTGATGATCACGCCGGCAAAGCCGTTGATGATGCGGCTCATGTACTGGTCGATGAGCGTGCGCTGCATGTTGATGTCGCGGAAGAGGATGCCATACAAGGCATCGTTGAGCATCACATCCAGTCCCTCAAAGGCACCCATAATGGCAATCTCAGGCATGCACAGTCCCGAACAGTAGTTACACAGGCGGATGTATCGTCCCTGCTCCTCGCCCACCTCATCAAGCGCCTTGCGCATGATACGGAAGTTCTCCTGGGTGGCAAAGGTTCCACCGAAGCCCTCGGTAGTAGCACCATAGGGCACATAGTCCAGCAGACTCTGGCCAGTGGTACGTATCACAGCAATCACATCAGCCCCTTGACGTGCGCCAGCCTGTGCCTGCACCACGTCCTCATAGATGTTACCCGTTGCCACAATGATGTACAGGTAGGGCTTGGGACCCTCACCGATAGTCTCGAGATAATGCTCGCGGCGGGCACGACGATTGCGAATGCGGGTCATACTCTCGTCGATGACAGGCTGCAACGCATCGGCAATCTGCTTGGGGTCACGGGTAACAACCTGGGTGATGTCCAGTTCATTGGTTGCCACCTTCTCGGCAATCTGTTGCGGATTGAGGCCCGTCTTTATCATCGCATTGGCGATAAAGAATAACGCACCTTCACCCAGGACGCCTTTATCCTTGAGGGCATCGACCACCACGTTGGGCAGGGGCACCTCATTGTCGTCAACACCATCGATGCCCATCAAGCGACACAGTGTTCGCTCGACAGCGACTGTGGTGTATTGTTCCACAAAGGACTGCACGTCTTCGGCGATGCCTTTGGCTAAGCCTCTGGCATACTCAACTTTTTCAAAATCTAGTCCTAATTTGCTCTTTTGCATGATGTATATAGTGTATATAGTGTGATGATGATAAAATCATTGTTGGTGGTTTGAGTCCTCAAGAAGAGTTCTCGCAACGGATATCCACTCGCTGTCGATTCCCAGGCTCTGGGCGATGTTGAGCGCCTCGTGGGGCACCTCGCCGTGCTGGACCTCGATCAGTTGATAGTCCATTGTACCGTTCTCGAAGCCCTTCACCCGCAGGCAACGGGCCTCGCCCGGCTCTATATCATAGTGCGTTGTCATGACTAGGCTCATGTTCCTGCCTGCCAGCACCTGGAGCAGGGCTGTCACGAGAGCGGCGCCCTCGGTAGGATTGGTGGTGCGAGCGGGTTCGTCGATCAACGCCATTATTTTCTTATTCTCGCGCGATGCCTTGATGACGGCATCGATGTTCTTCATCTCGGCGGCAAACGATGACAGGCCTTTCTCGACCGACTGTTCGTCACCAATACAGAAGTATATCTCGTCTCTCACGGCAATTTGGGCCGAAGCCGCTGGAATGCCGAATCCAAACTGGAAGAGCAGTTGGCACAGGGTCAACGTCTTCAGTACCACGGTCTTGCCACCCATGTTGGCACCCGTGATGAGCGTGGGTTGCTGCCCGAAGGCGATATCCACCGGCTGGAAGAGCTTGCCGCTCCCTGCCAGAGCCTCTTGGACCTGGGGGTGGAACATGGCCTCAAAGCGGCTGTTTCCGTCGTGGGATAGTGCTGGGAAGCACAAGCCCATGTGCCGCAGCTGCATCGCCTTGGCCAGGAACACGTCGATGCGTGCTAGAGCCACCTGGGCTTGCTCGATAGCGGCAGCAAAGGGGTGCAACCGGCGGCTCAAATCCTCTCTCACTCCCTCCTCAAGCTCACTGGCCTTGACCAGCAGTTCGTCCTGCTGTTCGGGGCACTTGCGCATGAGCGAACGCAGTTCCTTGAGTTGGGCGCAATAGGAATCATATATATAAAATGTGGCGATCTTCATTCCATCGGGATCAAGGATTGTGATGACCTCGTCAAGTGCAGGAATGGGAACCACATCCTGCATCCCGTGCTCCTGCATCAGCCGTGCCACGTCGGTCGACAGGATGGCGAGGTGCTTGACCTCAAACAGCTCGATATCATCGAGGGTGGACTTCTGGGCCATGTTCTTGATGGTGGTCCTGATATCCTTCAATCCCTGTAGGCGGAATTGCAGTGTATCGACATAGGCCTTATCCTCTTGTGCCATGAAGTCCACAAAGCGGTGCAGCACGCGATAGGAGTCCATGATGTCTTGTTCTGCCGTCATCATGGGCGAGTCGAGAAGCCACCGACGCGCAAAGCCCGACTGCAAATCCAGCTGGTCGAGCATATAGCGTAAGCCACAAGGTGATTCTATGACATTCTTCAGTTGCACTGCTTGTTCTTTAATAAGTCGTAAACGGGGAGCCCGATGGCTTCACTCAGTCGGTTGCACAGTGTGTCCGAGTCAAGGACATATCCACTGGGCGAGGTGGGGTTGACGGTGACCGCGATGAGTTTGCTCTTGTGCAACACCCTGATGCGTCCTCCCGTCTTGAGGAACAGTCTGAACTGCTGTGGAGTGACAAAAATCTTGGTGAAATCCCTCACCACCAGCTCCACCTGCTTGAGGTTTTTGTTCTTCCTCACTTTCTCAAGGAAACTATCGACCAATGCTCCTGCCACATACAGGGTCTCGCAATGGTCCATTCCCTCGAAATGGATATCCTTGGAGAGCGAGGTCACAGCATCCAGCCCCTTGATCTGGCCGTCGTTATCGACAAACCACAAACCCTTTTCCAGAGGCATGAGCCTGTCGATGTTAGCCCCGGTGGTTAGGTCCAGATTGATGAGTTCCACCACATGGGCGGTCTTGCTCACCAGGGTATTGATGTTGGCCGAGTAGGCGGCTCCTGTAGCCAGAATCATCGACTGGCTCACGGCGGGCGATGCCGAGCTCATGCGCGATAAGGCACCATCGATGATGACCAGGTCGATGCCAAAGCGTCCTTGCATCTCCCCCATCCAGCGCTTGAGGCTCGACGCCGAGGAGGGTCCCGAGAGCAGTATCTTGCCCCCTGTGAGCGCCCTGGCGGTTACTACCCTTCCCAGTGAAGTCCCCTCGTCGCTCACGTCGATGAGTTCCGATACCAGCCGTCGCTGCCGGTAATGAGTCTCGCTGGTGCCGAAGTACATTCCCTCGCGCAGGACGATTTCGGGTTTCTGGGTGCGGGTCACCTGGTCGGTCGTCTCTCCATCAATGCCGATCGAGGTCACGGCAATGCGCTTAGTCTGGACGGGCAAGCGGTCGAGCACATATTTCAGCGTCTCGGTCTTGCCTGTGTTTTTCTCCAGTCCCACGATAGACAGGCTATCATGCCTCAATATGTCATTGATGAAGGGAAGCACTGCTCACACAACAAGTCGGTTCACCGCGGAGATGTGCCGTTGTGGCACATCTCCACAGGTGACTGACATCAATTCTTATTTCTTGTTGCGAACCTCGTTGCGCTCATGACGCTTCAGCGCCCTGGGCTCGATGTTCATGCGCTCGCCCTCGAGCAGCGAGATCACGCCATCGACAGCCTTGTCGGCAGCCACTTGCTCACGCTTGCGAGCAGCCTGGCACTCGGGACAATTGCACTCGCTGTGATACTCGGTGGGCTCGGTATAGGTCGTGATAACGCCCTCAAAGTTGCGCAGCACTACCCTACCCGGAGCCTGGGAGATCACATACTGGGGCATGACGGGCGTCTTGCCACCACCACCAGGAGCATCCACCACAAAGGTGGGAACGCAGTAGCCACTGGTGTGTCCGCGCAGGCCCTCGATGATCTCGATGCCCTTGCTGACGGGGGTGCGGAAGTGCTCCAGACCCATCGACAGGTCACACTGATAGATGTAGTAAGGACGCACGCGTATCTTGACGATCTCATGCACGAGCTTCTTCATCACGTGAACACAGTCGTTGACACCACGCAACAGCACGCTCTGGTTGCCCAGGGGGATACCGGCGTCGGCGAGCATCTCGCAGGCACGGCTCGACTCGGGAGTCACCTCGTTGGGGTGGTTGAAGTGGGTATTAATCCAGATGGGATGATACTTCTTCAACATATTGCACAACTCGGGGGTGATGCGCTGCGGGCATACCACGGGAGTGCGTGTACCCAGTCGAACAATTTCGACATGAGGAATCTTCCTCAATTCCGAGATGATGTATTCCAAGCGCTTGTCACTCACCATGAGCGCGTCGCCACCAGAGAGGAGGACGTCGCGCACAGTGGGCGTGTTGCGGATATATTCCAATGCCTTCTCGATGCGGTCGATGCCACACTCGTTGTCGGTTTGCCCGGCAAAGCGGCGACGGGTGCAGTGGCGGCAATACATCGAGCACATGTCGGTGATGAGGAACAGCACGCGATCGGGATAACGGTGGGTCAAACCAGGCGTGGGAGAATCCTCGTCCTCATGCAGCGGGTCGAGCAAGTCGGCAGCAGCCTGATGGGTCTCAAGGCCGGTGGGGATGCACTGACGGCGGATGGGGTCGTGGGGGTCATCGGGGTTGATGAGGCTCAGGTAGTAAGGCGTGATGGCCATGCGCAGGGTCTTGAGGGTCTGCTTAACGCCCTCTTCCTCCTCGGCAGTAAGGCTCACATACTTCTTGAGTTCCTCGAGGGTCTCGATGCGGTTTTTCACCTGCCACTTCCAGTCATTCCACTGTTCGTCGGTGACATCAGGAAACATCTGTTTTCTTCTTGATTCTACCATGATAGTTTCAAATGATGATGCCGAGGGGCTACACGCGTTGTGTGCCCCCGCGGCATCAAATTTCTTGATTAGGCGTACAATTCCTCAAAGATCTTGCGCAGCTCGGGGCACTCGCGCAGCTCCTGCAAGGTGAAGTCGGCATGACCCTTGGTGTAGCCGTTACCGATGATCATGTTCACGTCGGCACCGATACCCTCGGCTCCCAGAGCAGCCTTGGTAAAGCTGGTGGCCATCGAGAAGAAGTAAACCACGCCGTCATCCTTGGTGCACAGCACAGCGGTCATCTCGCAGTCAGGCACGTTGACGCAGTTGATGGTGGTATCGGCCATCTTGCCGTCGGTCAGCTTGTACACCAGCTCGTAAACCTCAACGGGAGTCATGCCGGCAACGCTCTCGACCACGTCACAGAAGCCGAGGTCCTTGATGCGCTGGGTCGATTTGGGGCTATTGGCAAGACCAATCACCTTACCGGTAACACCCACGCGCTTCTTGGCCTCGTAGCAGCACAGCATACCGCTCTTGCCACCTGCACCCAGGATGACAACGTTCTGACCATACTGGCACAGCTTAGCGGTCTGGGCGGGAGCACCAGCGACGTCGAGTGCGCTCAAAGCGAGCTTCTCGGGCATGTCATCGGGAATCTTGGCATAGATGCCGCTCTCGAACAGGATAGCCTTGCCCTTGATATCCACCTGGTCAACATCGGCGCGGATTTCCATGATCTCGTCGATGCGCAGCGGGGTGAGAGACAGCGACACGAGGGTAGCGATGCGGTCGCCCTCCTTGAGGTCAATCTTACCCTTGAGAGCGTCACCAATCTTCTCTACCTTACCCAGGAGCATACCACCTGAACCCGTGCGGCGGTTGCGGTGCTTGCCCTGCAGCTCGACGTTGAGGAGCATCTCCTTCTTGATCTCTTCCATCACCTCGGCCTCGTTGTTGGGATCCTTGGCCTGCTGTTTAGCATAGTTGTGGATATCGGTGAATGAAGCGGAATCGATATTCAGCGTCTGTACGTCGATGAGGATCTCGTTGTCGTAGATCTCGTCCATGTTGTTGTCCAGCTTGTTGGCGGGCTGAGGAAGGATGCCCTTGGGCTCGATTACTCGGTGGGTACCGAATCTATTTCCGTGTTTCTGCATTGTTTTAATTGTTTTAATTGGTTTAATTGTTAAACAGTTATGATAGTTTTTAGTTTCTAGTCCCTAGTTTCTAGTTTTTAGTTGCGCTTGGGCAAGCCCAGGATCTCGCGGGCTTCATCGCTGGTGGCGATGGGACGACCCAGCTCGTTGGCGATGCGCACAACTTTCTCGACGAGCTCGCCGTTGCTCTTGGCAAGCACGCCCCTTGACAGGTAGAGGTTGTCCTCAAAGCCCACACGCACGTTACCGCCCATAGCGATAGCGGCGGCGGCCATGGGGAAGGCGTGACGGCCAACACCGGTAACGGTCCAGGTCGAACCTGCGGGAATGCCGTTCACCAGCCAGCACAGGTTGGCAACCGTGGCGGGGGTGCAACCAGGCACGCCCAGCACAAAGTTGAACTGCATGGGATTGCCGGGCACCTCACCCTTGCGTGCCATGTTGAGGATGGTGTCGAGGTGACCCATCTCAAAGCACTCATACTCGGGCTTGATACCGCGCTCGATCATGCGCTTACCAAAGGCGCGCATGGTGGGCATCGTGTTGTCAAAGATCTCGTCACCAAAGTTGCAGGTGCCGCAGTCGAGCGTTGCCATCTCGGGCAACGGAGTGGTGTCGGTCGATTGCAGGCGCTCATCGGGCGTCATGCCCACAGCACCGCCAGTCGAGGGGATAAGGATGACATTGGGGCACACCTTGAGGATGGCCTCTTCACACTCCTGGAAGCGGGCACGGTCCTGGGTGGGCGTACCATCATCCCAGCGCACGTGCAGGTGAACGATTGCCGCGCCAGCATCGACAGCCGACTTGGCCTCACGCACGATTTCTTCTACGGTATAGGGAACGTTGGGGTTCTGTTCCTTGGTGACCTCGGCGCCACAGATGGCGGCAGTGATAATCAGTTTGTCCATGTTTAGTTTCTGGTTTCTAGTTTTGATTAGGATTTGGATGCTTAATGGCTAACGCCTTATTTCTTGCGCTGGCAGTCCTTGGGAGTCACACAGGTGCCCGATGCACGGCAAACCACGATGGGCTCGTCGAGAATATCAGCAGCCGATGCGCTGATGTCGGGGCGGGCTTTGGCCACCTTGCGGGCCTCAAACATCATGTGACGCGAGGTGTTGCCCTCGCGGTCGATCCATCCCTCGGCCTCGATAAAGTCACCGGCATAGACAGGTGCCAGGAACTCGATGTTATCGTAGGCGCAGAAGAGACCCTCGTCACCGTCACGCATAATCAACAATTCGGTTGCCACGTCACCAAACAGGTGTACCATGTGTGCTCCGTCCACCAGGTTGCCGCCATAGTGGGCATCCTTTGCGCTCATGCGCAGTCTTATCATCGTTTTGTATTCCATTTTCAGTTTTTCAGTTTTCAGTTGTTAGTTTTTCAGTTTTCAGTTTTTCAGTTGCCAGTTGATTGCGGATTGCGCTGTTGATGTAAGCTGGCACCAGAAAACCGTGAAACTATTTATTTTTCGACATAGATACCGTCAACATAGATACCAGAGGCATGAACATGCTCGGGAGCGATTTCGCCAACGGGAACCAGCTTCTCGGCCTCGACGACCACATAGTCGGCAGCAGTGGCCATGAGCGGGTTGAAATTGTTGGTGGTGCCCAGGAACACCATGTTGCCAAACTCGTCAACGATGTTGGCACGCAGGAAAGCGATGTCGGCACGCAGGGGCTTCTCGAGCAAGTAATCCTTGCCGTCCACCTTGATGATTTCCTTGCCATCGGCCATGATGGTGCCCAGTCCAGTGGGGGTGAGCACACCACCCAGACCAGCGCCGGCTGCACGGATGCGCTCGGCCAGGGTACCTTGGGGCACATATTCCACGATGAGGGTACCCTCATTCTTCTGCAATGCGGTCTGCTTGTTAGTGCCGGTGTGTGACACGATAGCTTTCTTCACCTGGTGGTTGGAAACCAACTTGCCGTGAGCCACCTCGTCATAGGCAGTGTCATTAGCGATGATTGTGAGGTCCTTAACACCCTTCTCAACAATGGCGTCAATAATCTGGGTGGCACTGCCGTTACCCAAGAAACCGCCAAACATAATTGTCATACCGTCCTGTACCTTCTCGACGGCTTGTTGCAATGTGATTTGTTTGTTCATAATGTTTATGATTTGGAATTTATTGGTTTATGTCTAATATTGGGTGCAAATATAGAAAAAAATCCCCATTTCACGGCTGTTTCACGGCATTTTTTATCAACATTTTATCTATTCTATAGATAACCCCACAATTCACAGCACTTTTTCATTCAACAAGCAGTATTATACCGCATTAAAAAAATGGCATAATTTTTGCAGTTATTAACAAAAACTTTGTAGTAAAAAAAAGTATCTTTGTGTCAAATATACGAGTTAAGTTCAACCTATTAAATTTTATAGTTATGGGAACGTTCGAAATAGCCATTATTGCTGGAGCAATTCTCTTGCTGTTATTAGTCATCTTGTTCACTTGCTATGTCAAGGCACCGCCCAGCACAGCCTATGTAATCTCGGGCATCAAGCGCGAACCACGCATCCTGATTGGTGCCGGTGGTGTGAAAATACCCATCTTTGAGCGTCTCGACAAGGTCTATCTGGGCCAGTTGACGGTTGACATCCGCACCGAGCGCAGTGTGCCCACCAACGACTTTATCAACGTCAACGTGGATGCCGTGGCCAAGGTTGCCGTCACCCCCACCCCCGACGGTGTACGCCTTGCTGCCCGCAACTTCCTGAACATGGATGCCGCCACCATCTCGGGCCAGTTGCAGGACACCTTGCAGGGCAACCTGCGTGAGCTCATTGGCAGCCAGGGGCTGAAGGAACTGAACGTGGACCGAGACGGCTTCTCCAATCAGGTCATGGACAAGGCGGCCCCCGACATGGCCAAACTGGGCATCTCGATCCTGGCCTTCAACGTGCAGAACATCACCGATGAACTGGGACTGATCGAGAACCTGGGCGCCGACAACACGTGGACCATCCGCAAGAACGCCGCCATCACCAAGGCCCAGGCCGAGAAGGACATCGCCCAGGCCAAGGCCGAGAACGAGAAACTGGCCAACGATGCCACCGTGGCCTCACAGACCGCCATCGCCGAGCGCCAGAACGAACTCACCATTCGCCGCGCCGACCTCAAGCAGGAGGCCGACACGCGCCAGGCACAGGCCGATGCCGCCTATCGCATCCAGGAACAGGAGCAGCAAAAGGTGCTCAACGAGAAAGAAGTTGATGCCCAAATTGCCCGCACCAAGAAGGAGCAAGACCTGACCAACGAGCAGATCAAGATCCGCGAGAACACACTGCTCGCCGAGGTCAACAAGAAAGCCGATGCCGACCGCTACCAAAAGCAGATTGAAGCCGAGGCCGAGAAATTCCAGATTCAGAAGAACGCTGAGGCCGACTTGGAGAAGCGCAAACGCGAGGCCGAGGCACAGCGATATGAAGCCGAACAAGAAGCCGAGGCCATCCGCGCCAAGGCCGAAGCACAGAAGTATGCCATGATGCAGGAGGCCGAGGGTATCAAGGCCCGAGGCGAGGCCGAGGCCTATGCCGTGCAAAAGAAAGGTGAAGCCGAGGCCCAGGCCATGGAGAAGAAAGCCGAAGCCTTCAAGAAGTATAACGATGCCGCCGTTGCCCAAATGGTTATCGAGAAGCTGCCCGAGATCACCCGCAACGTGGCCGAGCAGGTTGCCACCATCAAGGGCGTGAACATCTACAGCTCGGGCGGCGACAACGGTGCCGGCATCAGTTCCATCACCGGAACACTGCCCATCGTCCTGGCCCAGGTCAATGACACCGTCAAGAGCGCCGTGGGTGTGGATCTGGCCAGCATCGTCCGCAAGCACGAGGGTCCTAAGGACACCCCAAGTGCCAAGGACGACGTGAAGGAATAAGCTCACGGCCACATCGTGGCACCATCAGCTAACCAGGCTGGTAATTCCGCGGAATTACCAGCCTGATTATTATACCATTAGGATTAATTATTTCAAGTAATCGTCAAAATAGCGGGTGATGCGCTCATGCAGGTGAACGCTCTGATGACCGCGCATGTTGTGGCCCTGACCCGGATAGACGTAGAAGTCGGGCTGGGTGCCAGCGGCGATGCAAGCCTTGAGGAAGCTGTAAGCGTGCTGTGGCACCACGGTGGGATCGTTCAACCCGATAATGACCTGGAGACGGCCCTTGAGATCCTTGGCCTTGTGGATGAGACTGGTCTGGGCATAACCCTCAGGGTTGGCCTGTGGCGTGTCCATATAGCGCTCGCCATACATCACCTCATACCATTTCCAGTCAATCACCGGACCACCGGCAACGCCCACCTTGAAGACATCGGGGTAGTTGGTCATCAGGCTGATGGTCATGAAGCCGCCAAAGCTCCAGCCGTGCACACCCAATCGCGCTGTATCGACATAATTGAGGGTGCGCAGGAAGTCCACACCTCGCATCTGGTCCTGCATCTCGACTTGCCCCAAGCGGCGGAAAGTTGCCTGTTCAAATTCACGGCCACGGTTCTCGCTGCCCCGGTTATCAAGGATAAACAGGAGGTAGCCCCGTTGAGCCATATAGGTCTCCCAGCTGCGGCTGTCATAGTGCCAACGGGCGTCCACATTGTGGGCGTGTGGACCGCCATAGACATAGACCACCGTGGGATATTTCTTGGTTGGATCAAAATCTACAGGCATCACCATGCGGTAATAAAGGTCGGTGCTGTCGTCGGCAGCCTTAATAGAGCCGCAGCGGTACTCGGGAACCGTATATCCAGCCCAGGGATCGGGGGCAGTGAAGTAGCGGTATTGACGGTTGTTGCGGGTATCCACAATGGCGATATTACGGGGCACATCGGGTTCTTGATATTTGTCGATGAGCCAGGCACCGCTATCGCTCAGCAAGCCGGTGTGCCACCCTTTGCCACCCTCGTCGATGCGGGTCATCTGGCCTGTATTCAAGTCCACACGATAGAGGTTCTGCTGGATGGGGCTATCGGCATTGGCACTGATGATAACGGCCTTGTTCAACTTATCAAACCCCAACAGTTCCATCACAACCCACTTGCCACGGGTGAGTTGCTTCAGTTCCCGCCCTGCCGTGTCATAGAGGTAGAGGTGGTTATAGCCATCCTTCTCGCTGTAGAGAATGAATTTTTCTTTGTCCCAGGGCAAGAATGCGATGGGATGCTGAGGCTCTACATAGGTGGGGTACTCCTCGTGGTAAATCGAGTTGATGCGGTTGCCTGTTGTGGCATCATAGGCCACCAGATCCACCTTGTTCTGGTCACGGTTACCCTCCATCATATAGACGATGTTGCCATCGGGATTCCAGGAAATGTTAGAAAAATAGCGGTCGGTGGGGTCACCTGCCTTGAGATACAAGGTGTCACCCGTTGCCACGTCAAGCACGCCAACGGTCACCAGATGAGACGTTTGTCCTGCCATCGGGTATTTCTCGGGGGCGGGTGTGGCGATGACGCGGGAACTGTCATCGACCTCGGGGACATCGATCAACGGATAATCGGCTACCATGCTTTGATCCATGCGGTAAAAGGCCAAGCGAGTGCCCTGGGGGTTCCAGAACAGTCCTCCCTCGATGCCAAACTCATTGCGGTGAACACTCTGGCCGTAAACCATGTCGCGTGAACCGTCGTGGGTTACCTGGCGGGTGTTTCCAGCGGCATCGGTGACATACAGGTTATCGTCCTTGACAAAGGCCGTCGCGCAGCTCTCCTTGTTCCATTCATAGGCCTGTACTTGCCTATTGGCAGCCTGGCGCCATACTACCTTGCCGTTCTTGAAATTGACCAGCAGACGCTCGGTGTCGCTGCTTGCCATCACCACGGGTTGTCCAGCATAGGGGAATCCCTCAAGGCTCACCAGCTTTAAGGAATCGGCTGTCAATCCCAAACGCTTGTTGAGTTTATCACAAGTGATGAGCACCTTTTCCTTACCGCTGGTCGAGTTGACCGTCCAGCAGGTGTCATCGGCCATGCGCACCAACTGGTCGCCCCACCATGCGAGGCGGCGGTTCTTGGGTATCATGTTTTGATAGTTAGTACCGCCAAAGTTCAAGTCCTCGAGCGAGAACTGCTGTTGAGCCACCATGGGCATCGCCGCTAGCGCCATGAGCCACAATGCCATGCTCTTGAGTTTGATCATTTTCATCGTCAATGGTAATTTGGTATTTATCTATTTTAGTGGCAAAGGTATGCTTTTATATTGGATTTACAAAAGATTTCGTAATTTTGCGCTCATGAAAAAGATTATTCTTGCGGTCAGCATTTTGCTACAAATCGCCGCCATGGCCAGTTGTGACAACAATGGTCCCCACGGCATGGATTACCACGTGACATGCACGGTGGACCACAAGCTGGGGCGCGACAGCGCCACCTTGCTCGTGCTCGAGGACGACTACGGGCAATTGAGAGTGTGTGGCGCATCGCGCAGCGATGGCGGCACATTCACCTTCACAGGGCAGACCGACAGGCCTAAAGTGGCTCTTATCCGCTGGGATAACGACACGACCAGCCCCTTTTACTTTGTGCTTGAAGGGGGGAATATCAGCATTGCCATCAAGTCTGGCTCATGGACCATCACGGGTAGCGCGCAGAACAGTGCCTACCTGCATTACATCAACCAGCGCAACGGCATCATGGACTCACGCGGTGCCACCTGGCAGGAATACCTCAACATGGCAGCCGACTCATCGCTCACACGCGATGACGAGTTGCGCATGGTGCTCCAGGACAGCCTCCTGAACGACTCGTTGCAGCGCATGACTGTTGAGCGCATCAACCGCGGCGACGCTGTGGGGCGCATCATCAAGGAGCGCTATGGCCAGCTACTGGACCAGGAGCACGCCAGGCAGTTAAAGTGAGCCCCACACTAGCCTATCGCAGCCATCTGAGCCAAAGCCAATGGCGCATCCCTCCCCACTGCACATCATGGCTCATCATGAAAAAAAGAATCCCCGTGGACATTGGTCCACGAGGATTTTTTTTAACACGAACGCTTGTTCGATGCGAAGTCGCTAGAATGATTAGTCCTTAACGATGAGTTCGCAGATCGAAACGCGGTTCCAGCTGAGCTCCTGGAACATGTCGGTCTCACCACAGCCCTGAGCCTTGATGCGGTTAGCATCAATCTTGTACTTGTTGACGAGCATGTTCTTAACAGCATCGGCACGGCCATTGGCCAGACGGATGTTGTTGTCGTGGGGACCCTCGGGAGAAGCATAACCCTTGATCTCAACGGTTGAGTTGGGGTTGTTCTTCAGGTACATAGCTACGCGCTCAACATTGGCCTGCTGGTCAGGAGTGATGTTGGTCTTGTTCAACTTGAAGTGCACGAGAACGTTCATGTACTTAGCGTTGGGATCAGTAGCCTTAGCGGGCTCGGCCTTGGGAGCCTTGCGGGCAGCATCCAGATCGCGCTGCAGCTGAGCGTTGCGAGCGTTAGCGGCGTCGAGGTCACCCTGGAGACCGTTGAGCTGGTTGCGCAGGCCGTTGATCTGACCATTCAGAGCATCGATGTCATCCTGGCTGTACTTGTAGGGGCAGAAGGTGATGTAACGCTCGCCATTGCTACCCTTGAAGTGGTAAGTCAGACCAGCCTCAAGCTCTACAGCAGCGTGGTTAGCGTTCATCTGGCTCTTGCTGTTGTGAGGATTGCGACCACCAGCCTTCCAAGCGTCCATAGCGGGCAGGTTGTGGCGATAAGCCTCCATAGCGTCACCATTCATGTCCCAAACAACAGCGGGCTTCAAGCTGAAGGTCCAAGCACGGCTCTCACCGAAGTTGAAGTTCAGGTTGGCACCAGCCTTGGTGTACCAGCTGTCATAGTCGTTACCATACTGGGCAGCGGCCTCAGTGCGGTGGAAAGCGTGCAACCAACCGGCACCGATAACACCCTCGAGCTCGAATACGCGGGGCTTGCCCTTGTAACCACCAAAGAGGTTGCTCAGATTAACAGTACCAAACATACCGGCCAGAGTGTGGTCGATGATGTTGGGGCTCTTGGGTCCCCAGTAGTTGGGCTCTTTCTCCCAGCTGGTAGTGTTGATGGTAGCTTCACCCTCAACGCCCAGACCGAAGACCGGAGTCAGCTGCTTCTTGATCTCCAAACCGAAGATGCCACGAGCGCTGGGCCAGAATGCATAACCCTGGAAGGGCATGATAGCACCACCCTTCAAGGTTACTGACATGTTGTCAAAGAACTTGTTCGGCTCCAAAGACTGAGCCTGAACAGCAAACACGCCCATCATAAGGGCTAAAGTCAAGATAATCTTTTTCATTTTAATAAACTTTATTAAACACTATATGATTAGATAAATTTTCGGCAAAAGTAATACAATTTTCTTATACCTCCAAAATTTAACACTCATTAAGGATTAATTCTGGACAAACAAGCCATTTTTTGCGTTGAAAAGCCCATTTCATCTCTTTTTTGTGCCTCACTTTAGTTATAGTGATAAGAAATCAAGCAAAAGTATATCAAAAATTTGAATTATACAAATTTTCACACAATTTATTACAGTTAATATCTAAAAAGTGCCTTTTGCACCCTGTGACTAGCATAAAATCGAATTCCTCATTCACTTCAAGATGAAACCTAACACCTCATTGATGTCGGCAATGGTCACCTCATGGTCACCATTGACATCGGCGCGCGCGACCACCCCCTCGTCCACTTGGTCTCCGGTGATGACCGAGATGACAGCATTGACGTCGGCGACGGTCACCTCGCCATCGTCATTCACGTCTCCCTTGAGTTGCGAAGTCATTGCTATCTGCCGTACGGCCCCACTACTATAGACATCGGCCTTCCACGAAGCAAAGCGCAGTCGCGCCGACGACAGCCCCCTGGGTACCATAATCGACAGGTTGACCTCATTAAAACGGTGCAGGTCGGCAGGATTCCACGTGACCGAGTCAACGGCATGGCCGTTCTTGTCGAGCAATGCCGCTGTCAGCGCCACCTTGCTCATGACAAACCCGTCGTCCAGCCACATGTCGGTAACCCAGGTCACCTTCATGTCGATGGTCTCGCCCGCCTGGCAATTGAATTGCGGCGAGACCAGGGTGAGTGGCTGTCCAAGGCTATTCACATACAGCACAATCTTGTTGCCCAGAATATTTGACTCATTGAGGGCAAGCGAGGAATTGGTATATTCCCAGCCAGTAAAATTCCTGGACGAGAATTGGGGCACCTGGGCGAGTGCTGTTAACGCCAAGGCCAATGCGGCAAGTGAGGTCATCAGTTTTTTCATCGTTACTTCAACTGTGTTAGGGTTAAACGCTATCATCGTCGGGGCAGCTCTTGAATCATTGCAAACGCGCACCACTATTCTCACCGATAGCTCATGACAAAGGTAATATATGTTGGCCAAACCGCAATGGCAGTACTTGAAAAAAACGCCACATTATAAAAATAAAAAACAGATGCTGCCTCGTCATGGGGCAGCATCCAGTCACTTATCGCATTACTCGCAATGTGCTTTATTTCAACAGGCCAACTGATCGCTTCAAGAAGCGGGTCAAGCCTTCACCCTTGAGCATATTGTTGCTCAACAAGGCGATGTCGATGAGCTGGTGCACGCGGCTCTCGCCAGCGGCATAGGCAGCGATCAGGTTCTCTTTCTTCTTGCGCAGCTCGTCGAGATGCTTCTCGTTGTCCTCGAGGTCCTTTTTCTTGTCATCGGGCAAGGGCTTGTCATCCTTCTTGAGGTCACGCAAGGCGTTGATGACATTCTGGGTGGCACCCATCTCCTCGTTGACAGGCTTGAGCTCAGCATCGAGCGACTGTTCGGCCTGCTCAATGACCTTATTGATGAGGGGGTGCTTGGTGTTGAGCACCATGCTGTACATGTCAGGCATATCGCCATAGAAACTCATGCCAGGCTGGAAACGTGCCATTTCCTTCATGCGGCGCATATACTCGGCCTGGGTGATGACCACGGGCTGGTCGTCGGGCGACATGGCGGCAAAGGTGATCATGAACTCGGCCTTGTCAACGGCGGGAATCTGTGACTTGAACAGTGTCTGGGCAATTTCCTGCTGCTCGGGGGTGAACTGGGGCTTGTTGTCGTCCTGCTTGCTGATGAGGTTGTCGATCACATCACTGTCCACTCGCACAAAGCGCATCTTGTCCTTGTCGAGTTTCTGCTCCAGCATGCTCATGAAGTGCACGTCCAGTTCTCCATTCATCATCAACACGTCGTAGCCCTTGTCGGTGGCCGCCTTGATGTAGGCGTACTGTGCCTCCTTGTCGGTAGCATACAGGCAGATGATATTGCCCTCTTTATCCTTTTGTTCGCCCTCAACGAGCTTGCGGTAGTCCTCTATCTTGAAGTACTTGCCATCGGTGTTCTCCAGCATGGCGAACTTGAGTCCCGACTCACAGAACTTCTCGTCACTCAACATGCCGTACTCAATGAAGATCTTGATGTCGTTCCACTTCTTTTCAAACTCCTGAGGCTGGTTCTTAGCGATTTCCTCCAGGCGGGCGGCGACCTTCTTGGTGATATAGGTCGATATCTTCTTCACGGCACGGTCACTTTGCAGGTAACTGCGTGACACATTCAGGGGGATATCAGGGCTGTCGATAACACCCTGCAAGAGCATCAGCCAGTCGGGCACGACGCCCTCGACGCTATCGGTGACATACACCTGGTTGCAGTAGAGCTGGATGCGGTCCTTGCGGATGTCCAGGTTGTTCTTGATCTTGGGGAAATAGAGGATACCCGTCAGGGTGAAGGGGTAGTCCACATTGAGATGGATCCAGAACAAGGGGTCATCCTTCATCGGCTCGATGGCATGGTAGAACTTGAGGTAATCCTCGTCCTTGAGGTCGGCAGGCATGCGTGCCCACAGGGGTTCCACGTCGTTGATGACCTTGTCCTTATCGGTGTCCTGGTACTTACCATCCTTCCACTCCTGCTGTTTGCCGAAGACGATGGGCACGGGCAAGAAGCGGCAATATTTCTTCAACAGTCCTTCGATGCGGGCAGTCTCGAGGAATTCCTTCTCATCGTCATCGATGGTGAGGATAATGTCGGTGCCGCGCTCGGCCTTGTCGCATTCCTCCATGTCAAACTCGGGTGAGCCGTCACAGGTCCAGTGCATGGCCTTGGCTCCATCCTGCCAACTAAGGGTGCGTATCTCCACCTTCTTGGAAACCATAAAGGCCGAGTAGAATCCCAGGCCAAAGTGGCCGATGATGGCGTTGGCGTTATCCTTGTATTTCTCAAGGAACTCCTCGGCGCCTGAGAAGGCGATCTGGTTGATATACTTGTCAATTTCCTCGGCAGTCATGCCGATGCCGCTGTCACTCACGGTCAATGTGCCAGCCTCCTTGTCCACCTTGATGTTAACGCGCAGGTCCTCGGTCGAGCCCTTGAAGTCGCCGGCACCCGAGAGGGTTTTCAGCTTCTGGGTGGCATCAACGGCGTTGCTCACCAGCTCACGCAGGAAAATCTCATGATCACTGTACAGAAATTTCTTGATGACGGGGAAGATGTTGTTAGTCGTTACCCCAATAGTTCCTTTTGGCATAATATCTTAAATTTTTTTGTTGT
>Ga0310697_10001879_pt1 | contig 23397 bp, 21 predicted proteins | sample 172DNAGHGlowgp2_FD_203883 | JGI IMG/M metagenome (GOLD analysis project Ga0310697, IMG submission 203883) | Sheep rumen microbial communities from Palmerston North, Manawatu-Wanganui, New Zealand - 1728 DNA GHGlow gp2 (v2) (version 2) | ecosystem: Host-associated > Mammals > Digestive system >...
GGGATGATGTACTCCGTCGTAGAGCGGGCATCCGGCTCGGAAAACAGGCGGTAGATATCGCTCTCCCGCAGCAGGGAGCGCTCCGGCGTGCGGATGATCCCGCCGATCACGCAGGTATCCTGCCGGATGACGATGGACTTCCCGACCGGATCTCCATCCGGTGAGATCCGCCGCGCAAAGCTCTCTCCCAGAAGGACCTGGCTCCGGTCGCGTAAGACCTCCGCATTCCCGGAAACGAAGGTCTGGGGCAGAAAACCGAAAAACTCCGGGTCGACCTCCAGGACTCCAGGATTCCCGGGAACCCGAAGACCGTTGAAAACGACGGAAGTGGCCCGGGAATTGATCCGGGCCGCTGCCTCGATATCCGGAATCCGGTCCTGCACGGCCGCCAGTTCACCGGGCCAGGCGGAAAGGTATTCGCCGCCGCCCGTAAGCGCATAGATGCGCTTGTGGTCGGGAGCATCCCGGGTGATGGCGAGTTGCTGCCAGGTGTAGCAGGCAATGACAATCACGAACGCCAGGCTCACGACGAGCCCCAGCGCCTGGATGGCGGCGTACAGCTTGTTGCGGGACAGGAACTTCAGGTAACTTTTCATACTGTTATTCTTTTTTCAACTCCTCCGCCGGGTTGGTCCGGGCGGCATTGAGCGTCTGCCAGAGCACCGAGGCCAGCGACAGCAGGACCGTCAGCAGCGAAGCTGCGACGAAGATCAACCAGTAGCCCGTGATGTGCTCCGGATAACCCTGCAGGAAGCGGTCACAGACGACCACGGCGATCGGGATGGCGATCACCAGCGAGATGACGATCCAGAGCATGTAGGTCAGCACGCCGCGCCGGGTTTCGGATCCGACCGTGCCGCCGAAGACCTTGCGGATGGCGATGCCCTTGGCCTGGACACGGGCATAGTTGGAGCTCATGGCCACGAGGGCCAGCAGCGACAGGAGGATGGAAATCAGGCAGAAGATCTCGACGAGACGCACGTAGCGGCGCATGTCGTCGTGGTCTGCAGCGATCAGGTCCTCGATGTAGCCGTTGTGCGCCCGCTCGAAATGGAATACATCCGGGATGCCGGCCACTTCCTTGTGCCAGGCATTCATCATCGGGCGGAACCACTGCTCGAAGGCGCGGTGGTCCGGACCCGTCCGGATCAGGAAGGCACCAACGTACTTCGGCGGAATCCCCGCCGGGTTGACCTCTACGATCGGGACCGCTTCCCGCCCCCAATGCGACGTGCCGTTGACCGGCACACTCCGGAAATCCTCCACGATTCCTCCTACGACCGAAGGGTAATCGTCAGGGTATCGATCATAGCCCCAATAAACCTCTGCGGGGGAAGCGTTCTCCCGCGTGATGCCGCAGGCATGGGCGGCCGACTGCGAGAGCAGCACGGAGCCCTCTATCTGCGCGAACCGCTCCACGATGCGGAAACCCAGCATTTTGAAAGCGACGGCATCACACGTGATCGATTCCAGATGGCCATGCTTGCCGGAATTCATCATCTGGATAAAGGTCGGATATCCGTTGGTATAGCCGATCTCCTCCACCAGCGGGGAGGCGCTGATCTGGCGCGCGAGCGGCAGCATCCCGTCGCCGTCTGTCACAACGGGCGACTGGAAATAATACAGGTTCTCCTGCAAGTCGGCCCCCAGGTCCGCATGCTGCAGGAAATGCAGCTGACGCTCCAGCACCAAGGCCATCACGATCAGCACCACGGCCAGCACGCTCTGCAGGACGATGCAGACGTTGCCGAAGAACATCTTGCGCTTGCGCCGGATCGTGCCGGACACCACGTCCAGCGGACGATAGGAAGCACAGGCTGCCGCCGGAGCAAGCCCGGCAAGAAGGCCTACCAGCAGGACAAGGCCTGCGGACAGCAGCCAGAATCCACCGTCCAGCCGCAGCCGGAACGGTACATTCAGCCCGGTCGGGCGGATGCTGTCCAGTCCCGGTGCGATCCAGGCGGCCAGCAAGATGGCCAGCACATAGCAGGCCAGCGTAAAAAGGAGAGACTCGCCCAGCACACGGCGCAGGACCGCGCCGCGGTCTTCGCCGACCAGCCGGCGCGTAGCCATCTCCCGGGCGCGGTCACCCGTGACGGCCAGGCTCAGGTTGACATAACTCAGCAGCGCCGAGAGCAGCAACAGCACGACCAGGGCTACCAGCACAGATACGTAAACCTTCTTGCCCTGGCGCAGGGAAGAATAACCCTGCCCGGACAGATAAACCTCATCATAGGGGACGAGCATCGGCGCGTCCTTCTCGTCAGGGTTCAGGACCGTCTGTGCCGCAATCAGCCTACTCATCTCAGCATCATCCACCTCGGCACCGGGATACAGCCGGGTGAACAGCAAGGCTGTCATACCACGGCCCTCGCGGCGCAGGTCCGACTCGCGCACCTCAGTCGCGAGCGGACTCAGGCGGGACTGCAGGCTGACCGCAAAATCGAAATCCCCCAGGATCGTGTAGGAGGGATCCTCCAGCACGGCCGTGATCGTAGCCGGCACCGGCGTGCCGCCGGGTTCCTCCAGATACCCCACCGTCTGGCCCATCGGATCGCGGTCCGGGAAGAAGCGACGGGCAGCCGAGGCCGTGATGCCGACGCCCTCGCCACCGGCAAAGGGATCGGCCGCACCGCCAATCACCGCCAGGGGTATCATTTGCAGCAATGCCGGATCCATCAGGCCGACTTGAACGGTCTGGTTGTCGCCCCCGACCTGCAGCAGCCCCGGGAAGATAACGAAAGCCGCCGTCTGCTCGATCTGCGGGATTGAGGCGAAGGCCTGCTGGACGCGGTACTCCCCGCCTGTACCGTTCGGGCCGGCCAGGTAGAGCCGCTCGTGCTCAGGTACGTTCCGCACGATGCCCAGCTGGTCCCGGATCGAAGTGCCTATCAGCACCACGAACGCCAGGCTCACGACGAGTCCCAGCGCCTCGATGGCGGTGTAAAGTTTGTTGCGGGAGAGGAACTTGAAATAGGATTTCATCTTTTATTTATAGTTACTGTGGGTAAAATCCCCCACAGTAACTGCAAAAGCTACAGTTCGTTCTTGACGTCGGAGACGATCTGACCGTCGAAGAGGTCGATCGTGCGCTGGGCGCAGGAGGCGTCCTTCTGGGAGTGGGTCACCATCACGATCGTCGTGCCCTCGCGGTTGAGCTCGGTCAGCAGGTCCATCACCTCCTTGCCGTTCTTGGAGTCGAGGTTGCCGGTAGGCTCATCGGCGAGGATCAGCTTCGGGCCGGCCACGACGGCACGGGCAATGGCCACACGCTGCTGCTGGCCGCCGGAGAGCTGCTGCGGGAAGTGACCTGCGCGGTGGCTGATGTTCATCCGCTTCATGATGTCCGTGACCTTCTGCTTGCGCTCGGTGGCGCTGATGTTCAGGTAGCGAAGCGGAAGCTCGATGTTCTCATACACGTTGAGTTCGTCGATGAGGTTGAAGCTCTGGAACACGAAGCCGATGTTGCCCTTGCGGAACTTGGTGCGCTCCTTCTCCTTGAGACCGGACACCTCCGTATCGAGCAGTTTGTAGGAGCCGCTGGTCGGATTGTCCAGCAGGCCGAGGATGTTCAGCAGCGTGGATTTGCCGCAGCCCGAAGGGCCCATGATGGCGACGAATTCGCCGTCCTTGATTTCAAAGCTGACGCCGTTCAGCGCCGTGGTTTCGATCTCTTCCGTGCGGAAGACCTTGGTGAGGTTGTTGACTGTAATCATGTGTATCTGAATGTTTTTGATTGTCTGCCCCTCCCCTATCCAAAGGCCGTGCCAGAAGCATTAAATAATTTATTATCAATATGTTATAAAATAATCCGATTCCCAATCCGTAAACATTCTTTACACTAGCCGTAAACATTCTTTACAGTCGGGAGTGCAATTTCCCAATTATGTAATAGACCAGCCAGTCATTAATCAGGCGGTAAAACGCCTTTGATGAAACTATTTTAAATCATTATCTTTGCTATAATTAAATATGTGTGTATGGACGAAAGTCAGAACATAGAATATAAGGCTATCTGGAAAGACGAATACTACAAATGGATTTGCGGATTCGCCAACGCCAACGGCGGCCGCATCTTCCTCGGTGTAGATGATGACCCGCCGCATAAGCCGGTAGGCTTGGACAATGCAGACAAACTGATGGAAGACTTGCCGAACAAAGTGCGCGATGTTCTGGGTATCATGGTAGATGTGAACCTTCACCACGAAGGCGACAAGGCCTACATCGAGATGGTTGTTGAGCCGTATCCCTATCCTGTGAACTACAAAGGGCAATATCACTATCGTTCCGGCAGCACAAAACAGGAACTCAAAGGCGCGGCCCTCAATAAGTTCCTCCTCGACAAAGTCGGCATTCGCTGGTGCAATGTTCCGGTACCTTCCCTGGAACCGGAAGATCTTGATGCGCAATCCATACGAGACTTCAAGGAGAGCGGTATCAAGAAAAAGAGAATGGACCCGGAAGTGCTTTCCGACACTACTACGGAATTCCTGACCTCGCTTGACATGATGGTCGATAAACAGATTACCCGCGCCGGCATCCTGATGTTCCATCCCAAGCCGGAGAAGCTGTTCCCCGGGGCCTTCATCAAGATTGGATTCTTCCGTTCCGACTCAGATCTAGCATTCCAGGATGAAATCCACGGTAGTCTGGTCCAGCAGGTTGACCGCACCTTCGACCTGTTGACGACCAAGTATATGAACTATATGATCACGTATCAAGGTCTGCAGCGGGTCGAGACCCCTCCTTTCCCTGAAGACCCTCTGCGAGAGTGCATTCTGAACGCCGTGGCTCATAAGAATTACCAGGAGCAGATACCAATTCAGATTAGCGTCTATCCCGACCGTATCGTCTTTTGGAATCCCGGCGAGCTTCCGGAATCCTGGACTGTGGAGAGTTTGCTGAAGAAGCACCCTTCCAGAGCATTCAATCCGGCTATTGCCAATGCCTTTTTCCGCTGTGGAGAAGTCGAGGCCTGGGGCCGCGGTATCGGGAAGATTGTCAATGGTGCTATTGCGGAAAAGTTGCTGCCGCCGCTGTTCGACACATCCTTCGGAGGCCTGATGGTCACGTTCTTCAATAGTCCTGCCGCGCAGCTCAAAGAGGCTGGAATAAGCGAGCGTGGCATCCTGGCCGTGGAATTCGCTTTGAAGAATGGCCGTGTAACGAACACTGATGTACAAGAGATGGCTAAAGTCAGTAAACCGACAGCTACACGGCTATTGACATCATTGTCCGATTATCTTGAGGTGAAAGGCACAACAGGAAAGGGAACGTATTACGTTGTCAAAGGGCTCACAAAGGGCTCAAATTTCAATGGATAGAACTAGTGTGAAATTCGGCAGCCACATTGTAAGTGGCTAAAATTACGAACATTATATTTCTTTCGTAGATAATTCTAAAGGGCTCACAAAGGGCTCACATCATTATTGTTCTGTATGATAAATAATGCGTAGTTGCCTTGAAGGAAATCCTCATATACATAGGACTTGCTGCATTAGGTGCATTCATTCTCTATCGGATAGTCAAATCTATCATTGAGAATGTCAAGCGTGAGCGCTTCCGCAAGAAAAACCGAGAGGCGCAGTTCTCAGGCAGCGCCGTCAAGGAAAAGAAGGGATTCTGGGCATCCGTCTTCTCTTCCAACCGCAGCACTTGGGCAGAACGCATTGGAGAAAATGGAGAAAGAACTGTGTCTTCCTATCTAGCCGACTTAGAATGTGATGATTACCAGGTTTTCAACGACTTACTGCTCCGTGACGGCAACTACACAACGCAGATAGACCATATCATTCTCTCACGCTACGGTGTCTTCGTGATAGAGACAAAGAATGTACACGGAAAAGTCTATGGCAGCGGTAATGCTGAGTTCTGGAAGCAATATCTCCCAGATTGGGGATACAAACACTATGGAACGACCCAAGAGCATCAACTGAGGAACCCCTTGTGGCAGAATGCCGGTCATATCAAATCCCTGAGACGGCTTGTATTCGACAACGATATTCCCATCCACGGAATCGTGGTTTTCCCCTATGAGACCGACCTCTATGTGACGGCCGATCAGCCAGTCTTGAAGATGTGGCAGGTCGTCCCTTACATCAAGCAATACCGCGACAAAGTTCTGTCTGCTGACCAGCTTGGCTTCTACCGCAGACGCCTCCTTGAGGTCATATCGACAACAGAATCTGACCGCCAACAACACCTCAACAACGTGAACCGCAACAAGGAACGCCGGGATGCGGCCGTAGCCAGCGGCAAATGTCCACGCTGCGGTGGCACTCTCGTTCTGAGGACCGGGAAATACGGACAGTTTTATGGCTGCTCCAATTATCCAAGGTGCAACTATATCCTCAATAAATAGAGTTCGCTGTCGGCGTGTTACTTCGTTTCTTCGATCCCCTCGAAGATTTCTTCAAGTTTATTACCAAGTCCCTCAAAGGCCTTTTCCAATTCTTCGCTATTGAAAAATCCTTCCAGTGTCTTTCCTAATTCCTCGGAATTCTCACCAAGGCCATCGACCAGTCCCTCCAGATATGAAGGCAGGATAGATTCCAATTCTTTGAGGTAGGCAGCCGACTGCTCAACTCCATTCTTAATGAGCAAGGAGTGATAACGCCCCATCGCTCGTGCGGCCATCTGCTTCTCGGCATCAGTGTACTCTTTTCCAGAGTTGCTGTACTCTTCAACTAATTTCTCATACTGAAGCAATGATTTCTGCCAATCCTCTGCATCATAGTCGCCGCTTTTCAGTTCAGCGTTGTCAACAAAAGAATCCAACTTTTGAGGAATGTTTGAGCTAGAACATGCTGCACACGCCAGCAGAATGATTCAATAATACCACTTGTAGAGAAGCAAGGGGCAGGAACAGACACCCGCCCCATTCTGTATTATTTCAATATTCCTCAATAATACCACATCCTCCAGCCGGTCAAGCCGGACCGGGATGCACTTGCGCTTCCGCGTAATAAGGAAAAAGGTCACGGTCCGCAGCCAGAAGGTCCTCCGCAGTTGTAATAATCCTGAGGTATTTCCTCTGTTTTTGACGGACCGTAGCACAGCCTCGCCGGCACGGCCGTGCCGGCGAGGCGGGGATATGCGAGACAATGAGAACAAAAAATGCGTATCTTTGCGTCCGTGAAACGCGGTGCGGTCATCCTCCTGTTCATCCTGTCGCTGCTCGGCGGCATCGGGACGCAGCGTCCGGTCCTGCCGGACGGCGGCCCTGTCGCGCCGGATGCCCGGCTCGAATCCACCACAGCACGGGACCATGCCTCCGCCCTGTCCCTCCGCAAGGACTTCTGCCTGACCGCTGCGCAAGGCTGGTCCTTCTCCGGGACCGAAAGCGGCAACACCCTCTCCGTCCGTACCACGCAGACCTGCCGGCGCACTTCCCCGTCCACGCGGAGCCTGACGCGCCTCGTCCGCACCGGCAAACTCATCGACACGCACAATTTCCATCCCTTCCTCTCCTGCCTGTTCCTGCGGGAGACGGGATCCTGTTCGCCTGACAGATACATTTTCTCCCTCTGTTGCCTGAGACGTTAGCGGACGCCGGGGCCCTGCCCCGCCACGTCCTGCATACATCCAAGTTTATCATCAACTCAGACAAACAGTAATGACACTTATCTTGCTGCTGGTCGGCCTGGGCCTTGTGGTCCTGGGCGCAGACTGGCTTGTGGACGGCGCCTCGGCGATAGCCAGGCGAGCCGGCGTCAGCGAATTCGTCATCGGACTCACCATCGTGGGGTTCGGGACGTCCTGCCCGGAACTCGTGGTCAGCCTCACGGGCGCCTTCGAAGGGAACGCGGACATCTCCGTAGGGAATGTCATCGGTTCCAACATATTCAACACGCTCTACATCCTGGGACTGACCGCCGTATTGCTCCCGGTCTCGATGACGGACAAGAACCGGCGCCGGGACATTCCCATCGCCCTAGCGGCCACGGTCATCCTCCTCATCCTGGGGATGGGAGGACGCTTCGTCGGCTTCCAGGGGCCGGACACGCTTTCCCGTTGGGAAGGAGCCTTGCTGCTCCTGCTCTTCGCGGCCTACCTGTTCTACTGTTTCCGCACGGATGCCGACGCAGCTGATAACGGCGCCCGGCAGACGCCCGTCCCCGTGTGGAAAGCCGTCCTGCTCGCCCTGCTCGGGCTCGCGGGCCTGATCCTCGGCGGCCACCTGTTCGTGGACAACGCCACGACGCTGGCCCGCCAGCTCGGCGTGAGCGACAAGTTCATCGCGGTGACCATCCTGGCCGGCGGCACCTCGCTGCCCGAACTGGCCACGAGCATCGTGGCGGCCGCCAAGCACAAGGACCAGCTGGCCCTGGGCAACATCCTGGGATCCAACGTCTTCAACGCGATGTTCATCCTCGGCACCGCCGCCGTGGTCACGCCCCTGTCGTTCGGGGCCATGACGACCGCGGATGCCGCCGTCCTGATGCTCAGCGCCCTGCTTCCCCTGCTGTGGGCTTATACGGGACGGCGCTGCCGGATCGACCGCTGGGAGGGCGCCGTGATGCTGCTCTGCTTTGCAGCCTATTACGTTTATTTATTCAACAAACTCTGAAACACAACCCCAATATGGAAATCCAACTCAAAAAGGTCCATACCGGAAAGGACCTCGCCATTTCCGGACTTCTGTTCGCCGCAGGCATCGGCCTGTATTTCGTCAACGCCGGTCTCGGCATCGTGCTCGCCCTCTGCGGCGCCGCGATGCTGCTCCTCTGGAAAACCGGCTACAAGCACGACAGTGACGGCCCCGTGCTGACCAAGGCCGCCCTGGACGTCGCCCATTCCTGCCGCCAGGGCCTGAAGGACTACCTGGACGGCAAGGATGCCGACCCGAAACTCACCCAGCCCGGCACCAACGAGGGTGTCGTCCGCATGGAGATCTACTACAACAAGGCTGCGGGTGTGGCATACGCCCAGCTCTTCGACTTCTCCAGCTATGAATACGAACCGGCGACGCAGCTGGTGGAACTCCACAGCCCCCGCGCCGACAAACTCCTCAAGGAGCTGTAATGGGACGCAGGGAATCTTCGGTCCGGCAGGTGTACGACCTGCCGGACCTTGCCCTTCTGGCCGGACTTCTGGCCGTGGGCGTGGCATTCGTCCTGCTGGGCCGCGGCTGGGAGGAAGCCGGCTACGTGGTCCTGCTGGCCTGGGCCATCCTGCTCCCCTTCTGGAAGCACGGCTTCCGGATCGAAGGGCAGGCCGGCATGTTCCGGCGGAAAGAGTATTCCGTCTCCCGGGAATGCCGGGACGAGATCCTCGCCTACCTGGATGGGCAGAGCGGCGAACTGGTCCACAACCCCTGGAAACGGGGCGGAGCGCTGGTCGATGTCTATACCCGCCGGAGGGACAGCCTGAAACTGGCCCGCTATTTCGACTATGCCGACTTCGACGCCGGCAAGGAGTATGACCTGCGGACGATCACGCCGGCGCAGGAATCCCGGCTCGCCGAAATCGACCGGGAACAGCGGCCGGAGGACTAGCAGCACTTTTTTCTGCCGGATTTCGTATCTTTGCCTGACAATCGATCCGAAACCATGAAGAAACAACTTCTCCTTGCCGCCCTGCTCCTATGGGCGGCCTGTTCCTCCGCCCTGCACGCCCAGGATATTCCGACCTATTTCAAGGCGGATGAGATGCCGGACCTCATCAAGGGGTTGCCGGCCCCGCCGGCTTTCGGCTCCCAGGCCTTCATCGCCGACAGCCTGCGCTACCGCTGGGGCAAGGAGCAGCGCAAGGACGCCCTCCGGGCGGCCATCGCCATAGAGGACGCCGCATGGGATTACGATGCGTTGTTCTTCACCTTCAGCGATCCCTTCGGGATCATCATCAGCCGGGAGACCACGCCGGCCATCTACCAGGTCCTGCAGCGCGGCATCGAGACCATCTGCCAGACCCGCTCGATCCCCAAGGCCTACTACCACCGCACGCGTCCCTTCGTCCGCTACGGTGAGCACATGCTCTCGGAGTGGGAGGAGAAGGACCTCGCCGGAGAAGGCTCCTACCCTTCCGGACATACGCTGCGCGCCTGGAGCGCCGCCCTGCTGCTCGCCGAGATCAACCCGGCCGCGGCGGACACGCTCGCAGGCCGGGCCCGGATGGTCGGCGAGAGCCGCGTGATCGCGGGCGCCCACTGGCAGAGCGACGTGGACGCCTCGGCCCAGGCGGCCGCCCTCGGCTACACCCGGCTCCAGACCAGCGCCGAGTACCGGGAGCAGATGGCCCTCGCCCAGGAGGAATTCCGCCGGCTCACGCACCAGGAAGTCCAGCCTGCACCCGCCAAGCCGACCTGGCGCTACGCCAACGAGATCGCCCTCTCCTACTCTCCCCTCTCGACGACGGATATTATCCTCTCCCTCATCGGGATACTGGGGACCATGGTCTATCCGGACTACGAGCAGACCCTGTCCGGTGCCATCGCAGCGGAGTACTTCCATCGCCTGGGCCGGCTGGTCAGCGTCGGCGGCACCTTCATCTTCTACAATATCTCCACGAAACAGAACAGCCAGAGAGCCGGCCACGACAGCTTCTCTCTGCTGCCCGCCGTCAAGCTCCACTGGTATGACAGGAGGTGGTTCCACGCCTATTCCAAGTTCGGCATCGGCGTGATGTATTCAGACTGGAAACCGGCCGGACAGAAATTCGGCGTCACGGCCCAGGCCTCCCTGCTGGGCATCGAGGCCGGCAGCCGCTGGCGGGCTTTCCTGGAACTGGGCGCCGGCGAGCAGGGCATGGCCCTGGCCGGCGTGCGCTACTGCTTCTAGCGGAAGAGCAGCTCGAAGACGGTCTCGGAAGTATTGGAGGCGAGCAGGTCGATCGTGCCGCCGTGCTGGTTCATGATCTGGCGCGAGATGCTCAGGCCGATGCCGCTCCCCTCCTTCTTGGTCGTGAAGAAGGGCACGAAGATCTGCTCCTGGCTCTCCCGGCTGATGGGCTCCCCGTTGTTGGCGAAGCGCACGTGGACCTCCTCGGCGCGGTCGATGAAGGCCGTGATGGCGATCTTCGTGGCTCCGGCCTGCAAGGCGTTCTTGATCAGGTTGATGAATATCTGGGAGATCTGTCCCGCATCGAGATACAGCAGGATATCGGCGCTGGAGGCACTGTAGGTGCATACGGCGCCGGCATCCGCGCACTGCTTCTCCGTCAGGTGCAGGACCTTGCCGATCAGTTCGTCCAGCATCACGGCCTTCTTGACGGGCCGCGCCACGCCGCTGAGCTCGCGATAGGTCTCCACGAAGCGGATCAGGTCGCGGGATGAGTCGGAGATGGTCTGCAGGCCGGCCTTGACGTCCATCTCCTGCTGCTCCGGAGGCAGGCCGGCATACTTGCTGAGCGCGTCGCTGAGCGAGGCGATCGGCGAGACGGTGTTCATGATCTCGTGCGTGAGCACGCGGATCAGCTTGGTCCAGGACTCCTGCTCGTTGCGCTGGCGCTGGCGTTCGAAGATCCAGCGCAGGCGGTTGAGCGTGCGCTCGAAGGCGCTCCGCTCCACGAAGCGGAAATTCAGCTCCCCGTCCTCCAGGGCGTCCAGCATGTAGGCCACTTTCTTGCGGTCGCGGCGGCGGACCCAAAGCGCGGCGATGGCTGCCGCGAGGACCGCGGCAGCCAGTACCAGCAATATGACCAGCCAGGGCTGCATCCGTGTCAGATATTGTATTTTCCGAGTTTCTTGTACAAGGTTGGACGACTGATGTTCAGCGCCTTGGCGACAGCCGTCAGGTTGCCGCCGAAGCGGGCCATGGCCTCACGGATCATCCGCTCCTCGGCCATCTCCAGGGTCTCCGGCCCGTCCGCACCGGCCTTTCCTTCCGGCTGGCGGAGCGTGTCGAACTGCAGGTCGCCCGCCCCGATGGTCTCCCCGTCCGAGAGGATCACGGCCTTCTCGATGCTGTTCTGCAGCTCGCGGATGTTGCCGCTCCAGTCGTGGGCGCGGAGCAGGTCCTCCGCCGCCTCGGTCAGGCCGGCCACCGGGCGGTGGTATTTGTCGGCAAACCGCTCCAGGAAGAGCCGCGCGAGCGGCAGGATGTCGTCCGGCCGGTCCTTCAGGGACGGCAGCCGGAGATGGACCGTATTGATGCGGTAATAGAGGTCCTCGCGGAAACGCCCTTCGCGTACCAGGGCCTCCAGGTCCATGTTGGTCGCGCAGATGAGGCGGATGTCCACGGGGCGGGCCTGGGTGTCGCCCAGGCGGGTGATGCTGCGGTTCTGGATGGCGCGCAGGAGCTTGGCCTGCAGGTGCAGCGGGATGTTGCCGATCTCGTCGAGGAAGAGCGTGCCGCCGTCGGCCTGCTCGAATTTGCCGACATGGTCGGCGTGCGCGTCGGTGAAGGCACCCTTTACGTGGCCGAAGAGCTCGCTCTCGAAAAGGGTCTCGGGGATGGCGCCGGCGTCCACGGCCACCAGCGGCTGCGCCGCACGCCGGCTCCGGGCGTGGATCTCGCCGGCCAGCACGTCCTTGCCCGTGCCGTTGGCGCCCGTGATCAGGACGGTCGCGTCGGTCGGGGCGATCTTGGCGACGTTGCGGCGGATGATCTCCATGGCGGGGCTGTCGCCCCAGTACATGGGGGATTCGCCGGTCGGGCCGGCCAATGACGGACCGCCGGCGGATGACGGGCTGCCGGAGCCCTTCCTTCCCTTCAGGGCCTTGTCGCGCGCGGCGGACAGGGTGCCGATGAGCTTGTCATTGTCCCAGGGCTTGACGATGAAGTCGAAAGCGCCCCGGCGCATGCCCTCCACGGCCAGCTGGATGTCGGCGTAGGCCGTGAAGAGGACCACTTCCGTGCCGGGAGCCATCTGCCGGATCTGACTGGTCCAGTAGAGGCCTTCGTTGCCGGTGTTGGCGTCGGTATAGAAGTTCATGTCCAGCAGCACGACGTCCGGGCGGAAGGATTCCAGCGTGGAGACGAGCGTCGTGGGCGACGGGATCAGCTCCACCTGCGCGAAATGCGGCGGCAGCAGCAGCCCGAGGGCGGACCGGATGCCCTGGTTGTCGTCCACGACGAGGATCTTGCCTTTCTTTTCCATGCTCAGTACAAAGTTAGGCATTTTTAGAATACGAGCACATCGGCTTCGCCGAAAGTATCGTAGGAGGAGGTGATGACCCGCTCGCCCGGCTCCAGGCCCTCGAGGACCTCGTAGTACTGCGGGTTCTGGCGGCCGATGCGGATCTCGCGGCGCACGGCCTTGCCCTCGCCGGAGAGCACGTAGATCCACTTGCCGCCGGTCTTCTGGTAGAAGGTGCCGCGCGGGATGATGACGGCCTCCTCGGGCTGGCCGAGCTGGAGGTTGAGGTAGTAGGTCTGGCCCGTGCGGATGTTGTCGGGCTGCACGCCGGAGAACTTGAAGTCGGCCTGGAACTTGCCGTCGCGCACCTCCGGATAGACCTTGCGGATCTCCATGGAGAAGGTCTCGCCCTGGCGCTCGAAAGTGGCTTCCAGGCCCGGGATGACCTTGTCGATGTAGTGCTCGTCGATCTTGGCTTCGACCTTGTAGGAGCCCACGCTGTTGATCTGGCCGATCTTGGCGCCCGCTCCGATGGACTGGCCCAGGACCACGTCCAGCAGGCCCAGCTCGCCGTCGATCGGCGCCTTGACGATGAGGTTGTCCTTGCGGCGGCGGATCATCGACATGTTGATGAGCATGTTCTCCAGGCTCTCCTCCATGCGGTCGACCTGGGTGCCGCGGTAGAGGCTGTCCTGCCGGGCGCGTTCGCTGATGAGGGCGAATTTCTGGCGGGCGAGGTTGTAGTCCTCCTCGGCCTTGAGGAATTCCTCCCGGGCGATGAGCTTCTCGTCGTAGAGGGCTTTCTGCTGCTCATATGCGCGCCGCAGGCGCTCGACCTGGGTGCCGTATTCGAGTTCGTTCTGGCGGACGTCCAGCTTCTGCTGCTCCATCTGGATCTGGGTGTTGCGCAGGATGTTCTCCTTCTCGGCGAGTTCGGCCTCGGAGTTGAGGATCTGCAGGTCGAGGTTGTCGTTGGAGAGCACGAGGATCGCATCGCCGGCCCGCACGACGGAGCCTTCCTCGATGAGGATCTGCTGTACGATGCCGCCCTCCTGCGGACTCAGCTGGATGGTCGTCATCGGGTGGACCTGGCCGCTGACGCGGATGTAGTCGTTGAACTCGCCGCGCTGCACGGGACTGACCGACAGGGCGTTGCCGTCCACGCGCAGGGTCTGGGTATTGGGGCGCAGGATGAGGTAGCCGATGAACACCGCGACCACACCGCCGAGCCAGTACGGGAGGGCCTTCCGGGTGAATGCCAGGCGCCAGCCCTTTTTCTTTTCGATAATCTTGTCCATTATTGTGTCCTTTTTTCTTTCGTTATTGGTTGATGTACTCTTCGCCGCCGTAGTAGCGGACGACGCTGTGCTTGATAAGGTACTTGAAGAGGCTGTTCAGCCGGTCGGCGCCGGCGCGCAGGTAGTTGTTGGAGGCGGTCTGGTATTCCAGCGGGGAGATCAGGCCTTGCTCCAGCTTGCGGGTGTTGAGGGCGTAGGCCTCCTGCTGGACCTCGGCCTTGCGCTCGGCCTGCTCGTAGGCGGCCGCCGCGCCGTCGCGGTCCTGCACGGCCCGGCGCACTTCGGACTCCACGTCGCGCTGCTTCTGGTCATACTCGGCCGTGGCGCGCGTGAGGGCGTTGCGCCGCCGCGTGATCGCGGAATGGCGCGAGAGCCGGTTGAAGACCGGGATGCTGACGGACATGCCGACGTATTCACCGCCGTTGCGGCGCAGCAGGTCGAAGAACGGGGTCGTCTGGCTGCCCTGGAAGGAGTAGTAGCTGGTGTTCCAGCCGCCCGACAGGCTGACGCTGGGCAGGAGCTGCCACTTCGCCGTGTTGAGTTCCAGACGGGCATTGTCGACCTCCCAGGCGGCCAGGCGGAGGGCCGGATTGTGCTCCAGGGCATAGTCGATCAGGGCTTCTCCCTTCACCGGGGATTCCGGCACAAGGGCGCTGACGTTGCCGTCGATTTCCAGCGGTTCGCCCGCCGGCCAGAAGAGCAGGTCCTCCAGGCTGACCCGATGGTCGGAGAGGAGGTTGCGGGTGTTCACAAGGTCATAGCGCCGGTCGGCGAGGGCCGACTCGAGTTCCACCACGTCGGCGTGGCCTTTCTGCCCCAGTTCTTCCTGGCGCTTCGCCTTCTGCAGGAGTTGCTCCGCCGTCACGACCTGGTCTTCGCAGATCTCGAGCAGTTTCTGGTAGTACAGTACATTGTAATAGGCTTCCATCACGGCGAGGCACAGGTCCGCCTCGGTCTGGCGCTCCCGGGTCTGCCCCATCTTGAGGGAGGTCTGGGAGATCTTGAGGTTGTTGACGGCCGCGAAACCGTTGAAGAGGGTGAGGCCGGCCGAGAGGCCGTAGCCGTTGCTGAAGGAGACCGTGTTGATGTAGGTGTTGGTCTCCGGGTCGATGTTGCGCCCGAAACTGTAGGAGGCCGAGCTGCTGCCGCTGATGCTCGGCAGGAAGACGGAAAGGATCGCGTCGCGCCTGGCGATGCGGGCATCGTCGGTCGCGGCCTGCTGGATGCGCATCTTCGTGGAATGCGAGATGGCGTACGCCATGCAGTCGTGCAGGGTCATCGGGTTCTGCGCCGCGACGGGCCGCAGCGCGGCCGCCAGCAGCAGGATCGGTATGAGGAAGGTCTGTTTCATATTTCTTGCCTTTGCCCCTTCCCGTTGCACGCCCCGTGCCAAAATAGATAACTGAATGATTTTCAATTTATTATAAAATAGACAAAACCAGGGAGTGTAAAGAAACTTTACACTCCCTGTAAACCTTTTTTACACCGGACGCGCCGTCAATGCAGCAGGAACACGACCGGCACGGTCAGCGCCTGCGCAACCGCACGGCCACCCGCGGTTGCAGGCTCCCAACGGGGCGAGCGGGACACGGCGTCGAGCACCAGCGCATCCAGTTCCGCACAGACGCTCTCCCGGATCTGCACCTCACACACGCGTCCGCGTTCGTCCACGATGAAACCGACCTTCACCGTGCCGGAATGGTGGCAGTCGGCAGGAGGGACGACCTGCCCGGCCAGCCATTGGCTGAAAGCGGCCATCTCCTCCCCCTGGAAGCGGGGCATCGTGTCCGGGTTGGCCAGCAGGAAAGGTACCTCCCTATCCACGGTATCCCGGCGGACGATGGCGACTTCCGGCAGTTCCTGCGGCATTTTGAGCGTGATGACGATGGCGTCCGGACGGTCTTCCGGGAACTGGACCGCGCGGATCCGGTCCGGATCGATCCGGGCATATTCTTCGCGGCTGATCTCCCGCTCCTCTCCCCAGGCCGTCTGCAGGATCAGGCGCGGAGCGGGCCCGGGATTAACCGACCAGACCGTGCGCGCCTGCAGGGTAAGCGCCAGGCAGACCAGCGGCAGCAGGTAGAGCAGGCGCCACAGGCGTCCCTGCGGGGAAGCGGGCCTTGACATCATCTGCAGGCGGTGCTTGAGGGTACTGTGGTTGAAGCTGTTGGCCACGGACCAGCCACTGCGGCCCACTGCCTTGCGGATCAGCAGGTACTGATAGTCCCGCAGGTCCGTCCCGCTCCGGATCACGGCCTGGTCGGCTTCGAATTCATGGACCTCCTGCAGGTCGGCACGGAGCAGGTAGATGGCCGGATTGAACCACTGGAACGCGGACAGCAGGTCCACCAGCAGCAGTTCCGCGGAATGATGCAGGCGGACATGCGCCTGCTCGTGCGCGAGGATCGCCGCATGCGGCGCTTCCCAGTCCCCGCGCGGGAGGACGATCCAGTGCATCCAGCTGAAGGGATCGATGTCACGCCCGGACACGAAGACCCGGTCATCCTCCCCGGAAGCGACCTCCTCGCTGCGCCGGACCGTGCGGATGACGGAGAGGATGGAGAAAGCCACCCGGAGCAGGGACACCGCCACGCCCGCCCAGAACAGGACGGTCAGGGCCGTCATCCACCAGGGACTTCCGGCCATCGGCGTGGACGGGGCCTGTCCCGCCGGAGCGGACGCCGCCACGCCGTCGATACCGGGCAGGGCCGTCTGTGCCGGCACCGTCCGGTGGAGCGTGATGACACAGAACGGCAGCACGAAAGCGAGCACCACCGTCCCGACCAGGACGGCGCGCTGGAGCCGGTGGAAGGTCTCCTTGCGGAGCAGGAGCTTGTAGAACAGGTAGAAGGCGATGAGCGCGACGGCCACCTTGCCTTCGTAGATGAGGAGCGGTGCCATGGGCGTCAGGACTGTTTCTCGACCAGGTCGATCAGCTCGCGGAGCTGCTCGACCGAAATCTTTTCCTCCTTGACGAGTGCGGACACGGCACTGATGTAGGAATTGTCGAAGTACTTGTCGATCAGGCCGATCAGCGAGCGTTGCTTGTACTCCTCCCGGCTCACGCGGGCGAAGTACTGATAGGTGGGACCGTAGGCCTTGTGGCCGATGAATCCCTCCTCCTGGAGCGTGCGCACCTGGGTGGACAGGGTGCTGAAATGCGGACGGGGCTCGGGGTACAGTTCGCGCAGTTCGCGCACGAACAGCGGGCCGTGGTCCCAGAAGTGGTTCATGATCACCTCTTCTTTGCGGGTAAGTTTCTTCATGCGGTGTGCGTCTTATCTGAGGGTGATGTGGAGGTAGGCGTCGTTGCTCTCGTCGTCGTAGCCGTCGATCAGGGCGGCCGCATCGGCGCGGGTCAGTTTGCACCAGGCGTCGCGGCCGTTCACGTACTCCGGCCAGATGCGCACGGCCCGGTCGCCGACGCGCAGCAGCGGTGCCTTGTGTCCATGATAGAGCATCTCACCGGACCGCAGGTCGCAGACGAAATGGTGGGTGACCTTCTTTTCGTCATCCCGGACGCTGTAGAACAGGAGATGCCCGAACACCCTGCAGGAGCGGTCGATGAAGCGTCCGTAATTGTTTTGGATAACCACCCCGTCTTCTCCGTCATCCCGGACCGTATCCGCAGGCTTGGCCGGTTTGCGCAGCACGGCCTCCACCTCAGTGCGGTCGGGATACAGGTGGTAAAGGGAGTCGATATTGTCGTTTTTGAGATAGCATGATCCGTCCGGCTGTGCGAAGAAATTGTAGGTTTGGATGATCACCCAGCCCGTCTCGACCCGCTGCGGACCGCTGCGCAGCACGGTGCCGTCCGGGGCCAGGACCGAGAAGATGCGGTTGCCTTTCACGCTGGCCATCTCGATCACGGCCCGGCTTCCGTCCGGGAAGAAATGGATGTCAGCATAGCTGACGCTGTCCTGCCGGGACACGAACGTGCCGTCCGGCAGGTAGGTATAAGCCCTTCGCTGCATCGCGTCCAGGACCAGGACCCGTCCCTGCAGGTCCACCCGCGGCGTGCAGTCGAGGTATTCCTGCGGCCCGCGTCCCTTTCGGGAGAAGACCGTCGTGAATCTCCCGTCCGGTCCGGCCCAGAATATGCTGTCGCGGGTACGGCCCAGCAGGAGAGAGCCGTCATACCCCACGATTCTGGGAAAAGCCAGCGGCCGGTCGGGAGCCAGTTCGAAGGATTCCGCCGGCCGCACGGACCGGTCCAGGGTCCAGGCGGTCAGGGTATCGGCGCCGGAGAGTTCCAGTACGTCGAGGGTCAGCAGGTCCGGGGATGCGCTCCGGCATCCGTAAAACATGGTCGCGGCAATGGCGGCGACAATCGGGCAGATTCTGATTGAGTGCATAATCATGGTTTTCCGCAAATATAGCTAAAAAATTTAGCTGGTCAACCATAAAAAGTAAATTTGTGCGGTTCCCAAGGCGGAAAGCCGCTCAGCGAAGGTCTTGCAGCCAGGAGAGGATGCACGCGAGCGCTTCGGGCGCGAAGGTTTCCTCGATTTCCTTGTACTCGGCGGAGGCGCCGGTCGTGCAGTGCTGGAAGAGGTGGTTCAGGCCGTCGAATGCCTCGATGCGGCGCGGTGTGGCGGCCGGCAGGCCGGCGCGCAGCGCGGCGAGGTTCGGCCCGGCGTCGACCTGGGTGTCCTTTGCACCGTTCAGGGCGAGCACCGGACAGGTGATCCGGGACAGGAGCGGGCGGGCATCCAGGGCCAGGAAATATTTCAGGTACGGGCTCCGCAGCTGCATCGCCACGGCCTGGTAGTTCTGTTTCAGGGCCTCCGGCAGGTCCCTGCCGTCTGCGGTCGGCAGCGGAGCGCCGGCCGTGCACGCCGCGAAGGCTTCGGAGAGCAGTTTGCAGTAGGTATCTATCGTTCCCGCCGGGACCCCGGCCGCCGCCAAGGCGAGCCGGTTCTGCCAGAGGAGCGTCTCCGCGCCGGACACCACGGCGCCGGCGAGGCTCACGACGAAATCGGCCTCCCCTTCTGCGGCCAGCATCAGGGCGATGGTGCCGCCTTCGCTGTGGCCGAGCACGCCCACGCGCTCGAAGCGCTCCCGCAAGAGGCGGACGCCGGCGCGGGCGTCATCCTTGAAGTCCTCCGTGGTGGAATTGACCGTGTCGCCGGTCGATTCGCCGAAGCCGCGGTCGTCGTAGCGCAGCGAGGCGACGCCGGCGCGGGCGAGCGCATCCGCGATCACCGCAAAAGGCTTGTGCTCAAATAGTTCCTCGTCCCGGTTCTGCAGGCCGCTGCCGGTGACCATGACCAGGACGGGCGTCTGCCTGGAGCATCCCTCCGGCAGCACCAGCGTCCCTTTCAGGACCGCGTCGCCGTTGGTGAACGTCACCTCTTCCTGCGCATACGGGAAGGGGCCGACCGGCGTCTGCGGCCGCTTGGGTTTCGAGTTTCCGGGGACGAGCGTCAGCGGAAAGGACTGCCCGGACTGGGAGAAGGTCCCCGCCACGATGCTGCCCAGATAGGTCCCCTCATAGACGGCCCCGATGGACGGGACCGCGAAGCGGATCCCCGTCGGCGTCCGTTCCAGCCGGGCCGGAATCCCCTTGGCGCCCTGGTCCGGCGAGTCCAGGCTGGGCGCCGCCTCGTCCAGGTGGAACACGAGCGTCAGCTGCACGCCCTGGACATCGAGTTTCCCGGACCAGGTGCCGGTCTGCGCGCCGGCGGCGAAGGCCGCCGCCAGCAGGATCGCGAAGAGGAGGAGGATTCTTTTCATGACAGGTTCAGCATGGCCTCGCAGGCCGACAGGATGTCCTGGAAGGTCTGTTCGAAATCCCCGGTGTACCAGGGATCGGCCACGTCGCGCGACAGGCCGCAGTAGGACATCATCATGTGGATCTTGCGGTCCGGATCCGCGCCGAAGATGCGCTGGATCCAGCGCAGGTTGGAGCGGTCCATCACGATGATGCGGTCGAAGCGGTCATAGTCGGCGGGCGTGACCGTGCGGGCGCGCTTCTGCGCGTCGAAGGGCACGCCGTGCTGCGTGAGGCACCGCTTCGCAGGCGGATAGATGGGATTGCCGGTCTCCTCTTCGGAGACGGCGGCGGATTCGATGTAGAAATCCCCTTCCAAGCCGTAGGCCCGGACCATGGCCTTGAGGATGAATTCGGCCATCGGTGAGCGGCAGATATTGCCGTGGCAGACGAAGAGGATGCGTCTCATCTCCCTGTTATTCAGCGAGTACGGCGTCGGCAAGGGCCTCCAGGGCCGGGATGTCGCCCGCGTGCATGCGGGAGCGCAGGGTGACCTTGTCGCCCACGAGCGAGACCTCCTTCATCGCGGAGAGCATCTCGGTCATCACGCGGCCGGCGGAAGGGGCCCAGCTGCCGTTCTCGATCACGGCGGCGCGGCGCTTCTGCCAGCCCTTAATCTGCAGGTGCCAGAGGAAGTCATACATCGGCGGGAAGAGGCCGCCGTCATAGGAAGAGGCCGCCACGACGAGGGTGCCGTAGCGGAACGCGTCCTCGATGGCCTCGGCCATGTCGTCGCGGGTCAGGTCCGTGGTCGCCACCTTCGGGCAACCCTTGTCGCGCAGCATCTGCGCAAACTTCTCGGCGGCTTCGGCCGTGCCGCCGTGGATGGAGGCGTAGGCCACGAAGACGCCGGGCGTCTCCACGCCGTAGCTGCTCCAGATGCCGTAGAGGCGCAGGGCCTCGGCGAGGGTGTCGCGGAGCATCGGCCCGTGGAGCGGGCAGATGGTCTGGACGCCGAGCGGGGCCACTTTCGCGAGCACGCGCTGGACCTGGGCGCCGTATTTGCCGCAGATGTTGAAATAGTAGCGGCGCGCCTCGCAGGCCCAGTCGGTCTCCGGCGTGCACCAGAGGCCGCCGGTCTGCTCCAGGGAGCCGAATTTGCCGAAGGCGTCGGCGCTGAAGAGCACCTTGTCAGTGCGGTCGAAACTCATCATCACCTCCGGCCAGTGGACCATCGGGGCCAGCAGGAACTGCAGCGTGTGGGCGCCGAGTTCGAGGGTGTCGCCCTCGCCTACGGCGCGGGTGCGACCCTCGAGCTGCGCGCCTTCGAAGAACTGCGGCAGCATCTTGAGGGCGGCGGCCGTGGCCACGAGCGTCAGGGACGGATACTTCTCCAGCAGGGCGGCGGCGCAGGCGGAGTGGTCGGGCTCCATATGGTGGACGACCAGGTAGTCCGGCTGGCGACCATTCAGCGCCCCTTCCAGGTTCTGCATCCACTCGGCGGCGGTGCGGCCGTCGCTCGTGTCGAGGATGGCGACTTTCTCGTCAAGGATCACATAGGAGTTGTAGGACATCCCTTCCGGGACCAGGTACTGGCTCTCGAAGAGGTCGAGGGTGGCGTCGTCGACGCCGATATAGCGGATGGAATCAGTGATGGGACGGATCATAATGCGTTGTCGTTAATGATAAGGTGACAAATTTACAACGTTTTTCCGGCTTCCTCAAATTTATTCTTCACATCCGCCGGCGGAAGCTGCCGATTGGGAGGGTTGCGGTTTTTTCGCTATCTTTGAGGATGACAATCCCTGACCCATGATCCTGCTGCTCGGCGCTTCCGGCCTGCTCGGCCACAACGTCCTCCGCCTCCTGCTGGAGCGCGGGGAGGCCGTCCGCGTCCTGCTGCGCCCGGGGGCAGGCACAGGCGGACTTGCCAGCGATCTCCCCAGCGCGTGCCCGCTCCCGGAAGTGCAGTATGGCAATCCGCTGGACGACAAGACCCTGCTCCGGGCGGCCGACGGGTGCGAGGCCATCATCAACTGCATCGGCACCACGGACATGCGCCTGCCGCGGGTGGAGGATTTCAACCCGGTCAACCAGGACCTGCCGCGCCTGCTCTGCCGGGTCCTGGAGCAGACCGGCATCCGCACGCTGGTCCACACGAGCACGGCCAACACCCTCGCGGCCGGGACGAAGGAACACCCGACCGACGAGTCGGCACCCTTCGCCGCTCCCTTCTGCCACGCCCCTTATGCCATCAGCAAGAAAGCCGGCGAGGACGCGCTGCTGGACTGGGCCGCCACCCACCCCGGCCATCGCATCGTCATCGTCTGCCCCAGCTTCATGGTCGGCCCCTACGACACCAAGCCCTCCTCGGCCACGCTGCTGCTGGCCGCCTGGCGCAAGCCCCTCATGGCAGGGCCGCGCGGCGGGAAGAGTTTCCTGCATGTCCGGGACGCCGCCACCGCCATCGTCCATGCTCTGGAGCAAGGCGACAGCGGCCGCTATCTTCTTACGGGAGAATCGCTTACGCTGAAAGAATTCTATGCCTTGCAGGCACGGGTCTGCGGCTATCGGCAGTGTTTCGTGAGCCTGCCGGACGGCCTGGTCCGGCTCGCCGGCCGCCTGGGCGACCTGCTCCGCGCGATGGGTGTGCGCACGATGCTCTGCACGCGCAACACCGACCAGCTGCTGATCGAAGAATGGTATGACTCCGGCAAGGCGGACCGCGAACTCGCACTCCCCCACACCCCCGTCGCCGACGCCATCCGCGACTACTTCGCCTGGCGAGACCAGCGTTAAGCCACGCTTCTGCTCAACGCTGAGCCGCCCACACGTCTTGAGCTATCTTATCCTGTATCATCCACCTCGTCTTCTCGTCTTCTCGTCTTCATTCCACTCCTCTCTCTTTAACTAACCAATACCCAACCCCCTTTTACTGGGCGGCGTGATGAGCAAACTATTGACAATGAGCAATATTTGAGAATCACTGGTGCCTCCAGAAGGACCACTGATCTCCGCTTTTGATTGACATTCAGCTTGTTCCTCATCACGCTTTCGAGGCGTGATGAGCAAACTATTGACACTGAACATTTTCTGAAAATCACTGGTGTCTCCAGAAGAGACCACTGATCTTCGTTTTTAATTGATATTCAGCTAGTTCCTCATCACGCATTTGGGAGGAGCGCAAAAGAATATCTGATATGGGATGCAAGAGGGCGAATCACAGCCGCGCAATACGCGGCGCGGCTGTTCCCTGCGGGGAGAGGTTAGGTATTTCATTCTGGAATGAGGGGTTTTGGTGGTGCACCACCGCCGCGCATAACCAGGCGCGGCGGTTAGCGGGGCTCGCCGGGAGTTTTGAGAACTCCC
>Ga0310697_10001880_pt1 | contig 23389 bp, 17 predicted proteins | sample 172DNAGHGlowgp2_FD_203883 | JGI IMG/M metagenome (GOLD analysis project Ga0310697, IMG submission 203883) | Sheep rumen microbial communities from Palmerston North, Manawatu-Wanganui, New Zealand - 1728 DNA GHGlow gp2 (v2) (version 2) | ecosystem: Host-associated > Mammals > Digestive system >...
TCTCGGCTTTACAGAAGCCTTTTGGGGACACTTTGGACAATTACCTTGTCTTTTCTGACAGACTCTTGCCGCCGCCTCACAATCCCGGTGACAGTGGAATAACTGCCCTGGCTCTATAAAAAAGAGGGTGCCTTTTGGGACACCCTCCAGTAAGTAAGGGATTTGCAATCCCTCTCACATATTCAACTCCACTACAAAACTATGGCAGATACACCCTGAATCACGAGTGCGGCGGATTGCAAATCCGCCGCTACAACAAATCCGCCGCAACAACAAATCCGCCGCTACGAAAAAATCGCTGCAACGGAAACCCACCGCAACAGACACTCCACACAAAAAACAGCCATGTGAAAAAAATATAGTAACTTTGCACCCTAAATATCAAGGAAAATGAAATACCAAAATCAATTCATCGCATTGGCACTCTGCGCACTACTTGCATCATGCGGCGGCAGTGCCCAACAATCAGAAAACACCGACACCATGAACACCAAACCCACTCCCGGCACCGGCGGCGACCACTACGTGCCCATGGACCAGCGCACAGGCGACACAGCCATCGTCTACTTTACCCGCGACCTCTCGGCCAACGGCCTTATCAAAGCCTACGAGCAGGTGAACACCAACATCACCGGCAAGGTGGCCGTGAAACTCCACACCGGCGAGAAAAACGGCCCCAACATCATCCCGCGCGAATGGGTCAAAGCCCTCATGGCCAAAGACCTTAAGGACGGCACCATCATCGAGACCAACACCTACTACGAAGGCGACCGCTACACCACCGCCCAGCACCGCGAAACCCTCAAAGTGAACGGCTGGACGTTCGCGCCGGTCGACATCATCGACGAAGAAGACACCGTCACCCTGCCCGTGGCGGGCGGCAAATGGTTCACCCGCATGAGCATGGGCAGCCACCTCACCAACTACAACAGCCTCGTGGCCCTCACCCACTTCAAAGGCCACGCCCAAGGCGGCTTTGGCGGCAGCAACAAGAACATCGGCATCGGCTGCGCCGACGGCCGCGTGGGCAAAGCATGGATCCACACCACCCCCGGACAGCCCGACCAATGGGACATCGCCCAAGAGGAATTCATGGAGCGCATGACCGAAAGCACCAAGGCCACCATCGACCACTTCGGCAGCCACGTCACCTACGTCAACGTGATGCGCAACATGTCCGTATCGTGCGACTGTGAAGGCACCGCCGCCGAACCCGTGGTGACCCCCAACGTGGGCATCCTCTCCTCCACCGACATCCTGGCCATTGACCAAGCCTGCGTAGACATCATCTACGCCATGACCGAAGCCGAGCACCACGACATGGTGGAGCGCATCGAAAGCCGCCACGGCCTGCGCCAGCTCAGCTACATGAAAGAACTCGGCATGGGGCACGACGTCTACATCATCATCGACCTCGACAACGGCGGCCGCCGCATCACCGCCGCCGAGGCAGCCCAAGGGCTGAAACCCTTTGTCAAAGCGAAATAGCCGCTCCGGCGCCACTGGGGGCAACCCGCACACACGGGTCGCCCCTGCGCCCATGCAAGGCCGCTACTTAATCCACAGTTAGTCGACAGTTGTTCGATACGAACTGGTGCAACTGCAAAATATCTGTAAAGGCATAGCCCAAGAACAGGCGGGGAAGGAACGGCCCAACAACAGCAAACGGGAGTGGGAAGATGGAACATGAAGGTTCCGGCTTCCCACTCCCGCTTTTTTGTGAAGTGGTGTAAGGGTGAGCGTCGCCCGGCGGTTAGTCTCTCCGGTCACTGCCGAAGAACTGACCCTGTGGGACGGTTAGTCTCTTCGGTCTCGACCGAAGAGCTGACCGATCCACTGGCGGTTGAGGCGGGCGATGTTCTGGCGCTTGATTTGCTTGGGGCATTCGGCCTCGCAGGCATAGGTGTTGGTGCAGGAGCCGAAGCCGAGCTCGTCCATCTTCATGACCATTTTGCGCACACGGTCGGCGGCCTCGACACGGCCCTGAGGCAGGAGGGCGAGGTGGCTCACCTTGGCACCCACGAAGAGCATGGCGCTGGCATTCTTGCAGGCGGCCACACAGGCACCGCAGCCGATGCAGGCGGCGGCATCCATGGCTTGGTCGGCCTTGTGTTTGGGGATGGGGATGGTGTTGGCGTCGGGCACACCGCCTGTGGTGGTGCTGATGTAGCCGCCGGCCTGTATTATCTTGTCGAAGGCGGTGCGGTCCACCACGAGGTCGCGGATGACGGGGAAGGGCTTGGCGCGCCAGGGTTCGACCCATATCTCGTCGCCGTCGTTGAACTTGCGCATGTGGAGCTGGCAGGTGGTGATGCCGTCGTCGTTGCCGTGGGGGCGGCCATTGATGTAGAGGCCGCACATGCCGCAGATGCCTTCGCGGCAGTCGTTGTCGAAGCAGACGGGATGGGCTATGCGGTCGCTGACGAGCTGCTCGTTGAGTATGTCGAGCATTTCGAGAAATGAACAGTCGGGCGATATGTTGTCCAGTTTGTAGGTTTCGAAGTGCCCTTTGGCGCGGGCGTTTTCCTGCCGCCAGATATGTAATGTGAATTTCATGGCTTACTTATAGTTACGTTTTGCAATCTTGATGTGTTCGTAGTTGAGGGGCTCCTTGGTCATGGTCTCGGTGACGTCGTGGCCTTGGTATTCCCACGCGGCGACGTACATGAAGTTTTCGTCGTCGCGCTGGGTTTCGCCGTCCTCGGTTTGGTGCTCGGTGCGGAAGTGGCCGCCGCAGCTTTCTTCGCGGTGCATGGCATCGGTGATGATGAGGCGTGCCAGCTCGAAGTAGTCGGCCAGGCGGTAGGCTTTCTCCAGCTCGGGATTGAGCTCGTCGGCGGTGCCGGGTATGAATACCTCGTTCCAGAAGTGGGCCTCGAGGTCGGCCACCAGCTGCTGGGCGTTGGTGAGGCTCTCGGTGTTGCGCGCCATGCCGACGTATTCCCACATGATGCGGCCCAGGGCCTTGTGGAAGTGGTCGACGGTGTGGGTGGTTCCGTTGGTGGCCGAGCTGATGTTCAGGAGTGCCTGCAGCCGCTGGCGAACGGATTGCTCGGCCTGGTCGAACTCGGGTGTGTCGGATGATATTTTGCCCACATAGATTTGGTCGGCCAGGTAGTTCTGCATGGTGTAGGGCAGGACGAAGTAGCCGTCGGCCAGTCCCTGCATGAGGGCGGAGGCGCCGAGGCGGTTGGCGCCGTGGTCGGAGAAGTTGGCTTCGCCCGCGGCAAAGAGACCGGGGATGGTGGTCTGCAGCTCGTAGTCTACCCAGAGGCCGCCCATGGTGTAGTGGATGGCGGGGTAGATCATCATGGGGTTTTCGTAGGGGTCGACGTCGACGATTTTCTGGTACATCTGGAAGAGGTTGCCGTATTTCTGCTCAACGACGTCACGGCCCAGACGCTGGATGGCGTCGGCAAAGTCGAGGTAGACGGCCAGACCAGTGGAGCCGACGCCGTAGCCGGCATCGCAGCGTTCCTTGGCGGCACGGGAGGCCACGTCGCGTGGCACGAGGTTGCCAAAGGCGGGGTAGCGGCGCTCCAGGTAGTAGTCGCGGTCTTCTTCGGGGATGTCGTTGGGGCCTTTTTCGCCGCGGCGGATGGCTTCGGCGTCCTCTTTCTTTTTGGGTACCCAGATGCGCCCGTCGTTGCGGAGGCTCTCGCTCATGAGGGTGAGCTTGGACTGGTAGTCGCCGTGGACGGGGATGCAGGTGGGGTGGATCTGTACGTAGCAGGGGTTGGCAAAGGCGGCGCCTTTTTTATGGCATATCCAGGCGGCGGAGCCGTTGCTGTTCATGGCATTGGTGGAGAGGTAGTAGATGTTGCCGTAGCCGCCTGTGGCAAGGACGACGGCGTGGGCGGCGTAGCGCTCGAGGTCGCCTGTGACGAGGTTGCGGGCTATGATGCCGCGGGCACGGCCGTCGACTACGACGAGTTCCATCATTTCGTGGCGCTCGTGGAGTTTGACACTGCCGCGCGCTATCTCGCGGCTGAGGGCGCCATAGGCTCCGAGGAGGAGTTGCTGTCCGGTTTGGCCACGGGCGTAGAAGGTGCGGCTGACCTGCGCACCGCCAAAGGAGCGGTTGTCGAGCAGTCCGCCATAGTCGCGGGCAAAGGGGACGCCTTGTGCCACGCACTGGTCAATGATGGCGCCGCTGACCTCGGCCAAACGGTAGACGTTGGCTTCGCGTGCGCGATAGTCGCCACCCTTGATGGTGTCGCGGAAGAGGCGCTCGACGCTGTCGCCGTCGTTCTGGTAGTTCTTGGCGGCATTGATGCCTCCCTGGGCGGCGATGGAGTGGGCGCGGCGTGGGGAGTCCTGGATGCAGAATATGTCCACGTTGAAGCCCATGGCACCGAGCGAGGCAGCGGCCGAGGCGCCAGCAAGTCCGGTGCCGACCACGATGATGTCAATCTTGCGCTTGTTGGCGGGGTTCACCAGCTTCTGGCTGGCCTTGTAATTGGTCCATTTTTCGGAGAGGGGACCTTCGGGTATTTTGGAATCTAAAACCATACAGTATCGGGATTGGGGGATTGAGGGATGACTATAAACCAAGATAAATTAAGATGACCACGGCGACAAACATGAGGCAGACGACCCAGGCGTATATCTGGCCGAGGATGTCGATGGCTTTGCCGTATTTGTAGTTGCTAAGGCCCAGGGTCTGGAAGGCGGAGGGGAGCGCGTGGCGCATGTGGATGAAGAGGATTACAAAGGTGATGAGGTAGAGGAGCGCCATGATGGGGTTTTGGAAGAGCTGGCGGACCATGAAGTAGAAGTCGGGCTCGGGGTCGCTATCGGGGAGGATTTCGCGCAACAGCTGCCTCTCGTCGTATGTAAGGTGGCGTATCCACTTGCCATCTTCGGTGATGTTGCCTTCGGTGTAGGCACGGTTGATGATGTCCATTACAGCGGCTTTGCCCCGGAGTCGGGCTATGTAGGCTTCGGTCTCGTAGGTGTCCTCGTTTTCATCGGTATAGGACGTGGCTCTTTCTTCAAGCTGGTCCAGGAATTCATCGAGCGAGAGTTCCATCTGGTCGGCCAACTCCACCCATTGCATCATTTCCTCGTCATGGAGTTTCTCGACCTTGACCATATATTCTCCCTTAACCCAACCCAGTTTGACAAAGTAGAACTGGCAGAAGTGCATGACAAGGAATGTGAAGATGAGGATGCCGGTCCACATCATGAGCTTGGAGCCGGGATGGGTCTTGCTTTTGCCTGCCTTGTGGTAACGGACAGGACGTGCCAAACGGTTGGTAATCCAAAGCCATGCCGTGAAACAGATGTGTAGCGCTATGAATCCTATGAGGATTACCTCGAAGACTTTTACAATGTAGTTGGTACCCATAAAATGGCAGAAGGCGCTGTACCATGCGCCGTCGTCGTGCCTTAGCACAAGGAGGTTGGCACTGGCATGGAACAGGATGAAGATGAGCAGGAAGCCGCCTAAGAGGGCGACGCATATCTTCTTGGAGATGGAATGGATTTTGGGTAAATTCATACTTCTAAGTGTTGATGTTTATATTCGTTTATCTGTTTGTTATCTTTTACCGGCCGGAGCGCCCCCGCCAAAGTCATCGTAGAGGATATTCTCCTTTGCCACGCCGAGGTTGTCGAGCATATTGACCACTGCGGTACTCATGGGTCCGGGGCCACACATGTAGTATTCAATGTCTTCAGGGGCTGGATGCGTTTTGAGGTAGGTCTCGTACATCACGTTGTGTACAAAGCCGGCAGTGTAGGGCACTCCCGCAGAATCGGCGGCGGGGTCGGGACGGTCGAGTGCCAGGTGGAAGTGGAAGTTGGGAAAGTCTTTCTCCAGCTGGCGGAAGTCGTCGAGATAGAACACCTCGTTCAAGGCACGAGCGCCATAGAAGTAATGCATGGCGCGGTCGGTGGTGTGGAGGGTGCGGGTCATGTGCATAATCTGGGCGCGAAGGGGAGCCATTCCGGCGCCGCCGCCCACCCATATCATTTCGGGCTTGTTGGGCATGTCGGCGGGATGCTCCTTGATGTGGAACTCGCCATAGGGGCCGGACATAACCACCTTGTCGCCCGGGCGCAGGGAGTAGATGTATGAGGAGGCAATGCCTGGATTCACGTTCATGAAGCCCGAGCGGTCGGGTTTGAACGGGGGTGTGGCGATGCGCACGGTGAGCATGAAGACGTCGCCCTCATCGGGATAGTTGGCCATGGAATAGGCACGCACTGTTGGCTCGGTGTTGACGCAGCGGAGGTTGAACATGCCAAACTTCTCCCAGGCAGGCAGGTATTCTGGCCCAATAAGGTCGCGGTCGTAGTCGGCATAGCTGATGTTGAACTTGGGAATCTTAATCTGAGCATAGGAGCCGGGGGCAAAGTCCATGTGCTCGCCCGGAGGCAACTGCACCTTGAATTCCTTCATAAATGTGGCCACATTGCGGTTGGATATGACAGTGCATTCATACTCTTTGATGCTGAGTATGGATTGAGGCACTGCTATTTTCATATCTTCCTTTACCTTTACCTGGCAACCCAGGCGCCAATGGTCCTGCACCTGCTTGCGGGTGAAGAATCCCACCTCGGTGGGAAGGATAGAGCCGCCGCCCTCAAGCACACGGCACTTGCACTGTCCGCACGACCCTTTACCTCCGCAGGCCGAGGGCAGGTATATCTTCTGCTCGGCCAGGGTGGAGATGAGTGTGCTGCCCGTGGGGACAGTCAATTTCTTGTCATTGTTTATTGTTATCGTCACATTGCCTTGGGGTACCAGCTTGGCTCGGAAGAAAAGGAGGAGCGCCACCAAAAGCAGGATGACGGCCAACATGGCGACGAGCGAACAAAGTATTGTAGTAGTCATGATATTATAGTTTTATACCCATAAAGCTCATGAAGGCCATGCCCATGAGACCAGTGATGACGAATGTGATGCCAACGCCTTTGAGTGCCGGTGGAATGGCAGAGTAGCGCAGTTTTTCGCGTATGGCAGCAATGGCCACAATGGCCAGAAACCAACCGATGCCACTGCCAAGTGCGAAACAGGTGACCTCACCTATGTTGCGATAGGCTCGCTCCTGCATAAAGAGTGACCCGCTCATCACTGCACAGTTCACCGCTATCAGCGGGAGGAATATGCCCAGCGAATTGTAGAGCGCAGGTGCAAAGCGTTCCACTATCATCTCCACAATCTGCACGATAGCGGCAATAACCGCGATGAACATAATGAGACTGAGGAATGACAAATCCACTTCGGCCAATGCAGGGCTTATCCACACAAGGGCACCGGGTGCCAGCAGGTATTTGTTGATAAGGTAGTTTACCGGCACGGTAATCAGCAAGACAAAGGTAACCGCTATGCCGAGTCCGGCAGAGGTCTTCACCGTCTTGGACACTGCAAGGTAGGAGCACATGCCCAGGAAGAAGGCGAAAATCATGTTGTCTACAAAGATAGACTTGATGAATATATTGATGTAGTCCATGATGAGAATCGAAAGTTAGAATTAATGTTCTTGTAGGTCTTTGTTACGTGTGCGCTGTATCCAAATGATGATACCCACCAGTATCAGTGCCATCGGGGGCATAATCATCAATCCGTTGTTTTCGTAGCCTATGCCATAGAGCCCCAGTTTCTCCACCACGGGGTAGCCCCACAGGGTTCCACTGCCAAAAAGCTCACGCACAAATCCCAAGGCCACAAGGATAACGCTATAGCCAAGCCCGTTGCCAATGCCATCGCACAGCGAAGGCAGCGGGGGATTACTCATGGCAAAGGCCTCAAGGCGTCCCATTACAATACAGTTGGTGATAATCAGTCCCACAAAGACTGACAGTTGCTTGCTTACATCGTACATGTAGGCTTTCAATACCTGGTCAACCAGTACCACCAATGTGGACACCACCACCAGCTGAACAATAATCCTGATGCGCGGGGGAATGGTATTGCGCATAAGGGAGATGATAAGGTTGGACAATGCCACCACCACCGTGACAGAAACCGCCATTACCACAGCGGGTTTCAGCTGTGCCGTCACGGCAAGGCATGAACAAATACCCAGCACCTGCACAGTGATGGGGTTGTTCTTGCCAAACGGCATCTTGATAAGGTCTATATTCTTATTGCTCATATCACTTCTATTTTGAGTCAAGGTCTGAATCCTTGCTGGTTAGCATATAGTCTTGATACTTCGACAGGCAGTCTTGCAACATCCGTGTCACGCCATTGCTGGTCATGGTGCCACCCGAGATGGCATCCACTTCGTGAAGCGAATTGGGGTCGGCATGCTTTTTCAGCACAATGGGAACGAATTCGGTCAGCAGGGAGTCCGTGCAACTCTTGCCAACAAACCGTTGGGCAAAAGCATCGGTCGAGATCTCACCGCCCAAGCCTGGCGTTTCTCCCTTGTGGTCAAAAACTGCACCATTGATAACCCAGTTCTCGTCAAAGCAGATATATCCCCAAATGGGGCCCCACAAACCAGTCCCGCGGACGGGGATTATAAAGCACGACTTGTACTGATAAGCCGGCAAACTGTCGCGGTCGAGGAGACTCACCTCCCTGATATTTTCCGAATACAGCTGCTCTGCCGTCTGAGGGGTGGAAGCCAAGCCTGCTGCTTTCAGTATCATCTGCTTTGTCTCAACCGACCTGTTGCGTTCCTGTCGCGATTTAAGGCTGGTGGAAACCACCGTAAGGACCAGTGCTGAGACCAACACCAGTACTGCCGAGTAGATGAAAATGTAGCGATTGCTGAATGTCTTCATTTTACTGCCTCCTTTCTGCTCTCGCGACGCTTGATGTTGCGGGCCACAACACAGTGGTCAATCAGCGGGGCGAAACTGTTCATAAGCAATATACTCAGCATCATGCCTTCGGGATATGCGGGGTTAAGCACACGCAGCAGTACGGCAAAGGCGCCTGTCAGCAAACCATATATCCATTTGCCGGTATTTGTCTGTGCCGAGGTAACAGGGTCTGTAGCCATAAAGACTGCCCCGAACATAAATCCACCCATGAGGTAATGGTAATAGAACGGCAACTGCATATAGTCATTCGCACCAATTAGGTTGAACAACAATCCCATGGCGCCACCGCCTATCACGACACTGAGCATAGTGCGCCAACTGGCCACGCCGGTTGTAAGCAACACAACTGCACCCAGCAGGATGGCCAAGACCGAGGTCTCGCATGTGCTGCCTGCCACAGTACCTATAAACATGTCTAAAGCCGAGTCGGACGGCCACTGCCCTGCGGCCAGCTCGCCCAAGGAGGTGGCTCCGCTTACGGCATCCGAACCCCACAGGTCGGCCGCAATCCACACATGGTCGCCCGACATATGGGTGGGATAACTGAAAAACAGAAAGGCTCTGGCCACCAATGCAGGGTTAAGGAAATTCATGCCACTGCCACCAAACACCTCCTTGCCTATCACCACCGCAAACGCCACTGCCAATGCAAGCTGCCACAAGGGCACTGTTACGGGTACTATCATCGGTATCAGCAGACCCGTCACCAAAAAGCCCTCGTTCACTTCATGATGCCTTATCTGGGCAAAGGCAAACTCAATGCCCAGCCCCACTGCATAGCTCACCACTATCATGGGCAGCATACGCAAAAAGCCAAACCACAGGCAATACCACCAATTGGCGGCGGTACCCAGCTGGCAAGGCCAGTATTCGGCTTCGAGCGACGACTGGAAACCAATATTCCACATGCCAAACAGCAGTGCGGGAACCAAGGCAACCACGACGGTAATCATGGCGCGCTTCATGTCCACCGCATCGCGGACATGGCTGCCGCGGGTGGTTACCGTGTTGGGTACAAAAGCAAAAGTCTCAAATGCCTCAAATGTGCTTTGCAGCCAGGCAAACCGGCCACCCTGCACAAAATTAGGCTTAATCTTATCTACAAATTCTCTCAATTTTCCATTCATCACAAAGCCTCCTTTCTCAAAGTTTCCAAGGACTGGCGTATCACAGCCTGCATTTCGGTCTTGGATGGGTCGATAAACTCACACAGTGCAAAATCTTCCGGCTCCACCTCATAGATACCCAGCTTCTCCATCAGCTCCACATCACCCACCATACAGGCCTTGAGCAACTGTAGCGGGTAAATATCGAAGGGGAACACCCGTTCCATATCGCCTGTAAAAACCAGCGGGCGAACCCCACCGTGCAGGCTGGTATCAAAACGGTAAGCCATTCCCACATCATTCAGCAGCTTTGCCTTGCCCAGAAGTCTCATAAATCCCGACACAAAAGTGCGGCTGAAACTAAACTTGTCCAAACCCGGCAAAAGCCAGCCCATAAAATCATAGTAATCGCCCTCAGGCAGCAAGGTTATCAAACTGTCGTAGGCGCCAAGAAAGCCGTCAAAGGGAATACGTTCCCCGCTCAGCACATTGCCCGACACCACGCGCACATGCCGCCAACTCTCTTCACGCATTGACAAGGCCGGATAATCGGGATTCAACACCTGGCTGCGTACCAAGGGCTCCACACACGCCCCTGCCATTACACGGTAATAATGGGGATTTTTGGCCTGGGGCCCGGCCACAGCCACAATGCGCTCGGGGCAATACCTGCCCGTGGCTGCCCAATGGCCCAGCACCGCCACATCCTGTGGCGTCATCGTCCACACCGTCTCGCCCTTGTTAATGGGACACAGCTGTGCAATCAACGTGCCCACATTCCCGGCCGGGTGGGGACCTTCCACCTCAACCGTCTGCATATCGGAATGCTGCAACAGGGGGCTCCGCTCCACAGCACTCTTCAGCCAAGACCCTGGACGAAAACAAAGATACAAGCGGCCGACATCAAGCTTGGACAGCACCTCCAGCCCCTTGCAAACATCGCCCTCACGTCCCTGCAACACAAAGTCATAGTCGGGGGCAAGAGGGGAGCTGTCAAAGAAACTCACCACCGCGGCCTTGGGGTGGGCGTCGGGGCTTGCCACCGTGCCGAAGGGACGGCTGCGTAGCAGCGGCCACAAACCCTGCTGCAGCATCGCCTCGCGCAAAGCGGAAGGTGCCAATCCCAAGTCGGGCAACGATGAAGGGCTGTGGGCCCCGTCATTCCCCGGCTCGTGGCCTTGGCTTTCCACCACCACAGCCTGCAACATGCGTTTCTCTCCACGCACTATAGCCTTCACCACCCCATCCACAGGCGACACAAAGCGTACCCGCTCGTCGTGCTTGTCGCACAGCAGAGGGTCGCCTGCCGCCACATGGTCTCCTACCTCCACCGCCAAACGGGGTATCAGCCCCACATAGTCGGTCGGGCGCACGGCATACAAACCACCGCAGCGTGCATCGGTCACACACCGTTCGGCAGTGCCGCCTATCGGCAAATCGAGCCCTTTCCTTATCTTAATCATAATCGAAACAATGCGTTTAGCGTCTACCTATTACCTTATTAAGGAAAAGCATTCAAGCCAGTCCTTAGCTAAAAATCAAGTCAATCCAAGTTTATTTCCACAGGGTGTATCATATTCTCCGGTTTCAGGATACGGTCAAGCTGCTCCTTGGTGAGCAGGCCGTGCTCCAGCACCAGCTCATATACACCCCGGCCGGTCTCCGAAGCCTCCTTGGCAATCTTGGTACTCTGCTTATAGCCGATAATGGGGTTCAGCATGGTGACAATACCTATGCTTCCCTCCACCAGCTGGCGGCAACGCTCCTCGTTGGCTCTGATGCCGTCAATACACAGCGTGCGCAGCGTGTCCAGACCGTTGGCAAGCAAATGCACGCTCTCAAACAGCGAATAGGCAATCACCGGTTCCATCACATTCAGCTCAAGCTGCCCGTTGTCACTGGCAAAAGTGATGCACATATCGTTGCCAATCACCTTATAGCACACCTGGTTCATCACCTCCGGAATCACCGGGTTCACCTTGCCGGGCATAATGCTCGAACCCGGCTGGCGTTCGGGCAGGTGAATCTCATTCAGTCCGCAACGGGGGCCGCTGCTGAGCAGGCGCAAATCGTTGCACATCTTGTTAATCTTAATACACAGCCGTTTCATGGCGGCACTGTATTGAATCATGCAACTGGTGGCGCTGGTGGCCTCAATCAGGTTGTCGGCCAGGTTCACATTCCAGCCGCTCACCTTGCGCAGAGCCTTGATGCAAGCCTGGCTGTAGCCGGGCTTGGAGCAGATGCCCGTGCCGATGGCCGTGGCACCCATATTCACCGTCAGGAACTCGCGTGCAGCCATGTTCAGCGTCCTGATCTCGCCCCGCAGCGAAGCGGCAAAACCGCCAAACGTCTGTCCCAAAGTCATCGGGACAGCATCCTGCAACTGCGTGCGCCCCATCTTGATAACGTGGGCAAACTCGACCGACTTCCGCTCCAGCGAATCAATTACCGCCTGCAAATGGGGGAGTAACTGCTCGTGTTCCAAAAACATGGCCATATGGATGGCGCAAGGGTAGGCGTCGTTGGTCGACTGCGAAGCGTTGACCACATCGTTGGGCGAGCAAAAGCCATACTCTCCACGCTTGTGGCCCATAATCTCCAATGCCCGGTTGGCAATCACCTCGTTGGCACACATATTGGTCGACGTGCCGGCGCCGCCTTGAATCATGTCAATCGGGAACTGGTCGTGGTGTTCACCTGCCAGCAGCTCATCGCACACCTGGCAAATGGCATTGCTCTGCTCGGGGGTAATCATCTTCACCTCAGCATTGGCAATGGCTGCGGCCTTCTTCGTAATGGCCATGCCTTTTATAAAGTTGGGATAGTCGCACATCAAACGGCCACTGATATGGAAGTTCTCCATGGCTCTCACCGTTTGGACACCATAAAGCGCCTCGGCCGGCACCTCTCTTGTGCCCAGCAGGTCGCTCTCTTCACGATAATTTTCTTTAGTCATAGAAATAACGTTATAAATGTTTATCAAAATTACAAACCAAGGCGGAGATAGGGGGCAAAAACGAAAAATTGCCACGGTATCCCGTGGCGCGCAAAGCCGCTACGCGGTTAATCCATCCACACTTCTGCCCGAAACCCGTTTTGCAAAAGCGTTGCAAAGATAGTAAAAAAAATCCAAATAACAACAATTATTGCCATCCACTCCATTCGACGACCAAGCCACGGGGATACGGAACCGCAGCCCGCCGCCTCTCACCCCCCGCCACGCGCCCTGCCATTGGAGCGACTACCGCAGGCTGTCAAGTCCCCCCTACCGAGCAACCGACAGCTTGTGCACCGCTGAGCCGCGCACCGTGCGGAGCACCACCAAATAGGTGCCTTCTGCCCAGCCCGACACGTCAAACTCTGCCGCAACGCCCTTGCACTCCTTGTCCAACACCTTGCGGCCGCCCAAGTCGTACACCTCCACCTGCCGCAACGCGTATGACGAAGCAACCGACACACGGTCCGTGGCCGGATTAGGCAATACATAACTGTATCGATCCACCGCACCGCCGATGCCCTCCGGACGGCTGCCGCCAAGCGAAAACTGTATCGTATCGCTCCAATCGCTGTAATTCTCATTTCCCTCGCAACGGGCGCGTACCCTTGCAGCATACACCGTCCCCTCTTCCAAACCGTTAAGAACCTTGCTTGTGGACGACAATGTCAATACCGCATACCCCTCCGGGTCGTCGTCGGCGCGACCCACAGCCAGCTGCCAGCCCAAATGCTCCGGTGCATCGTCCCACATCAACAGCACATTGCCGTCCCACACCGAGCCCACGCGCAGGTTTTCCACCCTGCCGCACGGCACCACCTGCGGCCCAAGCCCCATGCCCGTGGTGTCGAAAATAGGGAAGAGAAATATTTGCCAGTAATTAACGGTAAATACCCAAGGGTGTCCTGCTATATTCTGTAGCCTCCCGGCGCATCGCCTTGGACACTCCGTGGGTATCTGCTGATAGTAAATCGAGTGGTGGTCCGACGACCCGTCCTGGTGCTGGCTGAATTGCCCTTCATAATGAGTGCAAGCCACATAAAACGAGTCTGTGACCGTCAAAGGAATGTCAAAATAACGCTCTATTACGGGGTAAATGCCCTTCTTGGGCGGGTGGACGTTTCCCGAATCACAATACTCCATCCACCGGTTGGTATCTCTCATGTCATACATCTCCTCCCTTACCATCAGCATGGTGTCGTGCACATGCACGTACAGCCTCAGATATTCCGTCACATGTGTTGGATCTGGGTCTAAGACGGTGGCTTCTAACCAATAGCAGACATCCGGCAAAGCGGCAATTCCAATTATGCTCATCGGGGTATCCACCACATGTAACTCGGCATATTCATTCACAAGGTCACTCTCTAATTCGAACTCACCACAGCCAAAAATGTTCAATTCGCAATAATTAAACCATGGTGGAATCACCGAGTCATAGGGATCCACCCATTGTGGCAGATAAAGATATGTCACCTCGCGACCCACTATTGTATCCCGCTGCGGCGTGGCTGGCACCTGCGCCATCGTCCACCCGCCAAAAACCACTAATGCAATAACCAAAAGCCGTTTCATATTTTTGCTTGATTTTAGGATTATTCACATGTCCATACTGGCCAAAAGTGCTACCGTTTCCATACTAATTTACACAAGATTAATTGTCAAAAACAAGTTTAGACTCAGGCGGTATATTTAATCAACATAATAAAAATCAAAATATTAAAGTGCAACAGATAATAATTTTTCACCTACAAATATACAAAAAAAAATGAATATTCAAAAAAAAATTAACACATTCCACAAAAGTATACAAAACCACCGTCGCGGTATACGACACCAACTTGCTGCCACCCAGGCCATACACCGCCACCCGCCGCTGCGGATTGGCCCAATCCGCCTTTCAAGGCTGTTGCACCGTCTTTCCGCCCATCGTTGTCCTGCAGTTATTCGACAGTTGTTCGACAGTTGTTCTATCATGACGGAACAAATGGGGAGGATATGTAGAGAGGGTGTGGGGAAAGGAGTGGCGCGACAGCGGCGTTGCATCCCTCCCACCCTTTCGCCACAAAGGGGAGGAAGGCTGTTCCTGTCGGCGCACAAGAGGTGGGATGGCGGTTTGGCACCGGGGAATGCCATGTGTTTCAGCAGGAGATGCTGTGGCAATGCGATGCCGGGGTTTCCAGCTCAATGGTGCTGTGGGTTATGCCTTCGTCGCAGAGCATGGTTTTGATGCGGTGGGTGATGTCGTCCAGGCGGGTGCTGTCGGCAATGACCACATGGGCGGTGAGGGCGGTCTGGTCGGTGCTGACGGGCCAGATGTGGAGGTGGTGGACATCGAGCACACCGTCTATAGCCTTTATCCTGCCGACCACATAGTCGGGGTCGATGCCCTCGGGCACGGCGTCGATGCTCATGCGGAGGCTCTCGGAAAGCAGCTGCCATGTGGAGACGAGTATCACCCCGGCCACTACCAGGCCCACTATCGGGTCGACCACCCACCATCCGGTGTGGGTGATGACAATGCCGGAAACCACCACTCCGGCCGAGACGAGGGTGTCGGCCAGCATGTGGAGGAAGGCGCCACGGCTGTTGATGTCGTGCTGGTGGCGGTTGAGCAGCCAGGCGGTGAAGCCGTTGACCACGATGGCTGCCACCGCCGTCCACGTGACGAGCACGCCGTTGACCGGCGACGGGTGATAGAACTTGCGGACGCTCTCCACCACTATGCCGCCCACGGCCATGAGGAGGATGATGGCGTTGAGCAGGGAGATGAGCACCGAGCTCTTGCGGTAGCCATAGGTGAAGCGTTTGGTGGCATGGGTTTGCGACAGGCGCAAGGCCACCATGGCCAGCAGCAGGCAGAAGACGTCGCTGAGGTTGTGTCCGGCGTCGGAGAGGAGACCCATGGAGTGGCCCAGAAGGCCGGCGGCTGCCTCAACGGCCACGAAGAGGAGGTTGATGACGACGGCCACGATGTATATGGTCCCCATCTGGGCGGGGTCGGCATGGTGGTGATGGTGGTGGGCGTGGTGATGTGCGCTACTGTCAATAGAATGATGGTGTTCCATAGTTCCGTTTTTTTTGTGTTGTGGTGCAAAGATAGCGCTTTTGTGCCGCATGGCATATCACGATAGTTAGGTATTTTTGTGTAGCGGCGGGAGGATGAGGTGCTTAGGCGTGGGTAACAAAAATGTAACTTTTTTTTAACTGAATCGCAACTGGTTTGTGCGTTGAAGGGTGTATTTTTGCCGTGTAGAAGAGTGCGGTTGATGTTGTGCGTTTTGTACTGATAGCTTAATGATTAATGATAGTAAATAGAAAAAACCGACTATGAGTTTTAGTGAAATTCTGGTAGTGATTATCAATTTTGCGGGAGCGCTGGCTGTGTTCCTGTTCGGCATGAAACTGATGAGTGGGGGCCTGCAGAAGTTTGCGGGGTCGAAGATGCGCTCCGTGATGGGCAAGGCCACGGGGAGTCCGCTGCGCGGCATATTGACAGGCGCGGCGGTGACGATGGCGATACAGAGTTCGTCGGCGACGACGGTGATGGTGGTGTCGTTTGTGAACGCGGGGCTGCTGACGCTGGGGGGCGCCATCGCCGTCATCATGGGTGCCAATATCGGCACCACGGCCACGGCGTGGATTATCTCGCTGCTGGGTTTGGGCGAGAGCGGCAGCGCGTTCAGCCTGCCGATGCTGCTGGGAGCGCTGTCGCTGCCGCTGATTTTTGCCAAGGGCGACAAGTTGCGGTCGGCGGGCGAGTTTGTGGTGGGTCTGTGTCTGCTGCTGGTGGGCATGGGCCTGCTGAAGCAGGCGATGCCCAATCTGGAGGAGTATCCGGCTTTTCTCGAGGCTCTTTCGCATTTGGAGGGCTTTGGGTTTTGGTCGGTGTTGCTGTTTATAGCGGCGGGAACGTTGCTGACGTGTGTGGTGCAGGCTTCGGCGGCGATGATGGCCATTACGCTGGTGATGTGCTATAACGGCTGGATAGGGTTCGACGCGGCTGTGGCGCTGGTGATGGGCGAGAATATCGGCACCACGATTACGGCCAATCTGGCAGCTATGGTGGCGGGAGCCAACGGCAAGCGTGCGGCAAGGGCGCACCTGGTGTTTAATGTGGTGGGGGTGTTGATTGTGCTGGTGCTGTTCCGCCCATTGCTGGATGTGATAGCCCGCGCCACAGAGGCGCTGATGGGCAGCAACCCCTATACGGCTCCCGGCGAGCCGGGATACAACGTGGCCGCCATCCCGTTTGCGCTGCCGTTGTTCCACACTACGTTCAATGTGATGAACACGCTGGTGCAGTCGTGGTTTATCCCGGTGATTATACGCATTGTGAACTGGATGGTGAAGGAGACCCCCGAGGAGGAGGAGTTTGTGTACCGGCTGAAGTATATCGGGTCGTGGATGAGCACCGCCGAGATGAATATCGAGGCGGCGGAGCGCGAGGCCTGCGAGATGTCGAAACGGGTGCTGCGCATGTATTCGTTCTTGCCGCAGCTGCGGACGGCCAAGGACGATGCCGAGTTTGGGCAGGTGATGGAGCGGATTTCAAAGTATGAGGAGATAACGGACCGCATGGAGGAGGAGATTTCGGAGTTTTTGACCCGCGTGTCGGAAGCGGGGCTGTCGCACAGTGGGTCGCAGCGCATCAGTGCCTTGCTGTGTGTGGTGGACAATCTGGAGAGTATCGGCGACACCGTTTACCAGCTGGCAGCCACACGGCGCAACAAACGCGATACGGCTGTCCATTTCGACCAGCATCTGAACGACAACCTGGCACACATGGCGGAGCTTGTGCAGCAGGCACTCGATATCATGAACGCCAACCTGAATATGGATTACGACAAGATCGACCTCGGGCAGGCCCAGCAGGCTGAGCTGGAGGTGAACGTGTACCGCGACAAGCTGCGCGAGGAGCATCTGGATGCGCTGAAGCACGGCAGTTACGGTTTTGCCGTGGGCAACGCTTACAGCAGCCTGTATGCCTTGTATGAGAAACTGGGTGACTATGTGATTAATGTGAGCGAGGCCCTGACGGTGAAGTTTAAGTGAGGGAATCGGGTTGCCGTGAGGGCATTACCTCCCGGCAACCCGCCGGTAACAAAAACGTAACAATTTTTTAACCGAAACGCAACAGGTGTGTTTCGGGAAGAGTGTATTTTTGCATTTGTGGCAATGATGGCCTCAACCCGCTTTATGCGGGTGATTGTTAAACAGATATATTCTACAAATACTTAGCAATACGTTATACTGACTATGAGTTTTACCGAGATTTTGATTGTGATAATTAATTTTGCCGGTGCGCTGGCGGTGTTCCTTTTCGGCATGAAGCTGATGAGCGAGGGCCTGCAGAAGTTTGCCGGAGGCAAGATGCGCTCTATTATGGGCAAGGCCACCGGAAGCCCCCTGCGCGGCATCCTGACGGGTGCGGCGGTAACGACGGCGATACAGAGTTCGTCGGCCACGACGGTGATGGTGGTTTCGTTCGTCAACGCCGGGCTGCTGACGCTGAGCGGTGCAGTGGCGGTGATTATGGGTGCCAACATCGGCACGACGGTGACGGCATGGATTATCACGCTTTTCGGTTTGGGCGAGAGCGGCAGTGCGTTTAGCCTGCCGATGCTGCTGGGTGCCTTGTCGCTGCCGCTGATGTTTGTCAAGCGTGACAAGCTACGCTCGGTTGGCGAGTTCGTCATCGGACTGGCATTGCTGCTGGTGGGCATGGAGTTCCTGCAGCATGCCATGCCCAATCTGGAGGAGTATCCCTCGTTTCTGGAGGCTCTTGCCCGCTTGTCGGGGTATGGCTTCTGGTCGATTTTGATATTCGTGGCGGTGGGAGCGCTGCTCACATGTGTGGTGCAGGCCTCGGCAGCCATGATGGCCATCACGCTGGTGATGTGTTACAACGGGTGGATAGGGCTCGACGCCGCGGTGGCGCTGGTGATGGGCCAGAACATAGGAACGACAATCACCGCCAATATTGCAGCCATGGTGGCCAATGTCAACGGCAAACGTGCAGCACGCGCCCACCTGGTGTTCAATGTGGTGGGGGTCGTGCTCACATTGATTGTCTACCGGCCTGTCCTCAACCTCATTGCGCAGGCAACCGAAGGCATTATGGGCAGCAATCCCTATACCGCAGTGGGAGCACCGGGCTACAACGCAGCGGCTATCCCGCTGGCGCTGTCGCTCTTCCATACATTCTTCAACGTGGTGAACACCATCATTCTGGCATGGTTCATCCCCGCCATCATCCGCATTGTGGACTGGATGGTGAAGGACAGCCCCGAGGACGAAGAGTATGTATACAAGCTCAAGTATATCGGCACATGGGTCAACACGGCTGAAATCAACATGCAGGCTGCCGAGCGCGAGATTACCGAGTTCTCCAAGCGGGTGCTGAGGATGTATACTTTCCTGCCCTCGCTGCGCACGGCCAAGGACGATGCCGAGTTCGAGCAGACGGTGGAGCGGATAGAGAAATACGAAGAGATTACGGACCGCATGGAGATGGAGATTGCCGGATTTCTGACGCGCATCTCCGAGGGCGACCTCTCGCACCAGGGGTCGCAGCGCATCAGCGCCATGCTCTGTGTGGTGGACAACCTGGAGAGCATCGGCGACACGATATACCAGATTGCCGCCACCCGCCGCAACAAGCGGGACACGGCTGTCCATTTCGACCAGCATCTGAACGACAACCTGGCCCACATGACGCAGCTGGTTCAGCATGCCCTCGACATTATGAACACCAACCTCAACACGGACTACGACCATGTCGACGTGGTTCCGGCACAGAAGGCCGAAGAGGAAATCAACCTTTTCCGGGACCAGTTGCGCGAAGAGCACCTCGATGCACTCAAGAAGGGTGTATACGGCTTTGCCATAGGCAATGCCTACAGCAGCCTGTATGCCCTATACGAAAAGCTGGGCGACTATGTAATCAACGTGAGCGAGGCCTTGACGGTCAAATTCAAATAATCGGATGACCAGTCGTTGGGGGAAGACGCTGGTGTGGGTTGCGCCGATGATGTATTGGCTTTGCTCACACATTCCCACGATTTGGCACCTCCCATATTCTTTTGTTCCCACAGCATGAAAACAATCCTCTTCTCCTGCCTGCTGACGGCGCTCCTCTCCACCTGCGGCGGCACCACCCCCGACAGCCTGTCGTACCCCGCCCGTGTGGAATGTCCTGCCGTAGAGCCCGACGAACACATTGTGAACTACTCTGGCTTTACCGTCTCCTACAACCACACGACCTTAGTGCCCAATTGGGTGGCCTATGAGCTCACTGCTGATGAACTCGTGGCGCGATATACCACCAAGAGTTCCAATTTCAGCCGCGACCCTAACTTGAAAGGCCGACAGGCCTCGCGCGAAGACTACTCCCACAGCGGATGGGACAAAGGGCACATGGCCCCCAAGGCCGATATGCGGTGGAGCGAGCACAGCTACTGGGAAAGCCATTACTTCACCAACATTTGTCCGCAGAACCACACCCTTAACGGCGGCGACTGGAACCGGCTGGAGCAGGCCGTGCGCCGCTGGGCCAGGTACTATGGTCGCGTGTGGGTGGTGTGCGGGCCGGTGTTCGACTCCTGCCGCCACGGCACCATCGGGCAGGCTCAGGTACATGTGCCCGACGCATTCTTCAAAGCATTGCTTATCCACGACGGAAAAGGCTACCGCGCTGTGGCATACGTCATGCCCAACAAGGGCAAACACCATCCCCTGCGCCACTATGCCTGCAGCGTTGACCAACTGGAGGAGTTGATAGGGCGGGACTTGTTCCCTGCCCTGGACGACGAAACCGAGGCCTCGGTGGAAGCCTCGGTGAAAGGGATTGATTAGCCCTGGCCGCCGCCCGATTCCTCGGTGGCGCCGGTCTTGGCACGGCTTTCCAGCTCCATCTTGCCGAAGCGCAATGTAAGGCCGAAGGTGATGTAGCGGCTGTTCCACTTGTTTTGGCTGGTGGTGCTCATATAGGGGTTCTCGGTGGTTGAGCCCCATCCATTCCAGTTGAAGATGTCGTTGCAGTTGAGGTAGAGCGACAGCTTGCGGTCGAAGAAGTCGGCGCTGGCCCCGAGGTTGATGCCCTTGCGGGGTTCGCTGATGTACATCAGGCTCCAGGGGCTGATGGCACGGCTGCTGTAGTCGCCCGACACGAAGAGCTCCACCTTGTTCCACACCTTGGTCCACACTTTCAAGCGCACATTCCACGAAGGCATGCCTTTCTCCACCCACTCGTCGGGACGCACCTGCAGGTTGTACCACCTGTAGGCCACGCCGCCGTTGAGGCGTACGTTGAAGAAACCCGAGGGACGGTACATGACGTTGAAGTTGAGGTCGGCCTGCCGAGTGTCGCCTACATTGTAAGGCTTGGTGTACGACACAACTCTCCCGAAGAAATCTACATAGCGGGCATCGGGCAAAGAGCCGCGCTTGTCCGCCTCAGCCCTGTAGGTGGCCGAAACACCCACTGAGCCGAATTTCTCAAAATACTTGTTCCACGAGGCATCGACATTGTGGGAATAGGAAGGTTGCAGCAGCGGGTTTCCCGTTGAGTAGCTCTCTATGCCGAAGTTCTCATATCGGCTCAAACTCTCGGCATTGGGCTTGTTGGTGTGCATGGTGTAGCCGAGGCTGAAGTTGTGCATGTCCTTTGTGCGGTAGCTGAGGTGCACCGAGGGCGAGGCGGTGAAGCGATGCACGGCCGTGTCGTACTCTGGAAGACCGTCGTGGCTGGAGTTGCTGTAGGCATATCTGCCACGGAGGCCCAGTTTCATCGTAAAGTTGCCCCATTTGCGGCGCCAGGTCAGGTAGGCCGACACATCGCGGTCGTGGGTGCGGCTGCTGTCGGAGCGCAGGATGTCGCAGTAGTAGTTGCCGGCGGCGTCCATGGTATCGCGCAGATACAGCTCGTATCCCCCGCCCATACCCAGATCCAGGCCTGTCTCTATCTCGCCCTGCTCGCTGTAAGGGTATAAGTAGTCGATACCTATGGAGCCATTGCCGCTCAAGTCGTTCAAGGCTATCTGGTGGTCGTAGTTCATTTGGGGCTGGTAATCATAGTGGCGCCAACTGGTTTCGTTGCGTTTCCACGACCACCAATTGCCGTCGAGGTTGATGGAATACTGATGCCCTTTCTTGTCGAACTTGTGGGTGAACCACAGCCCGCCGAAACCGCCGTTGTTGCTGCCGGAAGATTGCGAGCCTGCGAGATAGCTCATATTATGCGGCGTGCCGACGATGTCGTAGTCGGTGCGCGTCGTGGTGTCGTCGGTCTTGTCATTGCTGAAGCTTGGATAGGTGCCAAACCAGCCACTGATGCTGTTCATCGAGTCAAACTCATAGCTGGCGTTGAGGTTGCCCCAGATATTGTGGTGCCACGAACGGGTGCCCGAGTGGTTCTGCCATTCACGTGCGGGATGGAGACTGTCGTACATCATGACTCCAGTTGACTGTCCCGCGCGTTTCCAGTCCGACCCGCTATAGCTGAGGTAGGCGCTGATGTTGAACTTCTCGTTGCTATAGACATACGACACCCATGGCGAGATGGAGGGGCGCGACGACCCGTTGGCACCGAAGCTGACAAAGGAGTTCTTCAGCATCAGCTGGTTGGTGACGATGTTCACCACCGGGCCTTCGGAGCCATAGCGCGCCGAGGGGTTCTTGATGACCTCGATGCGGTCGATGCTGTTGGCCGGAAGGGTTTTGATATACTGCTTGAGGGCCTCGCCTTCCAGGTGCGAGGGGCGGTCGTTGATCCACACCGTCACCGACGAGCCGTTGAGGGTCACATTGCCCTCCACATCCACCTCCACGCCGGGGGCGTTCTGCAGGGCGTCGCTGGCGTTGCCGGTCTGGATGCTGGCGTCCTCGCTGACATTGTAGAGGTCCTTCTCGCCATCGACGGCATACATCGGTTTCTTCTCCACAATCTTCACCACGTCGAGGAGCATGGCCCCTTCTGTCAGCACCGTGGTGCCCATGTCTATCTTGGCCAGCCCGGTTGGACCGCCGTCGCGTGTGTTGGGCACATCCACAAACACGGTTCCATAGCCCATGGCCGAAATGCGTAGCACGGTGGCTACGGTATCGTTCTTCAGGCTATAGATGCCCTTGTCATCGGTCACTGTGCCGCGCACAAAAGTACTGTCGTCGGCTCGCAGCATGGCCACATTGGCATACATCACCGGCTGTTTGTCCTTGTCACTGATTAGCTTTCCTGTAACAATCTGTTGTGCACTACAAACGGCTGACACCATTGTGAGCACAACGATAAACACTATTTTTCGCATAATGATATGTTGGGTTTAATGACTATGTGAATACAAAAAACATCTGTAAAACGAGAAAGACAATCTTTTATTATATTCAGAAACAAAAAATAGGGTGTGTAGATTCAACCTCGAAGTGCAACACTGTTGTGCAAAGATAGCAAGAATTTTTGTTTTGGCGAAGAAAAGTCCAGAAGTTTTCTTGGCCGGAGGTT
>Ga0310697_10001881_pt1 | contig 23385 bp, 15 predicted proteins | sample 172DNAGHGlowgp2_FD_203883 | JGI IMG/M metagenome (GOLD analysis project Ga0310697, IMG submission 203883) | Sheep rumen microbial communities from Palmerston North, Manawatu-Wanganui, New Zealand - 1728 DNA GHGlow gp2 (v2) (version 2) | ecosystem: Host-associated > Mammals > Digestive system >...
ACGAGCTGGTGCAGTTCGAGAACGGCACCATGGGCGTGGTGCTCAACCTTGAGGAAGACAACGTCGGCGTGGTGCTGCTCGGTCCCACCGAAGGCATCAAGGAAGGCGAAACGGTGAAGCGCACCCAACGCATCGCTTCCGTCCTGGCGGGCGAAGGCATGCTGGGTCGCGTGGTCGACGGCCTTGGACAACCCATCGACGGCAAGGGACCCATCCAAGGCAAGACCTACGAGATGCCCCTGGAGCGCAAGGCCCCAGGCGTCATCTTCCGCCAACCCGTCAACCAACCGCTGCAAACGGGCCTCAAGGCCGTCGACGCCATGATCCCCATCGGGCGCGGCCAACGTGAGCTTATCATCGGCGACCGCCAGACGGGCAAGACCGCCATCGCCATCGACACCATCATCAACCAGAAGGAGAACTTCAAGAACGGCGACCCAGTCTACTGCATCTATGTGGCTGTCGGACAGAAAGGCTCCACCGTGGCCAACCTCGTGAACACGCTGGAACAGAACGGTGCCATGGAATACACCATCGTGGTCTCGGCCACCGCCTCCGACCCTGCCGCCATGCAGTTCTACGCCCCCTACGCTGGCGTAGCCATCGCCGAGTACTTCCGCGACACGGGCCGTCACGCCCTCATCATCTACGACGACCTCTCGAAGCAGGCCGTGGCCTACCGTGAAGTCTCGCTGATTTTGCGCCGTCCGCCTGGACGTGAGGCCTACCCTGGCGATATCTTCTACCTCCACAGCCGTCTGCTGGAGCGTGCCGCCAAGATCATCAAGAACGATGATGTAGCGCGCCAGATGAACGACCTGCCTGACAGCATCAAGGACATCGTGAAAGGCGGCGGCTCCATCACCGCACTGCCCATCATCGAGACGCAGGCAGGCGACGTGTCGGCCTACATCCCGACCAACGTCATCTCCATCACCGACGGACAGATCTTCTTGGAAACCAGCTTGTTCAACGCGGGTATCCGTCCCGCCATCAACGTCGGTATCTCCGTGTCACGTGTGGGTGGCAACGCCCAAATCAAATCGATGAAGAAGGTAGCCGGCACCTTGAAACTCGACCAGGCCCAATTCCGTGAGATGGAAGCCTTCTCGAAGTTCGGCGCCGAACTCGATGCCGCCACCCTCGCCATCTTGGACAAAGGCCGCAAAAATGTGGAACTTTTGAAACAACCTCAATACTCGCCCATGCCCGTCGAAAAGCAGATCGCCATCATCTTCTGCGGCACCAACGGCTTGTTGAGCAAGGTTGCCGAGAACAAAGTGCAGGAGTTCGAGAAGCAATTCCTTGACATCATGGAGGTGAAGCACAAGGACGTGATGGAGCAGCTGAAGGCTGGCAAGATCGACGACGACATCAAGTCCGTGCTGAAGGAAGAGGCTTTGAATCTGAGTGAACACTTTAATGCTTGAGACACTAAACCATGGAATACCAACCTAACCCTTAACCGTCATGGCGGAGGAACATCCGCCATCCCCTAAGCACAAAGGAGACTCCTCTTTGCTTGGGGGATTGCGGGTCAAGCCCGCAATGACGGTAAAGGATAAAGGTCAAAACAAAAACAAAATGGCATCACTAAAAGAAATACGGGCACGCATCGTTTCCGTCGCCTCGACGCAGAAGATCACAAGTGCAATGAAGATGGTGTCGGCGGCCAAGCTGAAGAAGACCGAAGGCATCACCACACGTTTTCTGCCTTACAAGAACAAGCTGAGCGAGGCCCTCTCCAACTACCTCGGTTCGCTGGAGGGTGAGGTCAGCATCCCAATGGCTGAACACCGCGAGGTGAAGAAGGTGGCGCTGATGGCCTTCTCGTCGAGCAGTGGACTTTGTGGCGTATACAACTCCAACGTCTGCAAACTCTTCAAGCAGGTGTATGACGAACACGTGGAAAGTATCGGCGCGAAAAACGTCACCGTCTTCCTCTTCGGCAAAAAAATCAGCGATTACGCCAAGAAATTTGGTATCAAGGTGGAGAAGACCTACGAGCCGCTGGCCGAGAAGATGTCGTACGAACTGGCCATGGAGGTCAGCGACATGATGGTTGACTTGTTCCTCAGCAAAAAAGTCGACCGCGTGGAATTGGTCTTCAACCACTTCAAGAATGCTGGTGTGCAAGTGCCCACGCGCGAGGTGATGCTGCCCCTGAAAGCAGTAGCATCAAGCGAAGGTCCAAGTTTCGACTACATCGTGGAACCTGACAAGGAGACTTTTGTCAATGACCTAATTCCCAAGGTCGTGCGCACCAATTTCTATTCCGTCATGCTCGACACGCTCACTGCCGAACATGGCGCCCGCATGACCGCCATGCACATCGCCAGCGACAACGCCGACCAGCTGTCGCAGGAGCTGAAGATCCAATACAACAAGGCCCGCCAGAACGTCATCACCAACGAATTGATCGACATTGTGGGCGGTGCCGAGGCACTGAAGGGATAATCTTGAGATTCCCAGCGGGATTGGCGAGCACTAGTTGTATTAAAAGCGGTGGCATGTGGCGACTATTTTCAATAAGCGCCACTTGTCGCTGCTGTTGTTTTCTAAATGAGTCCCTGCCATTTACGAAGGGAGTTCCCCTATCCATGAAAATGTTCGTAAACAATCTTCGCCTTGGCGGGGCCTATGACTTCGGTGAGACGTTCGATTGAGGCCTCCTTGATGCCTTTTACCGATTTCAGTTCCCAAAGCAGCTTCTCCGCCGTCTTTTTCCCTATTCCTTTGATCTCGGCCAACTCGGAGTGCATGAAGCCCTTCTCGAACTTCTTACGGTGGAAAGTGATGGCGAAACGGTGCACCTCGTCCTGGATATGCGTCAGCAGACGAAACACCTCTGAATTGGGCTTCAAGCCCACCACACGGGGCGGGAAACCGAACAGCAATTCATTTGTGCGGTGACGATCGTCCTTGGCCAAACCCGCAATGGGAATGTCGATGTGCAACTCGTCCTGAATCACCTGACGCACCACCTCCATCTGTCCCTTGCCACCGTCGGTGATGATGAGGTTGGGCAAAGGCTTGTCCTCCTCTATCAGCCTTGAATAGCGACGGTGCACCACCTCTTTCATTGAGGCATAATCATCGGGGCCTTCCACCGTCTTGATGTTGAAATGACGGTAGCCAGCCTTGTTAGGCTTGCCGTTCACAAACTGCACCATACCTGCCACGGCGTAGTCACCCTGGAAGTTGGAATTGTCGAAACACTCGATGACATTGGGCACCTCATCAAGTTGTAAGGCCTCTTTCAAACTGTTCAAAACCCGTTTCTGATGGCGTTCGGGATCAACCAAAGAGCGTTGTTTCTCTAGGTCAATCCTGTATTGCATGGCATTGCGGCGCGAGAGGTCGAGAAGTTTCAGCTTGTCGCCACGTTGCGGGACGTTCACCTCCACGTCTTCGATATCGTAATCCAGTTTCATCGGCACAATGATTTCGGGGGCATGGTCTCCAAACTGCTGACGCAGATCGGTGACAGCAAGCAAAAGCAACTCTTCAGGGGTCTCTTCCAGCTTGCGTTTCATCTCAAAGGAATGCGACTGCACCACAGCACCATCCTTCACCTTCATGTAGTTCACGTAGAAAGTCTCGTCGTCATCAACGTATGAAAACACCTCAACATTATGGATCGTCGCGCTGACCACAGTAGAACGGCTACGGTACTCTTCCAAAAGGTCGTATTTCTCCTTGATGAGCTGTGCCTCTTCAAACTCCATCCGCGATGCGTGGTCCATCATAGCCGATTTAAGCCCTCGAAGCACCCAACCCAAGTTGCCCTTTATGACTTCGCGAATCTCGGCAATCATGGCGTTGTACTCCTCCTTCGAAATCAGACCTTCACAGGGACCGTTGCATTTGTGGATATGGTAGTCAAGACAAACCTTATACTTACCTTTTTCGACACCCGCTTCCGTCAGCGGTGTGCGGCAGGAACGCAACTTATAAACTTGGCTAAGCAAGTCCAACAGAATATGCGCCGTGCGAACCGAGGGATAAGGGCCGAAATATTCTGAGCCGTCGTTCACCTTGCGTCGGGTAAGGAACACTCGTGGAAAGGCCTCTTTCTTGATGCAGATCCAAGGGTAGGTCTTGTCGTCCTTGAGCATGATGTTGTAGCGCGGCTTGTATTGCTTGATCATCGTATTCTCAAGCAACAGGGCCTCCGACTCCGAGTCGACGATGCTGTATTCAAGGTCGGCAATCTTGCTGACGAGGACTCGTGTCTTGCCGAATTGCTCCTTGTTGAAATAACTGCTAACGCGGCGTTTCAGATTCTTGGCTTTGCCTACATAGATGAGCGTGCCGGTTTTGTCGAAATAGCGGTAGACGCCGGGCTTGTTGGGCAGCGCGGCAAGCTTTTGTTTGACTATTTCGGGGAGGTCGGGCATAGGATTGGTCTTTTTAATCCCCCCTACCCCCTTAAAAAGGGACGCCTACCAGACGCAAGTTCACGTCGCTTTGCGCGTCCCCCTCTGAGGGGGCGGGGAATAAAACTAAACTTCTTGTTTCTTTCTCATGTGGTCCCAGCCTTGGGCTTTGATGGGGATGACGTGATTGTCGGGGGTAATCATCTCGGCCACACCCTTGTCGTCGGTCATGTAGCCGATGACCGTCACGTCAGCCGACATCGCTTGTATCTTCTCGTAGTCCTTTTGGTCGATGGTGAAGAGCAGTTCGTAGTCTTCGCCGCCGCTAAGGGCAGCCACAGAGGGAACGATTTGGAACTCTTTGGCCATCTTGTCCGTGGTCGGGTCAATGGGGATGCGCTCCTCATAAAGCTGACAGCCTACGCCAGATTCCTTGCAGAGATGCAGAATTTCTGAGGCCAAGCCGTCGGAAATGTCAATCATCGAAGTAGGTTTGATGCCCAAGGTCTTGAATTGCTCCACGATGTCCTTGCGGGCTTCGGGTTTCAGTTGACGCCCAAGCACATAGTCGAGGCCCTTCAGTTGGGGCTGCATATTGGGATTGGAGAGAAACTCCGCCTTCTCGCGCTCAAGGATGAGCAGGCCGATGTAGGCCCCACCCAAGTCACCGCTCACACAAAGCAGGTCGTTCTTTTTGGCTCCGCTACGGTAGACGATATCCTCCTCCTTGGCCATGCCAATGACCGTGATGGAGATGACCAGGCCCGTCTTGCTGCTCGTGGTGTCACCGCCCACCATATCGACATGGTAACGCTCGCAAGCCAAGCGGATGCCTGCATACAGCTCATCTAGCGCCTCAGCAGTATAGCGGCTCGACACGCCCAGGCCGACCACAATCTGAGTGGGTGTGCCGTTCATGGCGTAGATATCCGAGAAATTGCTGACGGCCGCCTTGTAGCCAAGGTGCTTCAGCGGGCAATAGGTCATGTCGAAATGGATGCCTTCGATGAGCATGTCGACCGAGACGAGCGTGCGCATTCCTTCATGGTTGATGACGGCGGCATCGTCGCCGACGCCTTTCAGCGAAGAGGCATTTCGCAGGGGAAAGTCCTGCGTCAGTTGATCGATGAGACCAAATTCGCCAAGTTCGTCCAGTTCGGTCAGTGGTTTGGGGGTGGTATCCTGTTCCATGGGATCGTAAATTATTGGTGTAGGGCTGCCAATTCCCCCTTCCAAAGGAGGGCAAGGGGATTAGGCAGCCCTACAAACCGTGATTTCTTTATTGTCGTGGTCCCACTAGGGCTTGAACCTAGGACCTACTGATTATGAGTCAGTTGCTCTAACCAACTGCGCTATGGGACCGCAAAAAAACAAGGCCAAAGCAAAGATTTCCGCCTTTTTTCTTGCTTTTTGCGCTGCAAATTTACAATTTTGCAGCGAATTAGACCGAAATTTTCTCAAAAATGAGCGTAAAAATCAAGAATATCATCTTCGACCTCGGCGGCGTGGTCCTCGACATCGACGAAAGCATTGTTTATAAAGAACTCGAAAAAATGGGCATCAGCACATCGGAATTAGCTCATTCCAAGGATTTTATAGACATCATGAGCAAATTCGACACGGGCATCTACACCGCCCCCACCTTCCGTAAGAAAACCAAAGCCATTCTCGGTCAGGAAAAAATGACCGACCAAAGATTCGATGCCATTTGGAACGCCATGCTTTTGGACATCCCCCGCGAACGCATTGCCGCCCTGGAACAAATCAGAAAACACTACAAGATTTTCTTGATGAGCAACTCCAACGTAATACATTACGACCTCTATGTCAGGGATTTGCAACTGCGCTTTGGCTACAATGAGTTTGACGAACTGTTCAACAAGTCGTATTTCTCATTCGCAGAACACTTGGAAAAACCCAACCCGCGCTTCTTTGAGCTCATTCTTGACCATGAAGGATTGTTGCCTGAAGAGACCCTTTTCATCGATGACACGGCAGCAAACATCGAAGTCGCCAAGTCATTGGGCATCAACACTTATCATATTAGTCGAGAGGAATTGGTAAGGAATTTGTTTGAGAATGGGGTTTTGAAGGATGGAGTGGTTTAACTATGGCCTATGACTATGGCCTATGGCTAGTGGCCACAAGATGATTGGGCTTAGCTGCATTTTCTTTGGGATTATTCGGGACGAACAGTATTGATTAAACTGGTCAATCTTTTTTCGATGGATTGGACCTCAGTAATTATGTTATCAAACTGTTCTTGTTTTACATATTTCAATTTGCGTGCAATCTCCATTTGAGTTTCCACTTCGTATGAAGACCCTAATGAAATCTCAAGAAAGTGCGCAAACTCGTTTCGTGACCTTCTTGAGCAGCCTTCAGCAATATTAGAAGGGATCGATACGGAAGCCCTTTGAAGCTGGTCACAAAGAGCGTACAATTCTTTTCTTGGAAACTGCTCTGTTAATTCATAAACATGTACTGAAAAGTCCACTCCAGCATGCCATACGTCATAATTTCTGAAATTTCTCATAAATCAATGTATTTTAATTGTTTAAACATAATAATCCCATTAAAAAAAGCAGGAACACAAAGCCCCGTTGATAACGCCATAGTCATAGGCCATAAGCCATAGTTAATAATAGCCTTCAATCTCGCTCAATATCCCCAAAACCTCCTCCACCGAAAGCGTCTCCATTAACCTCATTTTGAATGGTTTGAAATTAGGAAGGCCTTTAAAGTAAGAAGCCCAATGCTTGCGGATTTCCAGTAGGGCGATATGCTCACCTTTCCACTCCACCGAACGCTTCAATTGTATCTTGCTCACACGCACACGTTCCTTCACATCAGGCACGGACAACTCCTCCCCTGTTTCCAAATAATGTCTTATTTGGCTGAATATCCATGGATTGCCATAGGTAGCGCGGCCAATCATCAGTCCATCCACACCAAATGTATCCTTGTAATACTTCGCTGAAGGTCCATCAACCACGTCGCCGTTGCCGATGATGGGGATGTGCATCCTTGGGTTGTTCTTCACAGCTCCGATTAACGTCCAGTCGGCAGGCTCGCTGTATTTGGTGGTACGCAGTCGACCGTGGATGGTCAGGGCAGCGATGCCCACGTCTTGCAGGCGTTCGGCTATGTCGACAATCTCGCGATGTTCGTTATCATAGCCGAGTCGCGTTTTGACCGTCACAGGTGTCTTTACCGCCTCCACCACGGCTTTGGTGATGGCTACCATCTTGGGGATGTCGTTCATGATCCCTGAGCCTGCACCTTTCGAGGCCACTTTCTTCACCGGACAGCCGAAGTTGATGTCGATGATGTCGGGATGGGCGGTCTCGGCATAGCGTGCAGCCTCCACCATAGGCTCGACGGCATTGCCAAAGATTTGAATGCCTACAGGACGCTCCATCTCCTCGAAATCCAGCTTCTTGATGCTCTTCACCGAGTCACGGATGAGGCCGTCGGCAGAGATGAACTCCGAGTAGACCACGTCGGCGCCAAAGAGCTTGCATACATAACGGAACGGCGGGTCAGAGACGTCCTCCATCGGGGCGAGGAGAAGAGGATAGTGCTCAAATTCGAGGTGGGCGAGTTTATACATAGTTACAAGTTTACTTTAACTACAGATTGTACAGATTTCACTGTTTTATTACCGACAGAAATTGTCAACTTCGTAGCGGATGGATACAGATGGACTGTTGAAGATAGAAATCTGCAACATCTGGTGCTTGCTCCTTAATAAAATAAAATGGTAGGCCATCTGTTTCATCTGTATAATCTGTAGTTTGTTATTCAGCTCAGGAACCTTGGTTTTTACGCTGCAAAATTACAAAAAGTGTATCTTTGCAGCAAAAATAAACCAACTATGAACGACAATCTGAAACACACCACGGGAATCAGAATTCTCATCTTCTTAGTAATCTTATTGGTCAGCGGCTTGATCGGAGTAGCTGCGAGCGCCATTTTCATGCTGATGGGCGACATCGGCTTGAAGATCGGTCAGGGCATCAGCTCCATTATGATGTTTGTCGTGCCACCCATTATCTATTATTTCGTCACACGCAAGGAGCACCAGATGCGCGACTTGGGCTTCCGCAACATCAACAAGCCGTGGCTGTTGTTTCTCCTCGCCGGCATCGCTGTGATGTTCGTCTCGATGCCCGTCACCAACCAGCTAACGGCATGGAACGAGAATATGAAACTGGGAGGTGCGCTACAAACGCTTGAGGACATGCTGAAGGCTTTGGAGGAGACCGCTGCAGATGCCACAGAGCAGATGCTCAAAGTCGACACCATCTGGGGCTTGCTGTTCAACTTGATAGTCATAGCCTTGATTCCTGCCATCGGTGAGGAGCTCACCTTCCGGGGCGTGTTGCAACAAGGGCTGACGCGTAGGATGAACCCACACGTCGCCATCCTGCTCTCGGCGGCCATCTTCTCGTTTATCCACTTCCAGTTCTACGGTTTCCTTCCCCGCATGTTTCTCGGCATGCTTCTAGGCTATCTGTTCTACACCAGCGGTTCGCTGTGGACCTGCATGTTGATGCACTTCCTCAACAACGGCAGTGCCGTGGTGGTATATTACCTCGACCACAAGGGGATCATCGACGTCGATGTCGATCATTTCGGAGCGGCACAAAACGCATGGACTCTCATTGCCAGTGCCGTAGTCACCGTGGCGCTCATAGTATGGTGCTGTTGGAAGAAGAGGCAATGACGCGACGCAACAAAAAGGGGTTCCCTAGCGGGATTCACTTACTCTCCGATTCCACAAACTTCAAACTATAGGCTATGGACTCAAGCTGGAGCAGGGGTGTGCGTTTCTTCTGGTTGGGCTCGTAATAGAAGCCTTCCACTGTGATGAGGTTGCCCGTACGGCTATCAGCAAAGGTGTATGACACGAAAGGACCGCCCATGTAGTCGTTCTCCACCTTCCACATGCCGCGCATCTCCTTGGCATAGCCAGCGGGATAGTCCTTCACTGTCGTCACCAAAGGTGGCACAAACTCAGTCTCGGTACCCATAAACGAGCCTTCCGACGGACCAGGGATATATTGCCCCTCCATCATGTTACGCATGGCTACGAGGCTGGGCGTCTCAAACTGAAGTGTGTCTTTATAAGGCGTTTGATAGATGACAATATCGGCGCTCGATTTCTCAAGCTCTTTGCGGATCCACATGAAGTTGGGCTCGTTCTTGGCAATATAGAAACCCTGCGGCACGGTGAGTTTGAAACCAAACTTCTTGACAATGGCATTGACGATGTCGGTGTCGACATCGGGACGGAAGAAGTTGAGGATACGCTCGCGCTCCACTTTGTCGTACCACTGTTTGTAGACCTCCTTGTTACGGTCGAAATACTCGACCCAAGCGGTGATGCTTGGTGCGCTGATCTTCACATAACGCTGCGGCGCAGCCACGGCATTCTCCGAGGTCTCGGCCATGGCCTTCTCAAGTGTTGGGTTGATCTCTACTTCGAGGATGCACTTGTGCTTCTTGAACATGTCGGAGAAGCCCTGTGTGGTGACGTGGGCCAACTCATTGCGCGACTCAGGCTGTGGTAACCCATATTGGTAGTCGAGAAAAAAGTAACGAATCGAGTCGCCGATGCGGCCTTCCCACTGATCGGGGTTTTGGGTGACGACCAGAATCTCGGAAGTACCACCCACCGAACGGTCTTTGCGGTTGGCTCTCACTCCATCGTCGCATGAGCCCATCAGGCCGACTACCAAGATAAGTGCTGCAATTTTCAAATAGCTTTTCATGATATTAAAGTTTTTGAATGTGTTCCCTTTATGAAGAATACGGCCCCCGAGCATGTCGAAGGACCGATAAAAGAACGACCCTTCAGAATGCTCAGGCAACCTGGTTTTTACTTCTTAATCTTCAGTTTCTTTCCAGCCTGTACCTTGTCGCTCTTCAAGTTGTTCCAATTCTTAATATCCTTGACGGTACAACCGTATTTGCGTGCGATGGAGCTAAGGGTCTCCCCTCTCTTGACAGTATGTGTTTTGACCGATTTCTTCGAGCTTCCCGATGTGTTTTTGGAGTCCTTGCTGCTCTTTTTATCGTTGTTGTGCTTAATCTGTGCCATAGGAGCGCCCGAACGGTAGATGGTGAGCTTCTGTCCGGGGCGTATGGTCTCACGTTTGAGGTGATTCCATTTCTTGAGGTTGGCCACAGTGCAGTGGTGTTTGCGCGCGATACTACCGAGGCTCTCTCCTTTTTTGACAGTATGGATGAAACTATCGCTGACAGTCTCCACCTTCTCCTCGATAATCTCACGCACCTGCTCTGCCTTGCTCACATAGTTGTAGATGCTGTCTTCGAGTTGGACGAAACGAAGCGTGTATTTTGTGGGCATACGCAGTTCATAGGGGTATTCTGGCGTTCCAGGGATGATGCCTTTGGTGTATTGAGGGTTGAAGAAACGGAGATCTTCCATAGGCACGCCAATGCATTCGTTGATTTGATCAAAGGCTACGCGACTGCGCACCGAGACGGTGTCGGTGCCATGCATCAGCAGACCTGGATTCATGGGATAGAGGTTATGTTCGGGGGCATAGTTCATCAGATAAGTGACGGCGATAAAGGCGGGCACATAGCCTCGCGTCTCGGCGGGCAGGTATGGCCAAATGGCCCAATAGTTCTTGACACCACCGGCACGCAGAATGGCCTTGTTGACTGTGCCAGGACCCGAGTTGTAGGCAGCCAACACGAGGAACCAGTCGCCATAGCGGGCATAAAGGCTCTGTAGGTATTGGCAGGCGGCCTCGGTCTCCTTCTCGGGGTCGAAGCGCTCGTCAATCAACGAGCTTACCCTCAAGCCGTATTCGGCACCCGTGCCACGCATGAACTGCCATAGGCCCTTGGCGCCAGCCTTTGAACCTGCGGTGGGATTCAGAGCCGACTCCACCATAGCCAAATACTTGAGCTCCAAGGGTAAGTTGTATTGCGAGAGGTATTGTTCGAACATCGGAAAATAGACATAGGAGAGACCCAACATACGGCTTGACTGCTGGCGGCGACGGTTGGCATAGAGGTCGATGAACGACTTGACGTGAGCATTGAACGTCAAAGGCATAGAAGTCTCATAAGCCAGCGTCTGGATGCGTTGCATGTAGACACTGTCATCGTAAGAAGGCACCTCGTCCTCCTTGAAGCCATACTTGTTCCACACGTCCTTGTCGATCTCAAGATAGACATCCTTGGTGGTGCTAATAGTGCTCACCAAGTCGAGCATCTCCATCACTGTCGACTCCTCGACGACGGCCTTGCCAGAGTTCAAGTCGTGGATACGCTGGTCGTCGGTATCAGTATCAAGTGTGTCGACACTGTGTGCAGAGGGGACATGGTTTTGAGCCGTCAGGGTGGTGAAGGCGAAAAGGGACAGGAGTACGATGAAAAAGATGCGCTTCATTGGGCTGTGATTTAATTAAATTTGGTGAGTCTTATTTAAAACGAACGCAAAAATACCAAAAATCATATACAAAGAGAGAAAAAAACTATTTTTGTACTGCAAAACACCAATGAAAAACCTATGGAGAACGAACGAAACACCGATAAATTAGCGGGTTACATCATCAAATTAGGTGGGCTAGCCATCGTCGTAGCCTTGTGCCTTTATTTCAAAAATGTCTTGATTTACATTATTGCGGCTTTTGTGGTATCGCTTATTGGACGTCCTGTGATGAAACTGTTGAGGCGTATAAAAATCAAGGGAAAGTCGGCACCCGATTGGCTCCTAGCCATCATGACCATCATAGTCATCATCGCATTTTTGGTGTTGATTGTCACTCAGATGATTCCCATGATATCCAACATCATACGCGATGCCTCGGCCCTGGGTAGCACTTACTCTGTAGACCCCAACCCTATCGAGAAGGTGAACCAATGGCTCATCGGTATATTTCCAAACCTCGGCCCCAACTTCGACATTGCGGCGCTCCTCATCCAGAAAGTCCAGGAGTTGGTCGACTTCGGCAAGGTGGGTGGCATTGTGGGATCTGTAGCCTCACTGGTAGCCGACCTCTTCGTCGCCTTGTTCTCTGTGACCTTCATCTCTTTCTTCTTCATCAAAGAGGAGGGACTGTTTGACCGCATCATCTGCGCTTTGGTGCCCGACAAGCATGAACTGACCTTGAGTAGGACTTTGAGTGAAATCAAGGAGCTGTTGTCGCGTTATTTCGTTGGCCTCCTCATCGAGATGATTGGCGTGGCCTTGATTGACTTCCTTGGCCTGTGGCTCATCGCCCGCCTCGACTTCAGCTATGCCATCGGTATTGCCTTCATTGCAGGTGTGCTCAACGTAATCCCTTATGTCGGCCCTATCATGGGCGAGGTCATCGGAGTGGTGTTCGGCATCATCTTGAAGCTTGGTGTGGGTGCAGGCTTGGACGTTAACGTGTGGGTCTTTGCCCTTATCATCCTGTCCATCATGCTCACGGCGCAACTCATCGACAACTTTATCTATCAGCCGCTCATTTATTCGACGAGCATCAAAGCACATCCTTTGGAGATTTTCATCGTGTTGCTCATGGCAGGCCATATCGGTGGCACCATTGGGATGCTTGTCGCCATCCCGGCCTACACGGTAGTACGTGTCGTCGCCATCAGGTTCTTCTACCGTTACAAGCCCATCAAGCGACTTGTTCCGGATTTGAGCGAGGAGGATAAAATCATTGAGAATATTGATTGAGGGACTTCCGCTGGGAGATACAATTCTATTCTCTTAGGCCGTCATGGCGGACAAGGACCCACCATCTCCTGAGGGAAAGGGATTGTCCCTTTCTTCAGGAGATCGCGGATCGAGTCCGCGATAACGTTTCGTGGCATGATTGTAGTCTTTTCTGAAACGCCATCCGTTCGTCACCATTCAAGAGATGTATGATGCCACAATATTGATAGCCATGCTTTTCCAATCCCTTCCGCATAATGATGTTAGCTTCGTGCGTGTCAATGCGGATGTTGCCGACTTGGCTTTCGCAATAGTCCAAGACGACGTCTAAAACGCCATGTGAATCGGGGGTGCTGGCGATGCGGTGGATGACGTGATAAGGCGCGTCGTCAAGCCATTGACCATCATAAATGACATTGTACGTCACCTCGGGGCTGGGCAGCAAGGCAAAGGTGCCGACCACTTCTCCCCTTTCATTCATCATCACGTGGCTGCCACCCACTTCGATGTCTCTTCGGAACATGTCATCACGCGGATAGCCGTCGGGCCATTGGAAAGTGTTGCCATAGCTGCGCATAATGTCACGTGCTTGGTCGCGAAGATTGAGGATGACCGGCAAGTCGGCCAAGGTAGATTTTCGGATGGTGTAACTCATTTTGGGCCGATTTCAAAGAGGGTCAAATCAGCAACGGTCATGTCCACCACCCGAATTAAGTCTTGTGGGTCAAGCTTAAATTGCAAGCCGCGCACGCCAGCACTGACGTAGATGTAGTCGAACAACTCACAGGTCTCATGGATGAAGGTAGGAAACTGCTTCTTCATGCCCACGGGCGAGCATCCGCCGCGGATGTAGCCCGTCAAAGGCAGCAATTCCTTCATCGGGATAAGGTCGCAGCTCTTATTGCCCGTGGCCTTAGCGGTCTTTTTCAGGTCGAGCTCGTCGTTGCCCGGGATGACGCAGACGAAATGCCCAATCTTGTCGCCTTTCAGCACCAAGGTTTTGAACACCTGGTTGATGTCCTCGCCCAATTGGTCGGCGATATGCTGCGCACCGAGGTCGTTCTCGTCCACCTCGTAGGGAATCAGCTCATACACGATCTTTTTCTGGTCGAGGATACGGCATGCGTTGGTTTTGTTTGGTTTTTCTTTGGACATTACAATCAGTTTTCAAATTGAGTTTGGGCCAAAACCGTGAAATTAATTACGGTTTTGGCCCAAACAATAAAACTTTCAATGGCTTACTTCCTATGCTCCTCCACCCAAATACGCGCGTTCACGAAGGCTTCCATCCACGGGCTTACCTCATCGTTTTTGCGGTCGTCTGGATAGAAAGCCCACTGCCAAGGCAGGAAGGCTCTTTCGAGGTGTGGCATCATGGCCAAGTGGCGTCCGTCGTTGGAGCAGACCGCTGCCGTCGACCAATCGCTGCCATTGGGGTTGCCCGGATATTCGTCCTGACCGTATGTCATCACGATCTTGTATTGGTCGCGGTAGCAGGGGAAGTAGAAACGGCCTTCGCCGTGGGCAATCCACACGCCGAGACGGCGGCCCGACAGCGACTTGAGCATGACGCTCTCATTTTGGCCAATCTCCACATTGAGGAAGCCCGACTCGAACTTATGCGAGTCGTTGTGCTTCATCATGGGATGCTCCTCATGGTCGGGATAGAGCAGGCCGAGTTCCATCATCAGCTGGCAGCCGTTGCACACGCCAAGGCTCAAGGTGTCCTCGCGGGCGTAGAAGTCGTCCAAGGCCTTCTTGGCCTTCTTGTTGTAGAGGAAGGCACCAGCCCAGCCTTTGGCCGAGCCCAGCACGTCGGAGTTGGAGAAACCGCCAATGAAGGCAATCATATTGACGTCCTTGAGGTCTTCGCGGCCCGTGGCGAGGTCGGTCATGGTGACATCGCGCACGTCGAAGCCAGCAAGATAGAGGGCGTATGCCATCTCACGGTCGCACTGGCAACCCTTCTCACGGATGATGGCCGCATTGATACCCGTGGGCTTGCGACGATGCATGTCGATGCCGAGACTGGCGGCTGTGCCGGTGAAGTTGCGGCCAAAGCTATAATGCAGATACTGTTTCTTATAGTTCATGAAACGCTCCATGGCCTTGCGCGGACCACTCTGCTTGCGATCGAGTAGGTACGACGACTTGAACCAAGTGTCGCGCAACTCATCAATGTCGAAGATGTAGTTGTGGTCGGCATGCAGGATGTTGACCTGACGCTTGGCTTGAGGTTTACCTATCGTCTTGAATGCAATGCCTAGCTCGCGCAACATGCGGTTGGCGATACCGTCGTTGGAGACTTGTATGACCACTGAGGGTTTCTCACAGAAGAGCACGGCCATCAGGTCGTCCTTGTCGAAGACGCTCATATCCAAGTTCATGCCGTAGGTCGTGTTGGCGAAGTTCATCTCCAACAGCGTAGTGATCAGGCCACCTGCCGACACGTCGTGACCAGCTAGAATGAGGTTACTCTCAATGAGTTTCTGGATGGCGTTGAAGCATTTCTTGAAGTAGTTGGCACTCTTAACGTCGGGCACTGCCTGGCCGATGGCGTCGATGCTTTGTGCAAAGCTGCTGCCCCCTAGCTCGAAGCCGTCTTTCGAGAAGTCAATGTAAAGAAGCTCAGTGTTCTCGTCGGTCTTCATCACGGGACGGACCACTTGGCGGATATTGGAAACCTCACCCGCGGCGGAGACGATGACCGTTCCAGGGGCGACAACCTTTTCACCGTTGGGATATTTCTGCGTCATGGAAAGACTGTCTTTACCCGTCGGCACATTGATACCCAAGGCCACGCAGTAGTCGCTCAAGGCCTTCACGGCTTCGTAGAGACGGGCTGTCTCGCCTTCCTGCTTGGCAGGCCACATCCAGTTGGCGCTCAACGAGACACCTTCGAGGTTGCCTTCGATGGGAGCCCAGAGGATGTTAGTCAAGGCCTCTGAGACCGACAGGCGTGAAGCAGCGGCCGGGTCGATGAGACCCGCTATCGGGGCGTGGCCCAAGGCCGTAGCGATGCCTCGTTTGCCATTGTAGTCCAAGGCGCTGATGCCGAGGTTGCTCAGCGGCAATTGCACCTCACCCACACACTGCTGCTGTGCCACACGACCCGTCACAGAACGGTCCACCTTGTTGGTGAGCCAGTCCTTGCAGGCCACGGCTTCCATTTGCAGCACGTTGTTGAGATATTTATGTATGTCGCGTTTGGTATAGCTAATCTTCTTGAAATGATAGGGCTTCGTCTTGTCGTGCAGGATCGTCTTGGGGGCACTGCCGAAGAAGTCGGAAATGGCCAAATCGATGGGTGTCTCGCCTTTCTTGCGGACGAAACGCAGACGTTTGTCGCCCGTCACCTCGCCCACTTCGTAATACGGGGCGCGCTCTCGCTCAGCGGTCTCCCTGATGATGTCTTTGTCCTTCTTGTTGACCAAGAGACCCATGCGTTCCTGCGACTCGTTGCCGATGATCTCTTTGTCGGACAAGGTCGGGTCGCCAACGGGCAGGTTGTCGACGTAAACCACGCCGCCTGCGTCCTCGATGAGTTCGCTGAGGCAGTTGAGATGGCCACCCGCACCGTGGTCGTGGATACTACGGATGGGGTTGGCGTCGCTCTCGGCCATGGCACGGATGACGTTGCTCACACGCTTCTGCATCTCGGGGTTGGCACGCTGCACGGCGTTCAGCTCGATGGCATTGCTGTATTGGCCAGTGTCGACGCTCGACACGGCGCCGCCGCCCATACCGATGCGGTAGTTGTCGCCACCCAGCACGATGATGACGTCGCCCTCTTCGGGTTCCAGCTTCTTGGCGTCTTTCACCTTGGCGAAGCCGATGCCGCCCGCCAGCATGATGACCTTGTCGTAGCCAAGGGTTTCCTTCTCGCTATGCTCAAAGGTCAGCAGACTGCCGTTGATGAGGGGCTGTCCGAACTTGTTGCCGAAGTCGGAGGCACCATTGGAGGCCTTGATGAGGATCTCTTCCGGGGTCTGATAGAGCCACTTGCGCGGCTCGATGTCCTTCTCCCATTCACGGCCTTGCTCCGTGCGGGGATAGGAAGTCATATAGACAGCTGTGCCTGCCAGAGGCAGACTGCCCTGACCACCAGCCAAACGGTCGCGGATCTCGCCGCCGCTACCCGTGGCTGCGCCGTTGAAGGGCTCCACTGTGGTCGGGAAGTTATGCGTCTCGGCTTTCAAAGAAATCACCGTATCGATGGGCTTGATTTGAAAAGCTGAGGGCTTGTTGGGCTCGGCTGGAGCGAACTGTTCAACCTTGGGGCCGAGGATGAAGGCCACATTGTCCTTATAGGCCGACACGAGGCGGTTGGGGTTCATCTTCGAGGTCTTCTTGATGAGGGCAAAGAGCGTGTTGGGCATCGGCTTGCCGTCAATCACGAAGGTGCCGTTGAAGATTTTGTGGCGGCAGTGTTCAGAGTTCACTTGCGCAAAGCCATACACCTCACTGTCAGTCAGTTTGCGCCCAATCTTTGCGGATATGCCTTTCAGGTAATCCATTTCCTCGCCGCTCAACGCCAGACCTTCCTGCTGGTTGTAAGCCTCGATGTCGTCGATATATTGGAGTGGCTCGGGCTTGCGGTCGACAGTGAACACCTTTTGGTCGAGGTCCTTGTAACGGTTTTGGAGCATCGGGTCGTAAGGGGCATTTTTCGACTCCACGCGTAGGAACTCCTCGATACGGATAATGCCTTTGATGCCCATGTTTTGGGTGATCTCGACAGCATTGGTGCTCCAAGGCGTAATCATCTCGCGACGCGGACCGATGAAATGGCCTTTCACCGTGTCTTTTTCGATTTTTTCGGCATTGCCGAAAAGCCAAGTGAGTTTGGCAACAGTTTCCTCCGAGAGCTCGGATTTGGAATCAACTGCGATAACCTTCTGATTATCAGATTGGAAAAAGCATATCATAAGCGCAAGGTTTTATGCATAAAACAATGCCGCAAAGATAGGGGTTTTGCATTAATTTCCCCCAGTAAAAACAAAATTTTCATCTACCGCGTTATTTCGAGCACTTTTGTGCATCCAACCAAACAAAAGACCCACAAAATGCCGGTTTCCGTATCACACCAAAACGAGCCTACAACCAAATCGAAAAGGAGAGGCAATTCGCACGGGTCGCCTCTTTTTTTTGATTATTTTTCCACTATTTCGTTATTTTTCCGCCATTCCACGCACCTAAACAAAACTCAAAACAAAATGTTTTATCAATAATTAAACCAAAAGTACTATGAAGAAAAATGTATTCTCATTGATGCTGTTGTGCTGCTTCGCCTTCATGGGCGTGGCCAAGGCACAAGAAGGAATCAAAGTGACAGTCAACACTGACGTCAACGCAACGATTTCAGACTTGAGAGCCCCCGTCGTACTGACCTATGCTCCCGAGCCCATGACACCTGCCGGCTTCCTCTCCATCGGCATGGCCTTCCACTGGGGCTATATGTTCCCCGCTGAGATGATTGCCGAATACGATGGCAAGTATTTGACCCAGGTCGCCTACGTGGACTACACCAACTCCGCTGGCGAATACGAAGTGCACATCTGGCAAGGTGGCGACACGGCTCCCGAAACGGAAATCACCAGTCAAGCCTTCACAATCGCCGGATCGGTCAACAACATTGTCCCGCTCAATCTCGACCAACCTGTACTCATCGATGGCTCAAAGAACCTGTGGGTGACCTTCTATCAAGACGGATCAGTGGAACAAGCCGCTTGCGTCATCACCGACATGGGCGACCCCAACAGCCGCTGGATTGGTGTTGATGGCTACGGCTGGATGGATATGGCTTCGGTGCAAGGCGGTGCCGGCTACAGCTTCGCATTGTGGGCCATCGCCGACGACTACGATGCCATCGGCGAGTTCGACAGCAACGTGGCCGTGTATCCCAACCCCACCACGAGCAACGTGGCTGTGAGCGCTCCCGGCATGAACCACATCTCTGTGTTCAATGCCATGGGCCAAATGGTGATGGACATGCCCGTCAGCAACGACAGCCAGGTTTTGGACATGAGCCAACACCAAGCTGGCGTCTACATGGTGCGTGTGGCTTCTGAGAAGGGTATCAGCACCAAACGTGTGACCGTGATGTAATTATATGGCTAATGACAAAGAAAGGCGGCCTCATGGTCGCCTTTCTTGTTTTTAATACCCTTCTTCGGATTGCTCTTCGCCGCCACCGCCACCGTCATCGCCTCCTTCGTCGCCGCCCGGACGGTTGCGCTTCATATTCTGCTGGTTGATGCGGTAGTTGAAGTTGAGCGAGAACGAACGGCGGTTCCACGTGCTGGTGTTGTACTGCCAGAAGCCGTCGCCCCACGACTCGCCGCCCCAACTGCGCGAGTTGAACAAGTCACGCACGTTGAAGGTGATGGTGCCGTTGCCATGGAGGATTTCCTTGCTCACGGCGAGGTCCATCCACCAGTTGCCCTTACGCATGCCCAAAGGCTCCTTGTGCGGACCCATGATGTGGGCCGTCAGCTGCAGGTCGAACCAATTGCTGATCTTGAACTTCGACACGGCACGGCCAAAGAGCATCCAAGTGGCATCGTCATAGACCTTGTCGTTGATGGTGCCTTTGAACTTGGAACGGAAGAAGTTGACATTGCCGTTGAGGTTCCACCACTTGGTCATCTGGCCTTGGGCCACAGCCTCCACGCCGAAGTCGTCGGCCTTTCCGAAGTTGATGGGCATGCTGTAGAAAACGCCATCGTCTTCGTAGGTGTAGTTGCGTATCATATTGGTGCCGTGGCGATAATAGGTCGTGAAGTTGAAGCTGGCCTTATCCCAGAAATGGATGTAACCCAACTCATAGCTATCCATGTAGGTCGGTGTCAACGAAGGATTACCCAAACGGATGTTGCGGTTGTCGTTGAACGAACGGAAGGGGCTCATCTGCCAGAAGCCCGGACGCCGGATACGGCGTGTATAGCTCACCTGGAACTGATTGAACTCGTTCACCGAATAGTTGATGTGGGCGCTCGGGAAGAAGTCAAAGTAAGGCTTGCCGCCGTTGATGGAGTCGTTACCGTCATGGGCATAGCCTTTCAGGTTGGTCAAGATGTCGGTCATCTCGGCACGCAGACCTATCTGTCCCGACCAGCGGCCCCACTCGTTGCCGAGGCTGGTGTATAAGGCGGCCACCTGTTCGCTGTATTCGTAATCGTAGCAATAGTTTGACAAAGGTTCCCAAAGGCCACCATTCTTCTGCCACACGCTGTCGTTGCTCAAGATGTTGCGGTTGGTGTATTTCGCGCCAATCTCCCACTGCGCCTTGGTAAGGAAGGGGTGCACATAGTCGATGCTGGCCTGCAGGTTCCGCATGCGTTGGTCGTTGCCCGTCTTCTGATAGATGGTCCATAAAGCCTCCTGCGCATCCGAATTAGGATAGAGCGACTCGTTGATGTCGGAGCCCGCATTCTCGGTATTGGTGAAGAATCGCATGTTGGCCTTCAGGCTGCGACCTTTGCGCTCAAAGGTCTTGTCGTAGTCCAAAGTGACCTCATACATCGGGTCGTATTCCCAATAGTCCTCGGAACGCACATCATACGAAGCGGAGTCCCACATCGGATACTCATCGGAATAACGCACCACAGGATGCGTCTCGAGCTTGCCGTAACGGTAGACGAATGCGGCACTCACAATGTCGCGGTCCGTGATATAGTAATCGGCACCCACACGCACGTTGTGACCCATACGGTTCATCCTACGCTCAGTGGTCTGGTCGGTGAGTTGCGTGAAAAGGGTGTCGCCATCGATGATATCGCTGAAACGTTTGGTCCTATTGACACCGCCTCCAATATTGCGACGGTTATTGAAGCCATAGCTGCCGAAGAAGTTCCAACGTTTCAGGCGGTAATTACCCGAAAGGCTGGCGCCGTACATCCAAGGATAGCCCGTGCGAATATTGACCGCACCATTGAAGCCTTGGCGTTTGTCCTTCTTCAAAATGATATTGATGATGCCCGCCGAGCCTTCGGCATCGTAGCGCACCGAAGGGTTGGTGATGACCTCAATGCGTTCGATCATATCGCCCTGCAAGGTGCGCAAGGCATCTTGGGTGCTCATGCCCGAGAGTCCCGACTCCTTGCCGTCGATGAGGATACGCACGCCGTCGTCGCCACGCAGACTGACATTGCCTTCCACGTCAACCGACACGGCGGGGATGTTCTCCAGCACCTCGATGGCGTTGCCAGCAGTGTTGGCCACGTCCTTGCCCACGTTGAACACGTGCTTGTCCAAGGTCATCTCGTAGGTACTCTTCTCAGCCACCACGTTCACTTCGTTCAGCATGCGACTGTCGGGCGAGAGGCTGATCTTGCCCACGTCGACCGTGCTCTTAGAGCCGTCGAGGTTGACGGTTTTGTGGGAAGTGATGAATCCCATATACTGGATTTCAAGCTCATAGCGGCCTTTCTCGAGTTCCATGGTAAAATGTCCCGAGGGATCGGTGACGCAGCCCGACACGAATGTCTTGTCAGGCAGGGTGCAAGCCCTCACGGTGGCATATTCCATGGGATGGCCCGTCGAATTGTCGATAACGCGGCCTTTAACAGTGATAGCATAGGTATACGGAAGACTGAATAGAAATGTTAGTAATACAAGGAGTTGTCTTTTCATAGAAGGGAATTGTTTGCTCGTTTTTAGAAAGTTGCAAAAATAGGTCTTTTTGGGCAATACAGCGTCAAAATTGTTGCAGAAAATGAGCATCTTCAGTTCTGGTGACCGATACGACGCAGCCATAGATGCCCGCAAACGCACATGTCGGCGTTGGCATGACATGGCTGCTGGAGCAACAACCTTACATCGGATCCACGTCAATCTGAACCTGGACAGATTTGTATTCGGAATTCTGTTGGAACAAACGAATCTGCTGTGCAATCAATTCCTTCACCTTCTGCGTGTTGTAGTCACGCCTAAACTTCACCATCATCTGCTTGATATACAGATTTTTGACCCTCGAAACCACTGGATATTCCGGCCCAAGCAGGTCTTGCTTGAAAATGGGCCTGAGCAGCGCGGCCAACTCCGCCGCTGCGGGATTGAGCTTTTGGTAGTCCTTGTGCTTCAAACGAATGAGAATCAAGCGATAAAACGGCGGATAGCCGAACTGGCGGCGGATGACCATCTGCTTCTCATAAAGCCCGCGGAAGTCGTTGCGCAACACGTCTTGCAGCACAGGATGCGCCGGCTCGTAGGTCTGAATGATGACCTTGCCCTGCTTGCCCTTGCGTCCTGCCCTACCCGCCACCTGAGCCATCAACTGGAAGCTGCGTTCATGGGCGCGGAAGTCGGGGAATGAGAGCATGTTGTCGGCATTGAGGATGCCCACCACCTTCACCGAATCGAAATCCAAGCCCTTGGTGACCATCTGCGTACCCACGAGGATGTTGGTCTCATGGTCTTGGAAGGATTCGAGGATGCTCTGGTAATCGTTTTTCGAGCGTGTGGTGTCCAAGTCGAGGCGGGCCACCTTGGCTTCGGGCATCACGAGGCTCAAATCCTCCTCGATTTTTTCCGTGCCGAAGCCGTGCATTCGGATGTTGGTGCTGTGACAAACGGGACACTCCGTCGGCACCGAGGTCGTGTAGCCACAATAATGGCAACGCAACACGTTCTGGCTCTTGTGGTAGATGAGGCTCACGTCGCAGTTGATGCACTGCGGCACATGATGGCAGTCTTCGCACTCGATGCGCAGCGAAAAACCGCGTCGGTTTTGGAACAGGATGGTTTGATTGTGTTCGTCAAAGGTCTCCTTCATCGCATCGAGCAAGGTGCTGCCGAAGTCGGCCTTCATGGTCTTGCGCCGACGTTCCACGCGCATGTCGCTGAGGATGATTTCAGGCATCTGCACGCCACCGAAACGCTCTGTGATTTCAACAAGATGATAACGTCCACTCAAGGCGTTGTAATAGCTTTCATACGAGGGCGTAGCCGAGCCTAAGACGATGTTCGCCTTGTGCATGGCGGCCAACACGATGGCGGCATCACGGGCGTTGTAGCGCGGCGCAGGGTCGATTTGCTTGAAGCTGCTGTCGTGCTCCTCATCAACGATGATGAGGCCGATGTCGGAATAAGGCAAGAAGATGGCCGACCGCGAACCAATGATGATTTGTTGCTTTTCAGAACGCATCTGTTCAAAGTCGCGCACCTGCTCCCACACCTCTACCCTTTCATTGGTGCCGTATCGCGAATGGTACACGCCCAAACGGTCGCCGAAATATTCCTTCAATCGATTGATAATCTGTGCAGTGAGGGCAATTTCGGGCAGCAAATACAGAACCTGCTTCCCCTTGTCAATCG
>Ga0310697_10001882_pt1 | contig 23383 bp, 18 predicted proteins | sample 172DNAGHGlowgp2_FD_203883 | JGI IMG/M metagenome (GOLD analysis project Ga0310697, IMG submission 203883) | Sheep rumen microbial communities from Palmerston North, Manawatu-Wanganui, New Zealand - 1728 DNA GHGlow gp2 (v2) (version 2) | ecosystem: Host-associated > Mammals > Digestive system >...
AGGAAATCTTTCAATATTACGCTTCACCTGTTCATTGATGCGTTTAGTTTCTACCCCATAAAGCGTAGCCAAATCGCGATCAAGCAATACTTGCTTATCACGAATGACAAAAATCATCTTTTCAATTCCAGTCGCTGTCAAAGGATTCTGCGAGACAACCTCATTACCCATATTGTTTTTCATTTTTGCTCCCACAAAAAAAAGCCGGCTTTTATATTTTCATATAAAAAACCGGCAATTTGATAACTCTTTAATCTTTTTGAGGTGAATAATAATCACCAATAGTCTCAATATACAAAAAACAATTTCAAAAAAACAATATTTGATTAAAAAAAAAGGGGCATTACCAAGAGCCAGTACCTTGCATTGCAATAGGCCCTTCATTATAAGTGTAATTGACGACGACGCCATCTTTTATCATAACATCTAATTTTTGTTGTTTGCCAGAGACCTAAGATGTTGTTAAACCTGTGGTACCTTGAGCGTCCATGTACATATAGGTCCAGATTTCACCACCATCTGTCATAGCTTTATTCATTGGAGCGCCAAATTTTTGGGTAATTTGCTCAGCTGTTGTAACATTTTTTTCTATGGTTTATACATTGGCTGGATCAATCGCAGTACCCATAACGGAATGTGATGTTTGGGCACATCCAATGATGAAAATGGATATCATAAGAAAAAGAAATTGTTTCCTCATAATCTTCTCCATGCAGTTTTTTTAATGTTTGTATGTTAAGTGGAAATATGTTGAAATGCTAATAAATATATTTCTTTGAAGTAGAGATTTCTGGCTCAGTTCATCTTTTTTTCTTGTTTTCTCGCGTCAAATCCTTGTAACTTTCACTAAGTATTGCTATGTTACTTCACTAAATATTGCTATGTTACAAATGTAAGGCAATCGGGTCTCTTTATGAAGCGAGGTGTCAACAATGTTTATAAAAATACTTTCGTCAATGGCTTTAGTGTCATCTCTTTTTTTTATAGCTTGTGGTGACGATAGCGGTTCTAATTCTGTGGAAAAAGGAACTAAAGATGTTATTGCATTAGCTGACGGTAGTGGAGAAAAAGTTTGTGACGAAAAGTTGGATGGCTGGGTAGCTGAAGCTGTTGGTAAGGATTTTCGCCGCTGTTTAGATGGAGAGTGGACAAAGATTTCTGCAAAGGAGGCTTCTGCTGAGGAGGAAATTATTGGTGGGGCGACTCTGTTCTTGAGCTCGTCTTCTGCAAAAAGTTCCAGCAGTGCGGTATCCTCCAGTTCTGCAACGTCTTCTTCGTCATTTGTGAGCAGTTCCTCTGTCAAAAGTAGTAGCAGTGCAGCTAGTTCATCCAGTGTCGCAAGTTCGTCTTCTGCAAAAAGTTCCAGCAGTGTGATATCCTCCAGTTCTGCAACGTCTTCTTCGTCATTTGTGAGCAGTTCCTCTGTCAAAAGTAGTAGCAGTGCAGCTAGTTCATCCAGTGTCGCTAGCTCGTCTTCTGCAAAAAGTTCCAGCAGTGCGGAATCTTCCAGTTCTGTAGAGTCCAGTAGTAGTATCGAAAAACTCGTATGGCAATACTTGAATCCTGCAATTTCTTATGGCGAAATTATTGATGACCGCGATGGCCAAGTGTACAAGACCGTGGAGATCGGTTCGCAGACTTGGATGGCTGAAAATTTGAATTACGATTACAACTATAGAACGGCCCGTAGTTACTGCTATGCGGATTCCTGTTCCAAGTATGGTCGACTTTATACGTGGTCTGCGACCGTAGATTCGGCGGCTGTATTTTCTACTGCAGGCAAGGGTTGTGGCTGTCATGCTTCTAGCTCCCCACGTGGAATCGTCCGTGGAGTATGTCCGGTAGGCTGGCACGTGCCTAGTGTATCAGAGTTTCAAACTCTAATTAGTTATGTTGGCGATTATCGTGTTGCAGGGGCTAATCTTAAATCAACCAGTGGTTGGAAGAGTAATAGTCAATATGTTGGCAATGGCTCTGATTCCAAAGGTTTCTCAGCTTTGCCTGCTGGTGCCCGTGATGATGCTATTACTTACCATGTCTATAGATTCTACAGCGTCGGCGATTACGCCTACTTTTGGACTACCAGTAAGGGCAGCTGCGTAGCCGATTTCCTGCGTTTGGGATGGGCAGACGATAGTTCCAACTTGACCAACTCTCTTTCGGATGACGTCGATAGAGGGGATATGGACTCAGCCAGGTCTGTTCGGTGTCTGAAGGACTAAAGTTAGTTGGCTCTGTTTCGCAGCAAAAAATCTTTTGGCTTATTATCATGAGGGCTGTGCATCCGTTTATATTTTGCCCCCCGCCATAGATTAGGTTGATTTTTAGAGTCTTTCGCTTATGTATTCCGCGTATTCAATTGTTCCGCATTCCATTTTGTCGTCAAACACTTGTGTGGTGACGACTTCGGGATTTTCGGAAAGTTCGTCGCAATAGGTGAACAAGAATCCGACATTCATGTCGAAGGGTCTCGGCTCATAGGCGCACTCGTCGCTGATATTTACGATGGTGATGGTGTCTTTCGTGATGTTGGTGAGAATGTGGATTGCGGGCGAAGTGTCGCTGATGTTCAGCACATAAAGCGGGCACCCCTCGATTTTATTGTTCATCGCTGCCGCAGCGTGCGGAAAAATTGTCGTCAATGCAGTGATGTCGTTTGCCTCGAACCTGTGCAGCCCTAATGTTCTGAACTCGCTTATGCCCGGTGCTTCGAAGCAGGTGTTCTGCAACGCATCGCAGTAGCCGGAAGTCTCGTTGTAAGCGAGAACGTATTTAAAATTAAAAACTCACGATTTAATAATCGCGAGCTTTTTATTTTTTTATGGAGATGCCCTCCCCATACGCGGATCATGCTCACATAAGTGCTAAAGCACTAAGTGATCAAAGAGCTCAAGGCGGGCATGACATATGACTTACACTTTGTGGAGTGTCTGCGTCTTGGGGCCTTTCACGCCAGCAGGGAGAATCATCATGACTTTTTCCATGCGGGTGCCGTCCATGCGCAGAACGCGGAAGGTGTAGCCTTGAATCTTGACTTCGGCGCCCGGCGACGGAATGATTCCGAGCGTAGCCTGAATCAAGCCGGAAAGCGTTTCCACGTGGGAATTCTCAGGCGGCTTCAGTTCAATGTCGAGTTCGTATTCCAAATCCGAGAGCGTCATCAACGGGTCGAGAATGTAGCGGCCGTCCTTCAACTTCTGCACGTCCTCGTCTTCGTCCATGTCGTCTTCGTCACGGATTTCGCCGACAATTTCTTCGAGGATATCTTCGAGTGTCACAAGGCCTGCAGTTCCACCGTATTCATCGACGACAATGGCGAGCTGGTTACCTGTCTTGCGGAGTTCCGTCAACAAGTCGTCAATCTTCTTGTGGTACGGCACATAGACCGGCGGCATCACGAGCTTCATCAAATCAAACGGTTCATCGCGATGTTCCGTAAACCATTCCAAGAAGTCACGGTTCGAAAGGATACCGACAATGTTATCGACAGTTTCCTTGTAAACCGGCAAGCGCGAATGGCGTTCGTTGTTCAAGACCTTCACCAAATCTTCAAGCGAAGTATCGACATCAATGGCACACATATCGACTCGCGGCGTCATGATTTCACGCACAGGAGTTTCCACGAAATCGAAGATATTGAGAATCATCTGGCGTTCTTCTTTTTCGAGGCCCTCGCCTTCGCTGAGCGAAGAATCGGAAAGGTCGGCCTGCACGGCATCGCGGCGTTCTTCAGGCAAGAAACTGAGTTTGGCGTCGTAGCCAAGTGCATTCAGAACTTTTACATACAAAATATGACAAACTTTACCCACCGGCACAAACGGCATGCGAATGAGCCTGTAAAGTGGAACAAGGACCACAGACAATGTATCGGGTTTTAAAGTTCCGATAATATTCGGGCAAAAGATTGTAACAACATAAATCACGGCGCATGCGCAAACCATGTATGCCAGAAGTCCGAGAAGCCAAAAATCATGGACCCACTGCCATGGGGCGTTCGAGAAGAGATAGTAACCGAAAACGCCAATGCCCACATCCGAGAAAATACGTCCAATGGAGACAGTCTCGTTGTAACCGCCATGTTCCACAATCTTTGCAATCTTCTCTTCGCGGTCCGTACGGTCGCGAGAATCGCGCTTGGCATAAATAGCGGCAAAGACTGCCTTGACTAAAGTAAACGATGCCGAAATAAAAACAAAGACACAAAGAAGAACAACTGCAATGGTGCTAGTATCACCCATTTTTCATGCTCTCCTTGTCCTTGTACGGATCCAGTCCCAAGAACTCACATTCACGTGCACGCATGATCTTGCGTTCGGCCGCCTTCATATGGTCGTACCCCGACAGGTGGAGCAAGCCGTGGACAATCACGCGCTTCATCTCGGCAAAAAAGCTATTGCCGTATTCCGGAGCCTGTCGTTTGACCTGGTCTCTGGCGATGTAAATCTCGCCAAGCATTTTTTCTTCACCAGGAAATTCTTCGTGCCATTCAAAAGAGAGAACATCCGTTACCTTGTCTAGACCACGGTAATTCTTGTTCATCTCGCGCACGAATTCGTCCGTGCAGAGTACAATATTTACGTTGTCTTCCTTACCTTCTTCGGCGAGGAGTTTGCGGGCCATCTTTTCAAACTTGTCCTTCCAAGGGAAGGCTTCGATATTCCCCTCGCACAGGAAATCGATTTTATACTTTTTCTTTTTACTAGCAGGGTCTGGCATTAAATGTTATACCACTTTTTTAATACGTTGATAATGGCTTCGGCTTGCGCTTTGCCTGTAATCTTGAACTTGCCCTGTGGCTTGAACATGCCTTGCATTTTGCGGTAACGACGCAGAGAAACCTTCGGTTCGCTGAACTCGCCGGTTTTCGGGTCGCGGTCCTGATAAAGGAACATGACCGTCGGCCATGCGCCTTTCGACAGGACTTCCTTGCTCAATTCCTTGATGACGACTTCGCCGGTTTCTTCGTCCGTGTATTCGACGGTCAATTCTTCGACTTCTGCACTCATTTTAGCCTCCTTTAAACACAAGACTCCTTTTCAAGACACTTGTGACAAGTACTATACAATTATAACATTATTCTTGAAGGTATTAGGGGTTAGGGGTTAGGCTTTAGGACTATAATTGTGCCTAGACGTAAGACGAGTAGCCTGTCCTGAGCTTGTCGAAGGAAGAGACGAGAGATTTTTTAGGTTATTAGTCACTAGTCAATAGTTATTAGATAATTTTTTATTGCTAGATCCCAATCATAAACAGATTCGGCAACAACAACTATTGACCAATAACCAATGACTAATGACCAGCATGGTGATGTTCGCAGCAGCCGCCGTGGGTATGGTCATGGCTCCCGAGGACGCGATGCGGCACTCCGTGGGCAATCAAATCGACTTCGCAGCCGTATGTGCTGTGCAGCATTTCCTCGGTCAAGTTCCCGCCTTCGTGATAATGCACCGAATGGTTCACGCAAACGACACTTTTCACCTTGTGCGAAAGAGCCATCAAATCGTGAGTCACGATAACAATCGTCATGGTCTCACTGAATTCAGCAAGCATGCTGTAGAGCGCCTCAATCCCTGCCACGTCGATATTGTTGGACGGTTCATCCAAAAAAAGGATACGAGGATTACAGACAAGTGAACGTGCGATTAAAACGCGTTGGCGTTCACCGCCACTCAATTCACCAAGGCGTCGGTCAAGAAATCCCGCAATGTTCACACGTTCCAACGCGGCTTTTACTTCGTCCGATTTCGACGAAAGTCCAATTTTACCGGTCGCAACGCATTCTGCCACCGTAATCGGGAATTCGACATTCTTGTTCGTGTTTTGCGGCACGTAGCCCACAGCCACTTTTTTAGTCGGCACCTTTTCGCCAAACAAGCGTACGGATCCAGTTGTGGGTTTCAACAGCCCCACCATCAGCCTCATCAGCGTCGATTTGCCGCCGCCATTCGGTCCGATAATGGCAACAAAGTCATTCTCGTCAATAGAAAGATTCACGTCCGTCAATACGGGCGACTTTCCATAACAAAAAGAAAGATCTTTGATGTCGATGGCAGACATTATTTCTTGCTAGCCTCTCTAATGGCGTTCACCAGTTTCTTAATGTTGCCCATAAAATCAGCAGACAACGGATCCGTTTCCACAATGATAGCCCCAAGATCCTTGGCAATCGTTTGTGCGGCGCGCTTGCTGAACTGCGGTTGCACAAAAACAATCTTCACGTTGTTCTTGCGGCCCATCTGGATAAGCTTTGCCAAGTCCTTCGGTTTGGGTTCCTTGCCATCCACTTCGATTGCATATTGTTTGAGCTTGTAATCCTTAGCAAAGTAACCATACGACGGGTGGAACACGATAAACGAACGGGATTTGGGCGGCATATGGATAACGGCTTCATTAATCTGACGTTCCGCCTTTTCCAAATTGTCCTGCGTATTCTGGATTCGGTACATGTAATACTGAGTATGTTCCGGATCTATTTTTACAAGGTATTCATAAATATTTTGGGCAAGGTATTTCACACGTGCCGGCGATGTCCAAATATGCGGATCGATTTCATGTTCTTCCTGATGTTGATGCGCACCATGTCCTTCATGGTCAAATTCCATCCACTTTATATTCTTTGAAATATCTACAACTTCAACTTTTTTGTTCGCACCCAAAAAGCGAGACATCCAAGCCTTGTCCAAACCCGAACCGTCCGTAAAATAGACTTGAGCCAGCGAAAAAGCCTTGATGATTGCTGGCTTCGGTTCGTAATTGTGCGGATCCGCTTCCGGAGGCAAAAGCGTCACCACGTTTACGCGGGAACCGCCCACCATTTTGACGATGGTCGCATAAGGTTGCAACGAGACCGCCACCGTAATATGTTCATCACCGGCCCACAAAACTGCAGGAACCATGACAAGCAAAAACAAAAGATGTGCAATATGACGCATTATTTTTTTCCTTCAAAAAAAGCGTTAAAATCTATTTCACTGACATTGTCCACAATAAATTCCGGTTTAACGTCAAGTTTTTCGACATCGGACATTTTCGATTCACCGCACAGAGGCAGCACAAACCTGCAACCGGAACGTTTTGCGAGTTCAAAATCCGTATAGAGACGGTCGCCAACAAACAATATTTCTTCAGGGCGGTAGAGTTTCAAAAGTCCTGAAAGCATCGCCGGGTTCGGCTTACCGAAACTTTTTTCGGGTTCAACTCCATAGGCCGTTTTCAACAAAGCCATGAAGCTTCCGATATCGGGCACGGGGCCGCGTTCGTCGGGACAGACAAAATCCGTATGCGTCACCCAGAACGGGATTCCACGTTGCACCCTGAAAGAGAGTTCGCAAAGTTCGCGATAGTCAAAGCTGTTATGGTAAGCGACAAGCACCAGCTCGGTCTCTTCGACCGACGGACGCAAATTGAGGCTCGGGTCCTGCGCAGCAAACCATTCATAGACTTCGGGATTCGCGAAGAAGAAAACGTTCTTGATTTTCCGTTCGTGAATCGCATCGAGCGAAAGGTACAGCGCCGAAATAATGGAATCTTGAGCAAGCGGAAGACCCATGACCTTGAGGCGGTTTTCGTAAAAAACCGGGGACTTACTTGTGTTGTTGCTCAAATAATAAACGGGCACGCGTTTCGCCACGCGATTGACGGTTTCGACCGCACCCGAATAAGGGCGACCGCTCAAATACAACGTACCGTCTAAATCGAAGACAACTGTTTTAACAGGACTTTTCACGGGATGCAATATAGAAATTTTCTATTTTAACGTGCATGAAAACTCCCGATAGTCGTTTCTATTGTCCGCTCATCTCCGTAGGCACAATCATCTTGGACGAAAATGAAAGCAGCCACGCCGTCCGCGTCTGCCGTGCGGCAAATGGAGATTCGTTGCAACTTTGCGACGGACTCGGGCATTACGCCGACGCGACAATCACAAAGGCCGACGCCAAAGCATGCGAAGTCCGCGTTGACACCGTTGAAGAAGCCCCGCTCAAGCGCCCGCGTTTAAACCTCGGCATAGCCTGTCTCAAGGATGACGCCCTCGAAGAAGTCGTATTCCATGCGGCACAGACCGAGACAGACAGCGTTATCTTTTTGCGCACGGACTATTCGCAGGAGCCCAAAAATTCCGATTTGCACAAGCTCGTACGCCGTTCGGAACTCAAAGCACTCGTGAGTCTCAAGCAATCCAAAAAGCCCTGGATGACACGCATTGAAGGTCCGATGGAATTTGACAAATGGCTTAAGGATTACCAGGGAGACTTGATTCTCTGCGACATTGACGGAGAACGCAAACTGGATTTGGGATTGGAAGAAAACGCCGACGGGAAATGCGTAGCCGTCCCTGTTACGTTACTTGTAGGCCCGGAAGGTGGATTTTCACCACGCGAAATCGAAGCGATAAAAACGTTCAAGAACGGCAAAGTCCATTTGCTGAACTTAGGCAACACGCGCCTCCGCGCCCGCACCGCCGCGATAATCGCGTTGGGAAAAGTGCTATAGCTAGGCTTTAGGAAAACCTACCGAACATTCACGATTTTATTCCGTCCAGCAATGCGCAGGAGGTAACGACCGGATTGTGCGACTTGCAGCATAACCGTCGAGCCGTTTGCAAAGCCCCGTTGCAGTAAGCGGCCCTGCAAATCCATGAGCGCATAGCTCTCGCCTACCCGTAAACCGCTAATTTCAACCATGCGACCCAGCGTATGGACAACCACCGGCGACAAAGCCAAAGTAGCCTCAATCGAGACCTTGCCAGAACTACTTGACTTCGGCGTTTTCGACGAAGATGACTTCACAGAGCTGTTGCTAGATTTTGCCGAACTGCTGCTGGACTTCGAAGTTTTCGAAGATGAAGACTTCACCAAAGAACTACTCGATTTCGGCATGCTTGAAGAAGACTGGACTGAGCTGCTACTAGACTTCGGTGCACCCGAGGAACTCGAAGATTTAACCGATGAACTGCTAGACTGCGGTGCACTCGACGAAGAGGATTTCGGAGCACTAGAAGAACTCGAAACGTTCGAAGAGCTAGAGCTTCTCGGAGCGGAAATCACAGCGAGTACGCTATCAATAAATTTATCAGTAACTTTCTTGTTCAACACCGGGTACTTATCACTATCCGACTGCGTCCAGGCAGAACCATCCAAGCCATGATTCTTGTAAGACTGCAAACGCTTCAAAAGATTCTTGTTGGCAAAATTTTCGGCAGCAACAGCTACAGCATTATCATTTGTTGGCAACGCATCAAGATAATACACACTATCCATATCAAGGACCACACTCTTTCTCTTTAAGCCGTAAATCGCTCCAAGAGAATCCGTACCGGAGACAGCGCCCAAATCGTACGAATTATATACATACACAGAATCAAACGTGAAATCCCCTACCAAGCCCCCGTTTACACTCTTTGTCGAAGTCACCGTTCCCACATTGTAGGAATTGGCTATCAAGAATTTTTCGGTTACACCTTGGCCAACCAAGCCGCCGACAGCCTGAATTCCCTTGACAGGGCCTTCGTTATAGGAGTAGAGAACCGTAAGCTTATCAACATCGTCAGCAATTCCCACAAGGCCGCCCACATCATAATCGCCATCAACAAGGCCTAGATTATAAGACGCCAGCACAGCGGCATTTGTATTGTCAAGGTCTCCGACCAGGCCGCCCACATTTTCACTTCCGATCAAGACTCCATCAAAATAAGAATTAGCAATGACCAGAGAGTTGCCGTACATACCCCCAACAAAACCGCCCATATCATTCCCACCCAAGAAATAGGTATCCACAATTCCCAAATTCTTGATGACCAAATTGCCACGTGTAATTTTTCCGAAAAGGCCGCATGCCTGACGATTATTGTCATACAAACAATGACGACCAGTGCTATACAAGCCCGATATGGTATGACCATTACCATCAAACACACCATTATAGCCATGCATGGGAATCCACGGTTTAAGCGTGTCAGTACGCGTCGTATCGAGTTTTCCATTGACAAGCACATTCTTATTCACGACAATATCGGCGGTGAGCTTTGCACAAAGTTCCGTCGACAAGCTGTCCACAATTTCCTTGAACAGGTAAAGTTCGCTTGCATTTGCAATTTCATAACAACCATTGACTCGTAGCGGATAATGAATCCACTTTGCGTAGAAAGTCTGCAGACCCTTCGCCTCAGCAGGAATAGCCTTTATGGCTTCGCCCGAAAAGTCAGCGCTGGCATACCAGCCACCGAAAACATCGTCTTTCTTTACGGGAATCGGAAGCCCCGTTGCAACCCCTTCCTTATACTTGTTGAAATACTTTACCGTATCTTCCGGGAAAGTCACCAGTTTCAAATCAGACAAGGCGATGGTTGCAGAAACGGAACCACTAAATACAGGATAATCATCCGTACCGACTTTCTGGCCCCAAACAAGGCCATCCTGTCCTGCAGCAACGTAATTGTGAAGCAAAGTAGCAACGGTGCCATCCTTGAACAAATCTGCATCTACAGAAGAAACTAAGAACTTTCCTTTCACACGATAACTTACATTAACTTCTTTTTCCGTCTTTTCGGAGAAAGCGTTGACAAATACAGGAGCATCGCGCGTATCGACCGAAGCAACAACAGGCCTTGGCTGCATTGCTTTTTCTTGAGCATACGGATCAAGTCCGAAGGAATTCACGACATAAATTCGACTTCCCTCATAAAGACGTAAATTATAAGCTGACCCCATACGGCCAGCAAGAAGACCGGCCTCATTATCGGTACGAATACTTGCCACACTATAGGAATTGAGAATCAAGGTTGTTCCAACGGCATTACCAATCAAGCCACCGGCTCCACCTGGTTTCGTATTAAACAAGTTCTTGTCCGTATGATTGACAATTCCTTTATTGTAAGACTGTTCAATCACCAAAGAATCGCCATAGTTCGTCCCCACTAAACCAACATAAAAATTACCCATCACATAAGATGTCGAGTAACAATTCTTTATGACGACAGTACTGCTAGAATCCAAGACCATACCGACGATGGCACCCACACTAGAGCTTCCATTAAAATAGGAATCCTTGATACCAAGATTTTCGATTCGTACATCATGCAGTGGATCAAGATTTTTCACCGACCCAATAAAGCCAACATTCTCAGCCTTTCTTTCATAACTGATTTCGCGATATTCCGTCTCATCGAAATAAAGGCCAGATATGGTATGTCCCGCGCCATCAAACGTTCCTGAGAAGTTGCTGATGCGAACCCAGGGAATCAATTCTTTCGCATCTGCTCCAAGCGTATCATTCAACAACACGTTCTTATTGACAACAATATCCTTTGTGAGTCTTCCACAAACAGGAACAATTCTTGACGCATTGGCATTCGCAATCAGAGCAAAGCCATAGAGTTCTTCAGCCGAGCCAATCTGGTAGCAATCGTCAACCATCTTTGGAGCTTTAATTTCAAGCGTTTTCAAAGAGTCGTACCAATTACTTTTGTAGGAATTCATCAAAAGCGTTCCACTCAATTGCGGGAGCGAATCTGCATAAAGCATCTGTCCCCAAACAGAACCGTCAACGTCATTCTTATTATAGTCACGCAGGCGTTGTACTACTGTTCCGTACTTGAAATCATCATTTGGGGCCGCAATTCCAAGCGGGCTCTTTTCAACATCCTCTTGCAACCAGTAAAAAACGTTTTCGACAACAATTTCATCTTCACGATATTCACCCACAAGAGGGAAAGCCTTTTTGACATCAGATTCCTTGATAACATCCTTGATATAGCTGATTGAATTGGCAATATTCAGCTTACCCTTGGAGGATCCTACAAACGAACCAAACACGTCTCCATGAGAACCAATCAAGTTATAGGAGTTCTCAATCGAAAGAGAGCCTTCGTTATAGCCGACCAAACCTCCAAAAGCAACAAAAGACGAATCCAGAAGATAAGATCTGTATATATATGTTTCGCTATAGGATTCACCAATTTTAACATGATTGGCGCACCCCACCAAGCCTCCGGCATTACTCGTAGCCTCAAGAGCACCCTGGTTGTAACTATTCAAAATTTCAGCAGCGCTCGCTTTTCCAGCAACACCGCCTAAGCATCCTAACCCTATATATTCGGTTTTGAAAAGTCCCAAGTTCTTGACGACCGCCGGTTTTTCCACGCTCTTGCCATCGTCACTCATAAAGCCCCGAAGCTCCGCGAACATTCCCAAATTAGAGGAATCTCTTACAGCATAATGAAGGCCTTCAATAGTATGATTTTGACCGTCAAAAACACCTCGGAAAAGCGGAATCGGTTTCCACGCGCGTTCTTCATCCGAAGAATACCAGTCATATGTACTGACAATCAGATCTTCTGTCAGCTTACCGCATTCATCATGCGTCTTGGAGGCATTCACAATTTTGGCAAAGCCGTATAGTTCTTCGACAGTAGAAATGGCGTAGCAACCGTCGGAATCAAGCTTTGGCGTTTCCGGAACATACGGGTCGGCAGCAAAAGCCGCAGCCATAGCCGTCAAAGCAAGAATAAAAAAGTGCTTCATAAATTTTCACCCTTTTTCCGATAAAAAAGCACCCCGATTTAAAGTCAGGATGCTATACAAAATACAAAAATTTTTAAGGTACAACCTACAAACTAATCTTCACTTTTTCGCGCATGGCCATGACCTGGGCCTTGGCTTCTTCGACGCTATTGCGGCGAGCAAGCAGCACGCCCATGCGGCGATGTCCCTTCGTTTCCGGTTTGCCAAACAAGCGAATGGCCGTATCCGGCTCGGCGAGCACTTCTTGCAAGTTGCCGAACTTCACGTGATCTGATTCGCCTTCAACGACAATCGCCTTCGAAGCACTCGGGCCGTGGAACGCGATGTTCGGAATCGGGAGACCGAGAATGGCGCGAGCGTGCAATGCAAATTCCGAGAGGTCCTGAGAAATAAGCGTCACCATGCCCGTATCGTGCGGACGCGGAGAGACTTCGCTGAACAAGACTTCGTCCTTGCAAACGAAAAGTTCCACGCCAAAGATGCCGCGACCGCCAAGTGCGTCCGTGACCTTCTTCGCAATAACCTTTGCCTGTTCCAAGAGTTCCGGCTTCATCGGCTGCGGCTGCCAGGATTCCTGATAGTCGCCGCTCACCTGATGGTGGCCAATCGGTTCCAAGAAGCTCGTGCCACCCACATGGCGGACCGTGAGCAAAGTAATTTCGTAATCGAACGGCACAAAGCCTTCAACAATCACGCGGCTGGCGGCACCAGTGCGGCCACCCGTCTGCGAAATGTTCCAAGAGTTTTCAATGTCAGCTTCGGTCTTGATAACGCTCTGACCGTGGCCGGAAGAACTCATCACCGGCTTGATGACGCACGGGATGCCGATTTCCTTGACTGCCGCCTTGAAATCCTCGAAGTTGTCGGCAAAGCGGTACGGGCTCGTCTTGAGGCCCAGTTCTTCGGCAGCCAAGCGACGAATGCCCTCACGGTTCATCGTGAGCTTGGTGGCCTTTGCGGTCGGGATGACGTTGTAGCCTTCCTTTTCAAGTTCCACGAGCGTATCGGTTGCAATCGCTTCGACTTCCGGCACGATGTAGTCCGGTTTTTCCTTTTCAATGACAGCGCGGAGTTCCTTGCCATCGAGCATGTTGATCACGTAGCTGCGATGAGCCACCTGCATGCCCGGGGCGTTGGCGTAACGATCCACAGCAATCACTTCGACGCCAAGACGCATCATCTCGATGATGACTTCCTTGCCAAGTTCGCCAGAACCGCAGAAGAGAACCTTCGTTGCGGTAGAACTAAGAGGTGTACCGATTTCAGCCATAAAAACTCCTTGTTATGCAAGAAATATAAGTATTAGTTGGTATTCTAGAACTTCATATCCACAGGATTAAAGCTGAATTTCACGCCAGAACGGATCCAGGCATCGGCGCCATCTTCGTTTTTATCATGCGCTAGATTGCGATAGATACGGAAACCGCCACCAGCATAGAACTTAAACCAATCTGTTACAGTTCTTTCGTAAACAGCATCAATGAGGAACTGTTTTTCAACCACGCCAGAAAGCGAATTTTCCTCTTTTAGAGCCTTATCATAGTCCGTATAAAGTTCCTTATCGCCCTGACGGAGCCACGCAAGTGTTAACCTTGCAAAATGGCGGTTCCATTTCCAGTCCATGTCAAACCACAAGTCAAGCGCATCCCCTCCTCTGCGGTATCCGATGGGATAATCGACAAAAAATGCGTCTGCAAAAGTGAGCGTATCCTCTTGATCCTGATAATTACTGCGGTAGTTGCGGCGTCCTGTATATTTGAGCAACGGAAGTCTGCTATTGTTCGCCACCGGATCCGTCCGCACAACATCCAACCGCCACGAGAACTTTCCGTACCTACTCGTTTCAAGTTCATGGTAATAACCCACCATGTAATTAACCACGGATCGGTTCGTATTCATCTTTTTGCTTTCGCCGACCGGACTTGCGACATCTTCAAAATTCAATTGCGTATAGAACTTCGCTCCGTTCGATGTCTTGTAGCCAAGCTCCACGGATGTCGCCGCGGATGTATAACCCGTCGCATAATTGTCATGCCAATACATGAACGGGTTGAAAGAACGGAACTCCAACGACTTTCCGCCAATAACGCTTTGTTCAACAAGATAGAGCCAGAACTTGCGGGTTTCAATGCCAAGCCTATGGAACACCATGTTCTTCACGTTTTCCGTATATGTACGCTTGCGCTGATTGCTCACCTGCATTTTGTATTCGGTACACTTCTGTATGTAAGCTTCAGTTCCCTTTTCCGGGCACCCTGTTTCGTGATCTATAACATCGCCAAACAGCCACGCGTTCAAGGAACTCAACAAAAAGTCATAGCGGAATATGCCAACATTGAATTTCCATTGGATTCCATCGTGATACGGCAAACCGCCAAGAAAAATATCGTTCTTGGAGATTTTCAAATCCTCAGGATCGAAGCGACCGAATTTCACAAAACCTACAGGATTATCCCACCTGGCGTAAGCATTGATAGGCACATTGATATCGAGTTCACTGGGCTTGTAAGTAAAATTCGTTTTAAGTTCACTGTTATACCAAGCTTCCAAATCCTTGCGTAATGGCGCTTCTAGCAAAAAATGAAAATCCTTATAGCCCGCCCTGAACGAAAACATGAAAAAAGGTTCAATATTTTCTTCGTAACTACGGCCCGTTTCAAGAGGAATCCGAAGTCCTTTCCAACTGTGAACTCCTGTTCCATAATCTTCAAGGGTATCGATAGCGAATACAGGGTCCGTCGGCCCGCCGTTAAACCCGATATTAAAATCCAAACCGAACTGGAAGTACCCGTTTTTTTCCGCAGATTTTTCAGTTGGATTTTCAACAGAAGCAAACGAAGCGATCGCCGCCACGCAAATAAAGAATAAAACTCGATAAAGCATAACATAAATGTATTAAAAAAAAAATCGCAATAGAGCCGAGCGGTCTTTAAAAGCACAAGAAGGACCACCCAGGCAGGGAGACCCGGGTGATCCCTTGTGTTGTGGTGGGTACGCCTTTACGTACCCGGTGTGTGTGTGTATTTTTCGAAGGCATGTCCAAAAACATTCGAACACGTCTGTCGAATTTCTTACTGCATCATTGCACTAATCGCTTTCACGACTAGAACAAATCAGAATTCATACGCATAAAGGCAGGCAACTCGTAATCGACGTTGCTTTCCTTAAGTGCATCATCGTAACCGCTCGGATTACGCTTAAAGGCCGGAGTCTTGTAGTCATTCTGTTCAGCACGCAGGTCCTGCTTCATGTTGGAGCCTGCATAGTTGCCGTTAGAAAGAGGGTCAGCTTCTGCAACACCCGGCAGTTCTTCGGTTTCACGCAAAGTAGCGGTAGCCGTAGGAGCAACCACTTCTTCAGCATAAGAAGCCTTGGCGTCAAAGCTCGGAGATGCAAACGAAGAAGCCGGAGCGAACATGGCGGCTGCGGCATTCACCGGAGTTGCCGGACGAGCGACGCTTGCATAAGAGCTCTGCGGAGCGGCATAAGCCGGAGCAGCCGGGACAGTGCGCTGAGTGACAGCAGGAGCGGCAACCGTCGGGGCAGCCATAGCAGCGGCAGGCATTGCAGCAGTGGCGCGGCCAGCGAGAGCGACAAAGTTAGTTGTCGGACGCGGAGTAGCAGCCTGCACAGCCGGGCCCTGCGGATAAGCCTGAGCCTGCGGGAAAGCAGAAGCCATACCACCATAGTTCATGGCAGCAGCATTGTTCGTGCCACCGCAACCCGTTGCGATAATGGTGATGCAAACCTTGTCGCCAAGTTCCGGAAGCGTGATGTCACCCACGATGATGTTCGGGTTGCCTTCTTCGCCCACGGCGTCGTAAATATGTTCCATTGCTTCGTTGTGTTCGAGCAAGGAGTAATTTTCGCCGTGAGAAACGTTGACGAGCACGCCAGATGCACCCTGGATATCGATATCTTCGAGAAGCGGAGAAGAAAGAGCTGCGTCTGCAGCGGCAATGCCGCGGCCTTCACCTTCAGCAGAACCCGTACCCATAAGAGCGCTGCCACCTCTAAGCATGACCTTGCGGATATCGGCAAAGTCAACATGCACAAGACCATGACGGAACATGATGCTGCAGATGCTCTGCACTGCATTGCCGAGGATTTCGTCAGCCATCTTGAAGGCTTCATCCATAGTAGCGTTCTTGTTCGTATTCTGGATGAGGTTCATGAGTTTCTTGTTTTCGATGACAATGATGGTGTCAGCGGCATCGCGGAGAGCGCGAACACCGTTCTGAGCCAAGGAATTGCGAACATTACCTTCGAAGCGGAACGGCTTCGTCACAACAGCGACCGTAAGCACACCTTCTTCACGAGCAATGTTTGCCACAACCGGAGCGGCACCAGTACCGGTACCACCGCCCATGCCCGCAGTAACGAACACGAGGTCAGCACCCTTCATGGCGTCCCTCAAGTCATCGATGTTTTCTTCGACTGCCTTGCGTCCCATTTCCGGATCCATACCAGCACCAAGATTTCTTGTGCTCTTTTCACCGATAAGAATCTTGTGGTCGGCGAGACTCTGATCCAAAGCCATAGCATCGGTATTGATGGCATAGTATTCTACGCCCTCAATATTCATCTGCTTCATGCGGTTGACAGTATTGCCGCCGGCACCGCCGACGCCAAACACCTTCACCTTGGCGTTTCTGAATGGAGTATCGTCTCCTGTGACACGAGATTTTGCCTCGAAGTTGATGTTAGAAAAGTCACTCATAGTTTATCTCCCTGATTTGAGTGGTTTATGTTGTTAGAAATAAGTTCTGATGAAATCGCGGAAGCGCTGCAAACCCTTCTTGACGGACACGGCCAACTGGGTTCCTGTTTCGCGCTGTTTCTTTTCGCGATGTTTCTTGTTCGCATAGTACAAGAGGCCAATGCCGGTCGCATAAGACGGATTCTGGAACGCTTCCTGAATACCGCTCATGCCTCTAGGCTTACCAATATGGACAGGCTTCTTGAATACTTTGGTAGCAATATCTTCAATACCGACAAGATTGCAGCAACCGCCCGTAAGCACGATTCCACCATCAATAACGGTATCCAAATGATGTTTTTCCAAATCCTTTGCCAAAATCTTAAAGATTTCCGCAACACGGGCCGTAATGATACGAGCCAAAAGCTTACGGGAACAAGGGACTTCCCCACGGTCGCCAACACCAGGCACCGGGAAAGTTTCGTCTTCAATCAAATTGTTGAGCGAGCATGTGCCGTATTTTTTCTTGATTTCTTCTGCCTTCGAAATCGATACCGGAACTTCGAGGCACTTGCTGATATCGCTTGTAATAATGTTGCCCGCCATGTCGAGCGAAGCCGTATAGCGCACGGAATCCTTCACGAACACGGCCACATCGGCAGACCCTGCTCCAATGTCAATAAGTGCGACACCCAATTCGCGTTCGTCTTCCGAAAGAACGGCAGAAGCAGCCGCGAGCGGTTCGAGAACAAAACCCGCCACATTGAGGCCAGCACGGTTCACGCATTTTGCGATATCCTGGAGAGCGTTCGGGCGTGAGGTAACCACCTGAACTTCGACTCCGAGGCGACGGCCTGAATAGCCCTTGGGATTGCGTATGCCTGTTTCGTCATCCAGCGTATATTCACCCGGGAAAATATGGATGATTTCGCCAGCCTTGTCCGGCAGCGTACTTGCCTGTCTCTGGACGTTGATGATATCCTCTTCACGAACTTCGTTCGTCGGAAGTGTCACAAGTCCTTTGTAGCTGAACGAGGACACATGCTTTCCGGCAATGCCGACATAGACATCGCGCACATCGACACCCGCCGATGATTCCAGCATGTGAACCGCTTTCTGGAGAGTTTCAACAACGGAATCGTATTCATCAGAAGATTCCAGTGGGAAATCCCCGCACTCTACAACTCGGATAGATTCACCTTCCGAGATACCAACGAATAAATTCACTTTCGAGGCGCCAATGTCAAGCCCGAAAATGTAGTCGTTCTTTTTGACCATTTGTTTACTGTTATCCATTGATACACCTCTTATCAAAGTTCTTTATATACGCAAATCCATGAAATCTCATATCCACCTCGCTAGCGCAAAGGAGATCCTTACGAAAGCCCATGCCAAGAGCATCGTACAGGGTAAACAAATCATTATCCCAGTTCGATTCCGGGAACATCACGCGGAATCCGGCATCCTTGAAGAACACTTCAAATGCGGAATCCTTCTCGGACCAACCGACCTGCGAAACCTTTTCATACAAGTTTTTATTCATTTTTCGCATCGCCGACAAGAACAAAGCCACTTGTTTAATCTTTCCGATAGATTCATTTTCAAGAATTGGCAAATGGAGCGCCGTCATCATCGACATCGGAAGTGACAGTCCACGTTCGGAATAAACCGTTCCCTTTCCATCTTCAAGGACAGACAAGATTGGCGATGCTTCCTGAAGCTTGATATAAAGCGACGACGGGAACTTGCTTTCCACCTCAGCAGAATGGATTAGCGGAATCTGCAAGAGAGATTTCTTGACGGAGTCGGCATCTAGTTCAGACATGAGCATGCCAGTCTCCACTTGAGCGCTCTGCACCACGTCTTCCCACGAAAGCATGCGGTTGCCTTCAATTTCGATATACTGCAAATGCCTGAATTCCAGCGGATTGATTTGCTGGAGATAGAAACGACTATGCCACAGAGCGCCGACGGCAACGACAAGGAGCAGGGCAAAAAACCAGCCCTTGCGCTTGAACCAACGGACGCGACTGCCAATGGCAAGTTTCACCTTGCGGTTACGCTTGCGTTTGCGTTTGCGTTCGTTGTAGCCGATTCGGCGACCGAACATGTTCGTATCATCTAAGGTCAAATGCTCTTCTCCAAAATCGTCTGGCCCAGTTTCCAAATGTTACCGGCGCCCATCAAAACAATCACATCGTTCGGCTTGAGCAAATCCTTGCAAACCGGAATCAAGTTGTTCACGTCTCCGATAAAACGTGCATCGCGGTGGCCGCGGTCTGCAGCGCTATTAGCAACCATCGCGCCCGTCACGCCTTCAATAGGCTTTTCGCGGGACGGATAGATATCGGTCACCAAGAGCACATCGCAGTTCGAGAATGCACTACCAAAAGCTTCGTGCTGGTCGCGGGTACGCGTAAACAAGTGCGGCTGGAAAGCGACAATGATGCGCTTGTCCGGGAACGCTTCGCGGAAGCCGAGCAACGTCGCAGTCGCTTCCGTCGGGTGATGAGCGTAATCGTCAAACACCATGACACCATTCTTTTCGCCGATGAATTCAAAGCGGCGCTTCACGCCCTCGAATGCAGCCACGGCCTTGCGGGCGACTTCAATCGAGATACCTTCTTCCACAGCGAGCGCGACAGCGGCGGTCGCATTCAAAACATTATGGCGACCCGGAATCTGGAGCTTGAATTCGCCGAGGCTCTTGCCATCGCAAAGAATTTCAAATTTCGGATAGCCCTTCACAAACGCGAGATTTTCAACGCGATACTTCGCCTGACGAGTAAAACCGTACGTAATCACAGGTTTCTTGAGGTGAGACAAAATCTGCTGAACGTTCGGGTCGTCGAGGCATACAATCACCTGACCGTAGAACGGAATCTTGTTTGCAAACTGCGTGAAAGCATCCTTGATGGCGTCGATGTTCTCGTATGTATCGAGATGGTCGGCATCGATGTTCGTGATAATCGCCGAAGACGGCATCATCGAAAGGAAGCTGCGGTCAAATTCGTCACTTTCGGCAATGAGATAGTCGCCGTGGCCCACCTTGGCGCCACTGCACTTACCCTTCACGATACCGCCCACGATAATAGTCGGATCGAGGCCGGCTTCTTCCCAAATGGCGCCGACAATAGATGTTGTCGTTGTCTTGCCGTGCGTACCGGCAATGGAGAGCGTGTATTTGAGGCGCATGAGTTCACCGAGCATTTCAGCGCGGCGGATTACCGGGATACGGCGGTTGCGAGCCTCGACAAGTTCCGGATTGTCATAAGGAATAGCGGACGAATAAACGACCAAGTCCGCATCTACGACATTCTTTCCTTCATGTTTCGGGTCTATGCGAATGCCAAGGCCTTTCAAGTAATCAATGACAGCCCCTTCGCCCATATCGGACCCCGTCACCACAAAGCCGTTTTCGTGGAGCACTTCGGCAATACCGGACATACCGGCGCCACCGATGCCCACAAAATGAAGGCGACGAACACGTTTACAATCATTAATCTGCATTACGTTCTCTCCATATCCAGAATAATTTTCGCAATCTGGTCTGCGGCATCGGGCATGCCAAGCGTTGCAGCGGCTTCGCCCATCTGCTTCAAGCGCTCCGGATCGTACAAGAGCGATTCCACTTTATTCCAAAGATCATTCGGCTCGTCATCGAGTTCCACAAGCGCAGCCCCGGCCTTTTCAACGACTCGGGCATTGTGTTCCTGATGGTTCGCAGTTGCATGCGGGTACGGGAGCAAAATGGACGGTTTGCCAAACGCAAGAATTTCAGCAAGTCCCGATGCACCTGCACGGCTGATAATCAAGTCGGCATGTTTCATGTATGCGTAAATGTTATCGAGGAACCCACGAACAGCGACATTCGGCAAAATGCCAAGGCGTTCGTTGATGCTATCGACATTCTTTGCACCCACTTGCCAGACAACGCTGATATCTTCGTGGGCGGCAATGCGGCCAATACTTTCTTCAATCTTGTTGTTAATACCTGCGGCACCCTGGGAACCGCCAACGATAAACACCGCCTTGCGTCCTTCGCGGAATTCCACCGGACGGGCCAACGAATCTGCAGCGGGCAAGTCGCGGATTGGGTTTCCGAGAATTCGCGTCTTTTCAATCGGGAATCCCTTCATCGCTTCTTCAGATGTCACAAAGACCATCTTGGCATAACGGGCGCCGACCTTGTTCGCGATACCGGCTACTGCGTTCTGTTCCTGCAAATAAACCGGAATACCCATAGAACCTGCGGCAAGCACAATCGGGAGCGAAACATAGCCACCCGTCGCAATCACCACATCCGGAGCCACCTTCTTCACGACGCTCTTGGCGCGTACCAGAGACTTGGTCAAATTAAAGGGCAATGCCAAATTTTTAAGGAACGGGCCACGATGCAGCGGCACAGCCGAAATGTATTCATACGGCCAGTTCTTTGCCACAAGGCGTTCTTCCATGGAATCCTTACGGCCTGCAAATGTAATCTGCGTTACACCCAGTTTCTTTAAGCTCTCGGCAATAGCCACTGCCGGGAATATATGGCCACCTGTGCCACCACAAACAAAGAGGAATTTTTTCATGTAAATCTCCTTCTTGCCCTAAAATTCATAAACTGTCCCGTTTCAAACGATACCGGACCACTCATATAAGGTTCATGGATGCTTTTGCCAGTCGTCGGACGAGAAATATTCAGAAGAATTCCAATAAACGCTGCAGAGAACGTCAAGTTCGTTCCACCAAAACTGAGGAACGGAAGAGGCTGCCCCGTCGTAGGGATAAGCCCGACACACACACAAACGTGAATCGCAAAATTCAAGAACAGCGATGTCGTAAGCGCTACGGCCATGTACTTTCCGAACCGAGTCGAAGATCTTCTTGCGATATTGTAACCCTGCGAGAAGAGTATCGCAAAAGCGAGCAATACAGCAAACGTGCCGACAAAACCAAATTCTTCCCCAATCACGGAATAGACAACGTCCTTGTGCGCTTCGGGCAAGTAACCCAATTTCTGTTCACCCATGCCAATGCCTGTCCCGAAGAACCCGCCATTTCCAAGAGCTTCAAGCGCATGACGCCCTTGCCACTGCGATGCGGTCATCGTCCCTTCGTCCGAGAAGAACGCCAAAATACGGCTACGCGAATGTGGTTTCAAAAGCAATGCAATAAGGCCAAGTGGCACACTCACCAAAACACTCAAACCGACATACTTGTAATTTGCCCCGGCAATCGAAAGCAGCACAAGCAAAAGCACACTGAACATGATAAGCATCGAAAAATTCGGTTGGCAAATCAGTAAAATCGCAGCGATGGAGAACGGAACCAACGGCTGGATAATCGTGCACTTGAGAGTCTTGATTTCGTCACCGGCATTAGAAAGCTTTGCGCAAATCCACGCCACAAAACCAAACTTCATAATTTCAGAAGGCTGAATACCCCAAATCCAACGGGAAGCACCCTTCACCTCGCCGCCGGAAACGATTGCGGCCAACGTGAGGATGGCACCGACCACAAAGATAAAGCGGGCGCCAACTTTCCACAACGCGTAATCGACCTTGTAGAAGAAGAATATAGCGACCACGGCAGCAAAGAACTTATGGAGGTGGGCCTTCAAATAATATTCCGCAGGCAAATTGCGCGACGCAGCCACAGGTGCAGACGCAGAATAAATGACAGCAATGCCTGCACACATCAACACGATGGTGACGATAAGCAAAAGCTTGTTCATTCCTGTGGACTGAGAGTTGGACATCTTAACTTGAAAACCTTACCTTAATTTTTGAACACCGGCGTCATGTGGAGCAACGCATCGACAATCTGTTCCATATGCATGCCGCGGCTACCTTTCACCAAGAACATATCGCCCTCGGCAACAATCTCGCTCAAGTAGCAAATCACATCTGCAACAGAATTGAAATGGAATACCTTCTTCATGCCACGGGCTTTTGCGCCTTCCACGTACTTTTTTGCTTCCTTACCGACAGCGAGGAGCATGTCGAAGTTCATCTCCGGCACCATGGCACCAATCTGCTTGTGCAAATTGCCGCTTTCCTTGCCGAGTTCGAGCATATCGCCCAGAATCGCAATGCGCTTGCCATCAATCCTCATGTTGCCCAGCGTCTGGAGCGCCATTTTCGTCGAAGACGGGTTCGCGTTGTAGCAATCC
>Ga0310697_10001883_pt1 | contig 23359 bp, 14 predicted proteins | sample 172DNAGHGlowgp2_FD_203883 | JGI IMG/M metagenome (GOLD analysis project Ga0310697, IMG submission 203883) | Sheep rumen microbial communities from Palmerston North, Manawatu-Wanganui, New Zealand - 1728 DNA GHGlow gp2 (v2) (version 2) | ecosystem: Host-associated > Mammals > Digestive system >...
TACGACTGGGATGGCGATGGTGAAGTGGACCAGGTGTATGTCATCTATGCAGGATATGGCCAGGCACAAGGTGCTGCATCTAACACCATTTGGCCTCACGAATATATGCTCGAAGGAGGTGGATATTATAATGTGAGATTCGACAATGTCCGTTTGAGCACCTATGCTTGTAGTTGTGAGTTTTCAGGTACGAGCGGCACTCGAATGGACGGTATCGGTACAGCTTGCCACGAATTCACCCATTGTTTAGGTCTTCCAGACTTTTATGACACCTCAAACGTAACTTCCAATTTCGGAATGAGCTTTTGGAGTGTGATGGACTCAGGCTGCTACAATGGTTCATATAGTGGCAGTGTTCCAGCTCCTTACACCTCATACGAGCGTTGGGTATCGGGATGGTTGGAACCTACAGAGCTCAATACTGGATGCGAAGTGGAAGGACTCCGCAATATCGTGAACTATCCTGAAGCATACGTCATCTACAACGAAGCCAACCACAACGAGTTCTACTTGCTTGAGAACCATCAGAAGAACTCGTGGGATAGCTATTCATACGGCAAAGGCATGCTCATCCTGCACGTTGACTACGACGAAACAGCATGGTGGGAGAACACAGTCAACAATGTGACATCTCGTCAACGCTGCACAATCATTCCAGCCGACAATAAGCAAGGCTTCTATACCGAGACTGATTTGGCGGGCGACCCTTGGCCAGGCTACAAAAAGAACAAAAATCTGACCAACACTTCCACTCCTGCTGCCAAGCTTTATAACCGCAACAGTGATGGCACTTACTTCATGAACAAGCCTATCACTGATATTACTGAAAACACAAAGGACTCCACCATCTCGTTCACCTTCAATGGCGGTATCCCTATCCCTGCACCAATCGCTAACGACAACATCAGCGACATTTCATTCACTAAGGGTACCTTCACCGCCACTTGGTCGGCTGTGGAAGGAGCGGATAGTTATACGATTGAGCTGAGGGATGTCAATAATCAGGTTGAAAAGATTTTCTCGCAGAACTTCGTCTCGTTCGGTGGTAACATCACGAACTCGGGCTATGACTTTGCTGAAAAGGGAGTGCTCGACGACTACCTCTCTGCTGGTAAGGGATGGACGGGCTCAAAAGTATATACAGGTGAAGACTACGTTACCAAAACCTACATGCTCAAGTTGGGTTCCAGCACGACTGTAGGTTCTCTCACCACACCAACCATTACAGCACCAAATTCTGGTGAAATCACGGTGTATCTGCAAGCTCATCCATATAACCGTCTCAGTTCTCTTGATTTCAAGGTTGTCATTACCGATGTTGACGGCAATATCGTCAAGGAAGAAAACTATATAAGCAACGAAGAAGTTTTCAACGTTGCCGTGACAGCTGAAGTAGAGAAAGACTTCAAGGTTACTATCAGCACTAGCTCGACTGCGAAACGAGCATTCTTCCGATTCCTTCATGTGTATAACGCAGCGCTTTCTGAAAGCGAAATTGCTGAGTTGGAAGATGCAAACAGCGTGAAATCGATGGCTCCAAATCTCGCTGAAACGAAATCAGGGAAAACCATCATCGAAGGCATTACCGACACGCACTACACATTCGAAGGCCTCACCTCCTCACGCTACACCTATCGCGTGAAAGCCATAGCTAAAGAACGTGAATCAGCATGGAGTAACCGAGTAACGGCTTCCGACCCTACAGGTATCGAAAGCATCACCCTCGACCAGCTCGACCCAAGCACTGTGGTGGATGTATTTTCAACCAGTGGTCAGCTTATCCGCAAAACCACGATTGCCAACTGGAGCCAGACTCTTCCTCGTGGCACTTACATTCTGCGAACCAAGAATCGAGCTTTCAAAACCGCTAAATAATCGGAGTTAGATTCTGAAAATGAAGATAAGTCTCACTATCATACTTTCTTTTTTGGGCATGCTCTCTTTGCATGCCCAAAACATTTCCGACGCAGCTCTTTTTTCACAACTCAAAGAAGGGGAAAAAGGGGCTGTAGTGGCAGTTCATATTGGTACTGACGATGCCAGCGTGAGTGCTCACACCATCGACATATTCAATGAACAACTGCAAAAGGAATTCCCCCAACAGGCTTTCTTTTCAGTCATCACCTCCAATGCATCCCTGTCGCGCCAACTCACAGAACTTGCTAAGGATGGCTTCACACATTTGCTGATACAACCATCTTTCATTGTCGATGACGTGGAAATGACTGTGCTTCGTCAGGAAGTCATACAGATTCGCAGCGAATTCATGGACATCCGCATCGGTGAACCCCTTCTGAGCAGTGAGGAAGATTGCCAAACGATTATCAAGGCAATCAGCCAGAAGTATGGAGGCAAGAATGCCAATTTGCTTTTGGGCGAAGGGTCATCCTACATGACACAGGCTTTCAACTCTCCTTACACCTTCATCCAATACGCCATTTCCTCTCCTTCCATGCTCAAAATGCTCAAAGGCGACTGGTATGTGGCAACACTCAACGGGTATCCGACCCTTCAGAATGCCATCGAAAGGATGCAAGCGAACAAAGAGAAGAAAGTGAACATCATCACGCTCCATTTCTCCCCCTCAAGCACTATTCAGAATGAGGTGACGGAAACTATGAAAAGCCAACTTCTTCCAGCAGGTTTCAAGGCAACAGCAACGCATCAGGCTTTAGGTGAATTGCCCGAAGTCATCGAACGTTTTATGGAGCATGCTCGTTTTGCTGCCACGCATCGAAGCCTTTCCCCTATCGAAGAAAAATTCTCACATTCATATCATTATTAAATTAAGGGTTGGGGACTCTCGTTTGATTGTACCAAACCTTTAGCTCGGCGTAAGCCAATCGCTCCTTTGATTTTACTGAACCACTCTCCTAATTTTTCTGCACTATTCCTTTGGATATGGTGGTGGTCTCCTTTGATTTTACTGAAACGTCGAGGGTTCAACGAAATTATAGCGAAGGTTCGTTATCGCAATGCCGAAGGCTCGACAAGTCGATGACGAACCTTCGGCAACTAGTTGAATCCAAAGGAAAGGGTCAGTCAATCCACTTTTGCGCATCAGATGACCCCATAAGGCGATGCAGTAAAACCACAGAAAATCAAAGCTACGATTACCAAAAACGGCATTTTAGTCAAGAAAAAGGAGAAAAAGAGAAGAATAACAATTATTGTTAAAATTCAGTCATTGTAGATATTGAAAAATAGTCTATATTTGCAAAATGAAAGCGTGATGGAAAGTGACTGATACCATTTCATCACTGATTGAGCACCTAAAGAATTATTTATCATCCTAAATATCCCTGATTAATCATGAGACGAATCTTATTCACTATGATGTTGTTAATGGGCTTGCAATCTGCTATGTCTCAAGAATTTGTGCGTGTGGAAAACGGACAATTCATCCGTAATGGCAAACCTTACCACTATGTGGGAGCAAATTTTTGGTATGGCGCAGTCCTTGGCTCCAAAGGTCAAGGTGGTGATAGAGCAAGACTTGCGATAGAATTGGACTTTTTGAAGAGCATCGGTGTGGATAACTTGCGCGTGCTGGTGGGAAGCGATGGACTGCAAGCGGAGGATAGATACGTGCCAAGTTTGGTTTATCCAACATTGCAAACTGCTCCAGGCGTTTATAACGATACGATTTTGGATGGCTTGGATTATTTCATGGCAGAACTGAAAAAGCGCGACATGCTGGCTGTGCTGTATCTCAATAACTCTTGGGAATGGAGCGGTGGATATGGTCAATATCTGGAATGGGCTGGTGAGGGCGAATGTCCGCATCCAAGCGAGGCTGGTTACAGTGCTTTCATGAAGCATGTGGCTGGTTTTGCAACCAATAAAAAGGCACAGAATTTGTTCTACAAGCACGTGAAGAACATCATGAAGCGCACCAACCGATATACAGGCGTGAAATATGTGGACGACCCAACCATCATGAGTTGGCAGATAGGCAACGAACCTCGTGCTTTCACGAAAGACTATAGCGTGGACCAAGCTCCTCAGCGTGCTGCATTTGCTGCATGGCTGGCAAAGACTTCGAAACTCATGAAGAAGCTGGACAAGAATCACATGGTTTCGACGGGTAGCGAAGGCAAGCACGGATGCGAGGAAGACATGGCACTGTTTGAAAAAGTGCATGCGGACAAGAATGTTGACTATATTTGTATTCATATCTGGCCATTCAATTGGGGATGGATTAAGGCTGAGAAGGATGGCAACGGAAATGTACCAGGTGCCAAAGGCGGTTGGATAGGTGCAGAGGCAGCGAAGGACAGTACGAAGGCATACTTGGACGAGGCATTGGTGGTGGCAAAGCGTTTGCAAAAGCCTATCGTGATTGAGGAATTTGGCTTTCCAAGAGATCATGGTGCCTACGCCATTGGTTCGGGAACCACAGCTCGCGACAGCTACTACAAGTGTGTGTTCGATTTGGTGAAGGACCCATCGCGTCCACTCGTAGCAGGTTGCAACTTCTGGGCATGGGGCGGATGGGCAAAACCAACGCATGAGATTTGGAAACCTTACGACCCATACACGGGAGACCCTGCTCAGGAAGCACAAGGATTGAACTCAGTGTTTGTAAGTGACAAGACCGTGTGGGTGATTAAGAAAGCGAACGAAGAATGAAAAGCCTCACCCCCGACCCCTGGCCCCTCCAACTCCCCCGAGGGGGAGAGAAAAGGGAAAAGTGAGAAGTGAGAAGTGAAAAATAAATCAAGGATTTAAAAGGATTTGGGGCGCTTCGCTTGAAATTGTATTTAGAATTATCATTTAGAATTTTAAAAAAAAATTTTTACTTTTTAATTTTAAACTTCATTTCGAGCCGGAGGCGACCAAAAAAAATGAAGAATGAAGAATGTAGAATGAAGAATGTAGAATGAAAAAAAACTAATAATCTATTAATCATATTATGAATAAAGGAATCATTTGTGGTATTTTACTTTCCGCTTGTTTATTTACTCAAAACGTACAGGCAGAAAGAGTGATTATCAGTACAGAGAAGACATCATTGGTGCTTGATGCAGCTGTGGGTGGCAACTTGAACTTTGCTTACTACGGCGAGAAAATCAACAGCCACGATGCCGACTTGTTGTTTGATGCAGGACAGGCTTGGAAACAAGCATATCCCGTGTATGGAATGCAATGCCAGAGCGAAACGGCGTTGAGCGTGACACATAGCGATGGCAACATGACACTTCAGATGAAGGTTCAGAGCGTTGAAAAGAACGGCGATGTGACCCGTATCAAAATGAAGGACATTCACTATCCTTTCTATATAGATGTGTGTTACAAGACCTATCCTGGCAAGGAAATCATCGAAACATGGGCTGAATATGAGCACAAAGAAAAGGGTATCGTGAAACTGAACCAGTTTGCTTCCGCCTATCTACCTATCCGTTACGGGCAGGTTTGGATTTCCCATCTTTACGGTTCTTGGGCTAACGAGGGAAGAGTGGAAGAAGAACCACTGCGTCACGGCATGATGGAAATTAAGAACAAGGACGGAGTGAGAAATTCACATACAGACCATGCCGAAGTGATGTTCTCGCTCGATGGCAAGCCTCAGGAGAACACTGGGCGCGTGATTGGTGCAGCTCTTTGCTATAGCGGTAACTACAAGTTGAGAATCGACACCGACGACAGCAATTATCATCATTTCTTTGCTGGTATCAACGAAGATAACTCGCAATATAATCTGAAGAGCGGAGAACGCTTTGTGACTCCTGCTTTGGCACTCACTTACAGCAACGAAGGACTGAGCGGCGCAAGTCGTCATTTTCACAGTTGGGCTCGCTCCCACAAGATTGCTCATGGCACCGAACTGCGTCCAATCCTGCTGAACAGTTGGGAAGGTGTCTATTTCAACATCAACGAGGAGGGCATGGACCAGATGATGAACGACATCAGCAGCATGGGTGGAGAACTCTTCGTGATGGACGATGGATGGTTTGGCATGAAATACCATCGTGACAACGACTCCTACTCGCTCGGCGACTGGACGGTTGATACACGCAAGTTGCCTCACGGCATTCAGGGACTCATCGATACAGCCAAGAAGCACAACATCAAATTTGGTATTTGGATTGAGCCTGAAATGACTAATTCGAAGAGCGAACTCTACGAGAAGCACCCAGAATATATCATTGCACCTACCAACCGTGAGCCAGTGCAGGGACGTGGTGGCACTCAGTTGGTGCTCGACATGAGCAATCCTAAGGTGCAGGACCTCGTTTTCCACATCGTGGATACCCTCCTCACCAACTATCCTGAGCTTTATTATATTAAGTGGGATGCTAATGCACCCGTGATGAACCACGGTTCTCAATACCTCACCAAGGACCGCCAGAGTCACCTCTACATCGAATACCACAGAGGATTCGAGAAGGTGTGCCAGCGCATCCGTGCGAAGTATCCAAAGGTGATTATTCAGGCTTGTGCCAGTGGTGGTGGACGTGCCAACTATGGCGTATTGCCTTACTTCGACGAGTTCTGGGTGAGCGACGATACCGACGCACTCCAGCGCATCTACATGCAGTGGGGAACCAGCTATTTCTTCCCTGCCGTGACGATGGCTTCGCATATCAGTGCAGCTCCTAACCACCAGACTTTCCGCACCATTCCTCTGAAATTCCGCATCGACGTGGCTATGAGTGGACGTCTCGGTATGGAAATCCAACCAAAGAACATGACGGAGAAGGAGAAGGCACTCTGCAAACAGGCAATCAAGGAATACAAGCAGATTCGTCCTATCGTGCAGCAAGGCGACATCTACCGTCTGCTTTCGCCATACGAGAAACTGGGTTGCGCTTCGATGATGTACGTGAAGCCAGACAAGAGCGAAGCTGTATTCTACTGGTGGAAGACCGAGACCTTCTGCAATCAGCAGTTGCCTCGCATCCCAATGGCAGGACTCGACCCTCAGAAGAACTATCGCGTGAAGGAGCTTCATAGCATCGACCAGAAGCCACTCGCCTTCGAAGGTAAAGTGTTCTCTGGTGCATTCCTCATGGCAAACGGACTTGACATTCCTCTGGAACATGATCTCCCTTGGAATGAGCGCATTGACTATGCAAGCCGTGTGTTGTATTTGGTAGCGGAATAAATTTAATGAAGAATGAAGAATTAAGAATTAAGAATGATAGTTACTCAAAAGACAAGAGGTGAAACTAAAATACATTCTTAATTCTTCATTCTTCATTCTTAATTCTCTCAATAAGCTATGGCAGAAGTAATTCATGAAATAACGCCACTATCGGAACGCGACTGCTTCTATGTGGTGGATAGACATAAAAAGTAGTTCACCTACACCATCCATTGCCATTCGGAATATGAGCTCAATTTCATAGAGAATGCCAGCGGAGTGAGGCGAACAGTGGGTGACAGTGTGGAAACGATTGGTGACTACGACATGGTCCTCATTACGGGTAACGAACTGGAGCACGTGTGGGAACAAGGTGATTGCACCTCGGAAGATATTCACGAAATCACCATTCAGTTTTCGAGCGAACTCTTCACGGAGGCACTTCTCAACAAGAATCAGTTCGGTTCCATCCAAACCATGTTGGAAAATGCGAAGTGCGGTATCAAATTCTCCATGAGCACCATCATGAAGGTCTATACCCGTCTGACGGACTTTGCCATCAAAAAGCCAAGCTTCCATTCGTTCATCAGCCTCTTGGAACTGCTCTATGAACTCTCGCTTGCCAACGACTCCGTTGTGCTGTCCTCCACCTCGTTTGCCAAAATCGAAACACAGAGCGAAAGCCGACGTGTGCAGAAAGTGCAAAATTACGTGAGAGACCACTACAACGAGGAAATACGTCTCAAAGACTTAGCAAAGATGGTAGGCATGACTTCCGTAGCGTTCAGTCGTTTCTTCCGCCAACGAACAGGACGAACACTGAGCGAATACATCATCGAACAACGCTTGGGACATGCGGCACGCTTACTGGTGGATTCCACGCAAACCGTTGCTGAAATCTGCTTCGACTGCGGATTTAACACGCTCTCCAATTTCAACCGACTCTTCAAGCGTTCGAAAGGATGCACACCTAAGGTTTTCCGCGATAATTACCAAAAAAGAAAGATCATTATTTAGGAGACGATAAAAAATAACTTGGCACTTTCTGAAATTGCACTATTTAGATAAAAAAGAGTCATCCATTAGATATTTTTTGTCCTACTTTTGCAACATAATCAGCAATCATCATGAAAAAACTGGCATTTATCATCCTTTCACTGATGGCAATCGTAGCTTGTCAGCCAACAAAACAAACCCGTGACATGACTCAACAAACACTCCTTGAGAGACTGCAAGCAGTACCCGACAGCTGTTTTCTCTTCGGTCATCACGACTCACCGATGTATGGCATTGGTTGGTTTGGCGATGAAGACCGTTCCGACGTGAAAAGCGTGTGTGGCAGTTGGCCAGCCATGATGTCTTTCGATTTGGGTGGCATAGAATTAGGCAACGACCGCAATCTCGACTCTGTTTCCTTCGACCGTATGCGTGAAGAAATCGTGAAACAAGATGCTCGCGGTGGATTCATCACCCTCAGTTGGCACCTTCGTAATCCAAAGACGGATGGCAACTCATGGGATGTGAGCGACACAACTGTGGTGAATTCCATCCTGAACGACTCTGCACTGCACGAGAAGTTCGTGGGATGGCTCGACAAAGTGGCTGAGTTTCTCAATTCCGTTAAGCGCGAAGACGGTAGCAAGGTGGAAGTCATTTTCCGTCCTTGGCATGAGCACACGGGTTCGTGGTTCTGGTGGGGACAAAAACTCTGCACGGCTGACGAATACAAAGCATTGTGGAGACTGACTGCCGACCGACTCAAAGAGCAAGGTGTGGACCAAGTGATTTATGCCTACTCTCCTGGCACGGAAGCAAAGACCATGGAAGCATATCTGGAAAGATACCCAGGCGACGACATCATCAGCATCGTTGGAGTGGATTGCTATTATCAAAACCGAGAAAGTTTTGCACCAAAGATAGACGAAGCACTCACACTCGTGAATGAAGTGGCAGAGGCTCATGGCAAGATACCTGCCCTGACAGAGACTGGTTTTGAAGGCATTAAGGAAGCTGACTGGTGGACACAAGCCTTGCTTCCAAACTTGAAAAACCATCGAATTGCCTATTTGGTAGTGTGGCGCAACGCCTTCAACAAGCCCGGACATTTCTTTGGTCCTTATCCAGGATGCCTCAGCGAAGAAGATTTCAAGGCTTTCTTCCAAGAAGGCAGTGCCCTCTTCGTCAAATGATAAACATGTTTTTCTCTCACTTTAGTCACGTAAAGGTATCAAGTAACAAACAAAACGCTTGACTATAAAAATACATAAGAATCATGAGTTTTCAAGAAAAAGTAAACCAACTGTTCGCAGAGCATGAGGCTCTCGTCTCCCGCAAGAATGTGCCAGTAGAAGGAGGAAATGGAATCATCACAAGGTACAAGTATCCTATCTTGACCGCTGAACATGTCCCTGTCTTTTGGCGTTACGACCTCGATGAAAAGTCGAATCCCTATCTGATGGAGCGCATCGGCATGAATGCCGTCCTCAATTCGGGTGCCATCAAACTGAATGGCAAATACCTGTTAGTGGTTCGCGTGGAAGGGAACGACCGCAAGTCGTTCTTTGCAGTGGCAGAGAGTGAAAACGGCATCGACAACTTCCGCTTCTGGGACTATCCTATCACCATGCCCGACGATGTGGTACCAGCTACGAACATCTACGACATGCGAATCACACAGCACGAAGACGGTTGGATTTATGGCATTTTCTGTGCAGAACGTCACGACGACTCAGCTCCTGCTGGTGACCTCAGTGCTGCAACCGCCACAGCAGGTATTGCTCGCACCAAGGACCTTGTCAACTGGGAACGTCTGCCCGATTTGAAAACTCGCAGTCAGCAGCGTAACGTGGTACTTCATCCAGAATTCGTGGATGGCAAATACGCACTCTACACTCGTCCACAGGACGGATTCATCGACACAGGAAGTGGCGGTGGCATCGGTTGGGCACTGATTGACGACATCACCCATGCCGAGGTAAAAGAAGAAACCATCATTGAGGAACGTCTCTACCATACCATCAAGGAAGTGAAGAACGGTGAAGGGCCTCATCCTTTCAAGACCTCCAAAGGCTGGCTCCATCTCGCTCATGGCGTCAGAAACACCGCTTGCGGACTGCGCTACGTTCTATATATGTATATGACAGCGCTCGATGACCCAACCCGAGTGATTGCTCAACCAGCAGGCTATTTCATGGCTCCAGTCGGTGAGGAGCGTATCGGAGATGTTTCGAACGTGCTCTTCGCTAATGGATGGATTGCCGACGAGGATGGAAAGGTGTTCATTTACTATGCATCCAGCGATACCCGCATGCACGTTGCCACTTCCACCATTGACAAGTTGGTTGATTACTGTATGAACACACCAAAGGACGGACTCACCACCAGTGCATCCGTTGAAACCCTCAAGGCTCTCATCTCTAAGAATCTTGCAATTCTAAAGAAATAAACCCTCAAAAACTAATTCCATGGCTTCTTTAAAAGAAAAAATCGGTTACGCCCTTGGCGATGCTGCTGCTGGTGGCATCACATGGAAAGTGATGTCAATTGCCTTTCCTCTTTTCTTTACGAATGTGTTTGGACTCACCGTTGCCGATACAGCAACACTGATGCTCGTAGCACGAATGTTCGATGTAATCACCGACCCACTCATGGGTAGTCTTGCCGACCGCACTCAATCGCGCTGGGGTACCTACCGCCCTTGGCTTATCTTTGGCGCTTTGCCTCTCGGCTTGATATTTGCGCTTTTGCTCTATACCCCTGACTTCGGTCCTGTTGGCAAACGCATCTATGCCTATACCCTCTATCTGCTGATGATGGCTGTTTACACAGCAGTGAACGTGCCTTACGGTTCGTTGCTCGGTGTGATGACTGACGACGACAATGAGAAGAACCAGTTCTCTTCGTTCCGCATGGTTGGTGCATACGCTATGGGCTTCATCACTTTGCTTTCATTCCCTTATCTGCAAAAGATGGTGGGTGGCACTCCTGCTCATCAGTATGCCGTATTGGGTGCTGCACTCGGAGCTTTGGCAACCATCATGACACTTGCCTGCGGATTGCTCACCAAGGAACGTCTGAAACCTGTTCGTGCCGAGAAATTCTCCTTCAAGCCTTTTGCCGACCTCTTCAAGAACAAACCTTGGATTTACCTCACACTCATCGGAATCTGTACCAATTTCTTCAACGGCTTCCGCTATGCTGTAGCAGGTTACCTCATGGAATACTGTCTCCATGGCGATGTCACCGTCTCAGGACTCATTATCAACTACACGGTATTCATGACCTTCGGTGAGGTAACTTGTATGATTTTCGGTGCTCTCTCCCCTAAATTCACGCAGTGGATGGGTTCCAAGCGCAAGGCATTCACCGTGGCAGGTATCATCTGCATGGTGTTCAGCATTGCTTTCTATTTCGTTCCAATGGACCCTTCATATATTTGGGTTCTCGTTGCCTTGGTAGTGCTCACCTCAGTGGGTGTAGGACTCTATTCACCTCTGCTTTGGTCTATGTATGCCGATGTGGCTGACTATGCTACAGAGAAGAATGGAACTTCTTCCACAGGTCTGATTTTCTCATCAGGAACGATGGCTCAGAAGTTTGGAACAGCCATTTCGGGTTCACTCGTAGCGCTTCTCTTGGGTCTTGCAGGTTTCTACTCAGGAACCGACGATGCAGGTCAAACCGTCATCAACATCACCAACATGGAAGCTGTTCGTGGCATGACTTGGGCACTGTTCTCCATCTTCCCTGCTGTCATCATTGTCATCATGCTTTGGTTGCTCTATAAATACCCAATCAAGAAATAAAAATGAACAGAATCGAAATTCTGAAATCCGAGGTTCTCGACGTACTTGAAAACAACATTCTCCGTTTCTGGCTCGACAAGATGCAGGACAAGGAGAACGGCGGTTTCTATGGTCAGATGACAGGCGAAGGAGAACTGGTGAAAACGGCTGACAAGGGCGGAATTCTCAATGCACGCATCTTGTGGTCGTTCTCTGCCGCTTATCGTGTGCTCCGCAAGCCTGAATACCTCGAAGCAGCCACACGTGCCAAGGAATATATCATCGAGCATTTCATCGATGAGGAATTTGGAGGCACATATTGGAGTCTCGACTACAAAGGCAATCCTAAAGACACGAAGAAGCAGTTCTATGCTATTGGTTTCATGATTTATGGATTGTCGGAATATGCTCGTGCCACGGGTGACCACGAAGCACTGGAATACGCCATCCAACTCTACGAATGCATCGAAGAACATTCTCTCGACAAGCAATATAACGGCTACATCGAAGCTTGCACCCGTGAATGGGGAGAGATTGCAGACATGCGTCTTTCGGAGTTGGATGCCAACTTCCCAAAATCGCAAAACACGCACCTCCACATCATCGAGCCTTACACGAATCTCTTCCGAGCACTCAAAGAGCTGGATGCTATCGAGAATGCTACCAACGACTATGGCTTGAAACCTTACGTAGGACAGTTCACAACAGTGAATATCTCCGTTGACCCCGACATCGTCATCCGTCTTGAAGCATCGCTCCGAAACCTCATCAACATCTTCACCGACAAGATTCTGAACCCTCAGACCCACCATCTCGACCTTTTCTTCGACATGGATTGGAAGCGTGAGGCAGGTGCTTTGGAAAGCTACGGTCACGACATCGAATGCTCATGGTTGCTCCACGAAGCTGCCCTCGTACTCGGCGACGACATCGTTCTGAAAAAAGTGGAACCGATTGTTCAGATGGTTGCAAAAGCCTCGGAGAAAGGGCTGAACGAAGATGGTTCGATGATACACGAAGCCAATCTCGACACAGGCTATATCGATACCGACCGTCATTGGTGGGTTCAAGCCGAAAATGTGGTGGGTTGGATAAACATCTACCAGTATTTCGGTGATGAAGATGCCCTACAGAAAGCCCTCAACGGTTGGCAGTATATCAAGAACAATCTCATCGACCGTGAAGGCGGAGAATGGTGGTGGAGCCGCGACCCTCAGCGTAACATCAACCGCAAGGACGACAAAGCTGGCTTCTGGAAATGCCCTTACCACAACAGCCGCATGTGCCTCGAAATCCTTGAAAGAGATTTCTAACCCCCATAAATCCCATAAATCCCATTAACCCCATCATCCCCATTACCCCCATCAAACAATGAAAAAGCTCACCCTCCTCTTGCTTTCCGCCCTCTGCTTCACGGCGCAAGCAAAAATACATCTCCCCGAAATACTCAGCGACAACATGGTGCTCCAGCAGCAAACCAGCGTTAATCTTTGGGGAACCACCGACACCAAGAACACCATTACCATCACACCAAGTTGGTCGAATGGCAAGACCTTCGAAGCCAAAGCCGACAAGCAAGGCAAATGGCTCGTGTCCATCCCTACCCCAATGGCAAGTTTCACCCCTCAGACCATCACCATTTCCGATGGCGAATCCATCACTCTCAGCAACATCCTCATTGGCGAAGTATGGTTCTGCTCAGGTCAGTCAAACATGGAAATGCCGCTCAACGGTTTCTGGAACTGCCCCATCAACGGCTCCAACGAAGAAATAGCCTTGGCTGGTGATTGGGCAGATAAAATCCACGTGGTTACCATTCCAAAGACGGGTGCCACCGAACCTAAGGAAGAAGTGCCAGGCAAATGGTACGTGCCTTCTCCCCAGACGGCTCCTAACATCAGTTGCTCTGCTTGGTATTTCGCTCAGATGCTCACCCGCGTGCTTCGCATGCCTGTCGGCATCATCGTCTGTGCCTGGGGCGGTTCGTCTGTAGAAGGTTGGACTCCTCGCGAAATCCTCAACACTTATAGCGACGTAAAGCTCGCCGATGAACTCAAGCGCGGTTGGAATGGTCAGTGGTGGGAATACTTCACACCTCTCATCATGTATAACGGAATGCTCCACCCTCTCCGCAACTACACCATCAAGGGATTCATCTGGTATCAGGGCGAAGCCAATGTGGGTAAGGACAAGGACCATGCCACTCGCCTCAACACGATGGTGAATGTGTGGCGTAAAGAATTCAGCGAAACGCAAGCCCATCCACTCAACGACCAACTCCCATTCTATTTGGCTGAAATCGCTCCTTGGGCTGGTTATGGTGGCGCAGAAGGTACAAGCGGTGCACTCCTTCGCGAAGCACAGCACACGGCAGCCAACGAAGTCATCAAGAATGCAGGTTGCATCTGCACCAACGACCTCGTCACTCCATACGAAGCCGACCAGATTCACCCTGCCGAGAAGCGTCAAGTAGGTTATCGTTTTGCATACCTCGCTCTCAACCGCACCTACGGAATAAAGTCCATCGCTTGCGATGCTCCAGAATACGACCACCACACCATCGATGGCAACAAACTCGAAGTGTTCTTCAAGCATGCTGAAGATGGTCTTTCCCCTTGGAACGATGCCACAGGTTTCGAAATAGCAGGTGCTGATGGCAAATTCTATCCTGCCAAAGCAAAATTAGTAGAAAGCAACAAGTCATTCATCCTCACTTCCGATGCCGTTCCAGCTCCGAAGCAAGTTCGCTACTGTTTTAAGAACTTCCAGATTGGTAACGTCATCAATCACCGCAACCTCCCTCTGGTTCCGTTCAGGTCGGACAAATAAAAGCCCCCTCCCATCCTCCCCGAGGGGAGGGGAAAAGTAAAAAGTGAGAAGTGAAAAATGCCTTCCGGATGGCATCACTTCTCACTTTTCACTTATCACTTCACGCTCCACGCTTCACGTTTCACACTTCACTCCCTCCCCTCCCCCTCGGGGGAGCTGGAGGGGGCTTTTATTTTATATACGTTTCCAAAATCTTGCATCCCTCTTCTGGCACCACATTCAGACTTTTGGTGGTGGCAGGAAGCAGTACCGTCATGCCTTGACGAATGAGGTGTGATTGGCTTTGCCCATCTTCCTCGCTACGAAGCAATGCCTTTCCCTCCAAGCACATCAGCACCACAAAGGAATCCAAGCCCTCATAATTTGTTCTGAAAGGCTGAGTCAAATCCAACAAGTTCGTCGTGAAATAAGGGCAAGATGTCAACTTCTCACGTTGGTCTTGCTTTTTCTCATAATGTACGCGGTAATCTTCCTGAACACTGAAGTCAATCACGTCTCGCGCTTCGTTCACGTGCAACTGGCGTGGCCTACCTTGTGCATCCACACGTCCGAAGTCGTAAATGCGATAAGTAATGTCGCTCGTTTCCTGAATCTCGGCAACGAACATACCTTCGCCCAAACTATGCACACGTCCAGATGGCAAGAAATACACATCCCCTGCCTTTGCCTCGCTTTCCGACAACACATCCAATATCGTATTGTTCTTCACGCGCTCTTCGTATTCGTCCTTCGAGATTTGTTCCTTGAATCCAATCCTCAGCTTGCTTCCTTCGTCAGCCTTAATCACATACCACATCTCCGTCTTGCCTCTCAACTGATGACGAGCCTTTGCCTGTTCATCATTGGGATGCACCTGAATCGACAAATCGCGACGAGCATCAATAAACTTAATCAAAAGCGGAAAAGTAGTGCCGAATTGTTGAAAAGCCTTCTTTCCCACCAATTTTTCTCCTTGTTCTTCCACCAACTGAGTAATCGTCTTGCCTGCATCTTTCCCATTCGCCACTACAGACTCACTTCCAGGCAATGCTGATATTTCCCAACTCTCACCAATCTCATGCATGTCAGTATCGATACCCTTAAAATCTGCGATGGATTCGCCACCCCATATCGTTTGTTTCAAAACTGGCTTAAACGTGTACATTTTACTCTTTTTTGATTTTGCGCTGCAAAGTTACAAAAAGCTTTCCATTCAAAATGACTATTTTTTTCCAATCTTTTACATTATTGCACTAATAAGCGAAAAAAACGCTGCTTTCATTCTCCAAAAAGAAAAATATTTGTACTTTTGCGAGAGAAAGAAGCATTTTTTGAGTTTTTTACAAAGCGAATTCCCTTATGACACGAATCAACTATTTCCACACGATGCTGGCATTGCTTTTCGTACTTTTTGCCAGCACTGCAACAGCGCAAACCTACGATATTGGCGATTATGCAGGTCGTCCGGGCGTAGGCACAGGTACATCCGTCGTTCCCAAGAACAAATTGCTTTGGGAAACAGGAATGGAATATAACCACACGAAAAAACATGGCTATCAAGACGGTCTTTGGACACTCAACAACTCAAAACTCCGTTACGGACTCTCTACTTACGCGGAAGTGTTCGCTGATATTTCCTACTTCTTGGGCGAAGTGGACGACCACCACGCCAATGGTTTCGGACCTCTCGCTCTCGGTACGACCATCCGCGTGTTAGAAGAAAACGGTATCATCCCTAAAACAGTGTTTATCACGAAACTGTTGTTACCTACTGGTGCCAAAGAATTTCGCAAGGAGGAAGTCGCTCCAGCCTTCCACATTTCATTCAGCTATTCTCTCTCCGACCGTCTGAGCGTGACGAACGACGTCGGTTTTGATTGGGATGGAACCCATCCAAAACCCATCACGCTCGAATCCCTGGCCTTCTCCTATGCTTGCACACCGCGTTTCGGACTTTACGCCGAAAGCTACAACTACTTCCGCAAGCACGACCGTCCCGATTACAATGCTGGTCTCGGTTGCACCTACAAACTGAACAAGCAAATCTTCTTCGACCTGCTTGGAGTGATAGACCTCAACAAAAATGACAATCAATTCGGCATCAGCTTCGGCCTCTGCTGGTTCCTCAACAACAAGTAAGGCGATGCACGGCTGTGCCGTGAGTTTCAGGGCGCAAGCGCCGTTTCAAGCTTCAGGTTTCAAGTTATGCTACGCCGAGCTAAAGGTTCAAGAATCCTTTTAATCCTTAAAATCTTTGATTTACTTTTCACAACAGAAAAATCGGAAATTATTCGGAAACTCGGAACCTTTAGCTCGGTGTAGCCAAATTATGAAAATCATCGGATGAAAAGAATCTTTCTTTTCTGTTTTTCCGTTCTTTTCCGTTTTTTCCGTTGTTCCTTTTAAATCCTTTAAATCCCTGATTCACTTTTCACTTAAAAAACGAATCACCCACCCGCAATCCCTGCGAATGAGTGACATACTAACCTAATCTAATTAATCTAACTAATGTATAACCTAACAAAAACTAATTTCTAAATGTTGCTTCATGAATAAAAAGCTATTCACGGTGCAAAATTACAAACTAATTTCGATAACTATTGACATCATTTTAGCATAAACTGACACTTTCGTTAATCGTTATTTTAGTGAGGCTTTCACTCCTCCCCTCGGGGAGGCTGGGAGGGGGCCTTTTACTTTTTACTCTTCATTCTACTCCCCTCGCCTTTTGGAGAGGGGTTGGGGGTGAGGCTTTTTTACTCCTCCCCTCGGGGAGGTCGGGAGGGGGCTAACTTAACCTCTCTCATCTCCTCCAAGAAGTTCTCATACAGTTGCTCGTATTCATCCAGCACCCTTCTGTTCTCGCCTTCCATCTTCGCCAAAGCAAAAGTCCTGTACTGATTCCTATGCCACAGCTCCATCCTTTCAATCATCTCGCCCAACGTCATCTGTTCCAAGTCGAAGGCAGGCTGATAGCGAGCCTCATCGTCCCCCTTCGTCAGATACATTTCATTCAGCAGTCCCACATCCGCCATCATCCTCAACAAATCGCACACCACCTGCTGCGGGAATGACGTCAGTCCCACTCGTTCCCTGATTTCCCTTGCCGTCATCGGTTGTTTCTTCTCACCGAAATGCTGACAAATCGCCCTCAGCATCACAGCACAAACCTTCATCCTATAGTTATGGCTTATGTCATGCGTATGCACAAAATAAGTCAACATCCAATGGTTCTGGCTCACGTAGCACAACTGAGCAAAGAACAAGAACACCATCCACGACAACTGCAACCACAGCAACAGCAATGGCAAAGCCGATAGCGAGCCATACACCGCACTATAACTCGTAAACATCACCTGCACCTTGATATAGACGGTTTGCAGAAGAATAATGCAAAGGCTCGACAGCACACCCGAAACCAACGCATTCAGGAACTTCACCTTCGTATTCGGAATGAAAATATAAAAAGCCGTAAACGCAACCGACAACACCACCACCGGCGACAGATTAATCAGTGTGCGCACCACCGGCGCCAGCATCTCATAGTTCAGCAAACGGTCGGCAATTCCATTCGTGAAAATCAACATACCCGACAGCAAGATAATCACCACAGGCACAATAAAACTCAGCGCGATATAATCAATCAACTTCCGCTTAAACGACCTCGTTTTCCGAATACTCCATATCTCACTGAATGCATCCTCCACGTCGCGAATCAGCATAAACACGGCATAGACCATCAGCACGATGCCCCATCCCAGCACACCATATCCACGATTATAGCTCAAGTACGACTTCGAGAAATCCAAGATAGCCTCCGCCGCCGTAGGTTGCACGGCAAACACCTCCAGCACAAACTTCTCAATCTCCGCCTGGAACCCGAATCCCTGTGCCACCGCCAACAGCAATGCCACCACTGGCACCACCGACATCACCATATCGAACGCCAACGAAGTTGCCCACACATACGGATTTCTCAAAACAAACTCCCTCACCGTCGCCACTATCACTCCCAACAACTGTCGCCACATCCGCTTCAGTCCGCTCTCTCCATCCTTCTCTTGCCACACGCCAAACAACGCAAACCCCTTCAGCCTGCGCATTGTCCGTTCCATATTCCATTTCTTAGCCATCCTACTTCAGTAACAATTAAAAAGTTAAAAGTAAAAATGAAAAGCCACACACTTTGATGCTTAGCTCATTTTACATCATTTCTCATTCAAAATTCAAAGTTAGTAATAATTTTCTTAGTAACAACTTTCTTACTAACAAACTTCTTACTTTTTCTTTGAGTGTACTAAATCTTTACTTTGATTGGCATTGGCGTAAGCATTGGCATTGTCTTGCCGTCCGGATGGCTTCACTCCCCCTCGGGAGAGCAGGAGGGGGGCCTTGAGCAGGAGTGGACTTCCCCTTTGCTTATCCTAAACTTCCCCTTTGCTTATCCTGAACTTTTCCTTCGATTTTACTGAAACACCGAGCCCTCAACGAAATGATAGCGAGCGCTCGCCATCGCAACGCCGAGCGCTCGTTATCGAAACGCCGAGCGCTCGGCAACTAGTTGAATTCAAAGGAGCGCTTCAGTCAATCCACAAATTCGCTTCTGAAAAATCCCAAAAGCGATGCACTAAAAGCAGTAAATCCGATGGTAGCGACAGAGGAATTCAGTGATATTTTGTCGTAGGAAAGAAAATGCCGAAGGCATGAAAGAACATAGGCAGGCGGTGAAGTGCGAAGCACGGAACCCCTGCTAAGCACACATCCAACAACGGAACCCCGAGGGGGTGACGGACATGTTATCAAGTTTTTCCGTCGTACCTCCGGCACTCTGTTTACCTTTATGCACATATCAGGGATTCCGCTACGCTTCACCACCTGCCTGTGTTCTTTCGTTCTTTCAGGACTTGCCAAGCCATACATAGATATAAAATATGTCTTACTTTCTTCTTTACAGCAATTGAATGGCTTCACAATCAATTTTACAGGACAACAATGATTTTTATCATTATTTAAGCACCACGATGAAACCGTGGATGGGATTTGGTCTGTTAGGCTTCGAGGTATTCACCACCATTGTTCAAAAGAACGGATGCAGGGATACCTTGATGAGTACCATTTCCGCTATAACAGGCGAAATAGCATGGACACAATCTTCGATGTGCTTATTAGGAGTATGGTTCAAAATCAGCCAATCCGCTTGAAATCAAACAGTTAGATGGTGCAATCTAAACGCCTATGCCTATCCAACGATTTCAACGCAAGCGATGTCACCTCTTCCTTTGACCGATTGAAGGTCATCTACAAGAAGATTGGTGACAACGAATCGCAAGCCTTTGGCGTGTGGCAGCAACTTAGCGAAAGTGAGCGAACGGCTGCATTCGCACATACCCAGCGATTGCAAGGTGACCTGAGTTTACGTTCCTATCTATATGTCTATCTGCGTGACAAGGAGTGGATGAAGGCAATGTAGCTATGAAGTAGAGGGCTTGCCCGATGCTTGCCACATAAAACAAGCATCGGGAAGCTCACTACCCGTTCCGATTTTCATCGGACGGTGAATTGACCACATAAATCTGCAAGCAGAGGTCACGAAATCTGGCATGAAGTAGTTCTCACACATGGTCGGTCATGAATGGCAGCGATGAATCTCTGGCAATTTTATCCAGTCAGTCTAATCGGCTTGCCGATGCCACTTTTTCAAAGTCATGGGAAGCCTAATACCCCTGCCTTCATTCGAGGCTTGGGAGACTGACCAGATAAAATTGCAAGCAATGGGGTTTGTAGTGACTTTGAAATCTCTTCGGGCGACTGTCATCCTCACGAATGGAAACTGATGGTATGATGCTATGACAACGACTTTTCTTTACTTCAAACGAGCTTGCTCCGCGCAGTAGAAGATGACCTTCCAAATCGTGTTAATAACAGTTAACACTAATTAGGCTTAGAACTTTTGAAAAAGTTCCTTAGCCGCAAGCCGTCTGAGAGTGCCATTCAGATGCGCCGGAGTTCGCTCCGTTATATTACCCCAAACGAAATGAGGTGCATCCTAATCCAACCGCCACAATCGCCAACTGACGTGCAGCTGCGGAGCATGGATAGCGCAACTTTGCGCACCATACATCAATGGTCACTGTTCGCATTTTTGCGCAGCAACCATAAGTATAAGAAGTCTGTTGCGACATGCTCTTGGTATAAACCTTTCCAGTTATCTTTTGTTCCAAGACATCCTGGCATTCTTCACGACAAAGCCCCGTCACGTCGTCACGACGAGACGGGGCTTTAGTGCCTATAGGTCTTTGAACGTTTTTGTTAAGCCAAATGACCAAAGCCGAACTTGTTTGAGCTTTGGCATGGCGAGAAAACGAAGGCAAAGCCAACAAATAATTACGTTGTTTGTCTAACTAATCTTCTTTTGCTCTCTCGACTTAGCCGAGTGGCTCAGAGTGTTGATGTTCGGCGTTCCAATTATGTTTTCCGAGAAAAAACTTCTCCGCCACCCGCTGCAGCGATGCAAATGGGTAGGCACCAATCATAGAAACTAGCGTGTGGGGTTATTTCTTCTTAGCATCAAACTTGTAATTGAAGGTGAGGCTGACATAGTGGTGGAGGAAGGAGGAGCCGCCCTCGGTGCGGGTGGTGGCGGTGACATCGCTGTGGTAGCGGGTATCGCGGTTGAAGAGGTCTTTGGCATAGAGGATAAGGCTGGCCTTGTTCTTCAGGAACTTGTAGCTGACGCGGGCATTGCAAACGAAGCGATTGGTATTCATTGCATCTGACATATAGCCTCGGTCGAGGAAGAAGTCGGGGATGAACTGAAACTCCCAAGTTTTCAATTTGTAGCTAAAGGTGAATGAGGCCCGATAGTTATAGATGTTCTGTCGTGGCTGGGTGGGGTCGCTATTGGTGTAGCGGTGCCATGCAAAGTTCTGCATGAGGAACAGGAAAAGCGGGCCATTGCGATATTGCAGTCGCAGTTGGTCGGAGAAGTCGCTGCTGCGTTGGCGATTGTAGGTGATACCCGTAGCATCATCCACCAGCGTCATAATTCCGTATGACTGGCCGTAACTCTCTGAGAGGCTGTTCCTGATGTGGAAGCCGCTGCCAAGGTCGCGCTCGTAGCTGAAGCTGGCCCCCCAACGCTCACCGCCACGCACATTCTGGTTCTGGGCACGGTAGGCTCCTGTTTGGGAATTGTAGTGGAGGATGGTGCCGATGGGGTCATAATTCTTGCTGTAATCCACGGAGAAATTCAATACCTGATTGGCGTGTGTGAGCATTGAAGAAAGGCCGACGCTTGCACTCAGCGTGTGGGAGGTTTTGAGGTCGGGATTGCCCATTGTGACGTAGAGCGGATTGGTGTCGTCGCGGTAGCCGATACAGTCGATGAGGTCGGGACGGTCGGACGTGTAGGATATGTAGCTGTTAAGACGGGTCTGCTTCTGTAGTCGGTAGGTCAGATCCAATTTAGGCGTGACAAGCAGAAGGTCACGACGGGCAAGCGTGTCGAGACTTCCACGGCGATAGTCCGCTTGCTCATGCCAATGAGTGAGGTCGAGCATAGGCTTGGCGCTGAATTTGCCTTGTGTCAGATTCGCTTCCAAACAGAGCGTGTTTCGCCAGGAGTCATCATCTCGCCGAAGGCTGTTGGCCGTGTCGAGCGTATCGGCACGATGGCGCTGCTCGTCGCGGAAGTTATTGTTGTAGGTGGTCTGCCAACTGGCCATCGCAGACAGATTCTTGCCAAAAGCATGGCGGGCTTGTAAACTGGCATCAGCAGTGAGACGGTGGGTGGGAGCGTGATAGTGCTGGCGGTCGGTTTGCGTCGTGCCACTCTGGAAGTACTGATAGATGCCTGTCGATTCACCGTCTCTCTTCATGTTGTCGTATGTCAAGGATACTGACGCTCCGAATTCGGTCTTGCCGAGCAATGAGCCTAATCTGGCTTTGACATTTGTCGAAAAGCCTTCCTCTGTAGCTATTGAGTGGTAGTCGGAGGAGTTTGTCACGGCATCGGGGGTGGCCAGCTCATACGTCTGCTGTTTGTTTTCAGTCATGGTGCGCCCGCGATTGAAAGTGATGTTGGCATCAATATCCAGCTTTGTGTTCGTAGAGAGGTTGAAAAAGGAACCGATGTCAACGGGGATTTTCATGTCGTGCTGATAGTTGCTGCTTGTCTGGTCGGATTCGGTCGCCATTGTGCCGGACAAGAAGGTTTGTCGGTTTTCCCAACTGTCTCTCCGTTCGTCGGTGTGGCTGGCTCCACCGCTGATGCTCCAGTTGTTCGGCCTATCGACCTTGAACGCCGGTTTCCAAAGATGGCTGTAGCCCACTGCTCCCATTTGCTGACGAATAGGAGTGCTGCTTCCGTTTGTGCTTGAACCATTTATCGTCATCGCGTCTATTTTCGTCGGGTCGTCAGCCACACGACCATACAGCATCAGCGGGTCGGTCTCGCTCAGACGCATGGCTCGCAGGTGGGCTGCGTAGTTCTTGCTCGTAAGCCCCTTCAGTTCCGCATCGCCATAGATTTTGTCCATGAATCCTGGCTTGATGGTCACGTCGAGCACGTGCTCCTCCTTGCCGTCAGCCACACCCGTCTGTTGCTCGAAGTCGCTTTTCTTGTCGTAGGCCTTGATGTCTTTTACGGCCTCTACGGGCAGCAAGTTCGTCAGCAAGGCTT
>Ga0310697_10001884_pt1 | contig 23345 bp, 22 predicted proteins | sample 172DNAGHGlowgp2_FD_203883 | JGI IMG/M metagenome (GOLD analysis project Ga0310697, IMG submission 203883) | Sheep rumen microbial communities from Palmerston North, Manawatu-Wanganui, New Zealand - 1728 DNA GHGlow gp2 (v2) (version 2) | ecosystem: Host-associated > Mammals > Digestive system >...
AATGCTGATGGTGGTTTATTACGGCATCGGCTCCCGCATCAATCAAAAAACGATACAACTGCTTCATTCTAGGACTTGGCAACTGGTAATGCTCATTCCCCCCATGAAGAATGCAAATCACATTATCTGAAACTTGTTTTGCCTCTTTAACTTGATAATATAATTCTATGGAATCTATTGGATTGCATCCAAATTGGTCGCTACCGGCTACCGAAAACTCATGTTCGCAGGCATTAATAATAGTAATCCGCCTTCCTTTAATATCCAGTTCAAGAAATCGCTGGGCATCTTTCAGGTTTTCACCAGTTCCCACATACTGTATTCCTGCTTTTCCCAATTTGCGTTGGGTATTTTCTGCTGCGCTTTGACCATAGTCCATAAAATGATTGTTTGCCAAAGTAACAACATTAACCCCCAGCCATTTTAATGCTTCAATTGCATTTTCATTTGTTGATAGATGGGCTCCTATTTTTTTTATAAGGCTATTGTCATCTGCCTTGACAACAGTTTCAAAATTGACAACGAAAGTGTCATGTGAATTAACTACTGGTTTAACAGAAGAAAAGAGATTATCAAAACTCTTATTATTGATTAGATTCTGTAGTCGCCCATAAGGGGAAAAATCGCCAGCAACAAGAAAATTTACTGATTGTTGTTCTACCATTTTGGTAACATGCTTTTGAACAATGAATAATAATACCAAATTCCCTGAGGCTCTTTGGGGTATTGTTTTAACGCTCCAAACTTTATTGTCCCACGCTTTTTTAGCACTTCAACATAAACCTCTTCCGGATACAAGTTCAAATAATCCTCATAGAGTTTTCCTCCTCCTATCGTACCCCCAACTGGATATGTGAGAACGTTAAACTTCGTGTCAAAAACGCGCTCTTTATAGAACTTACTCCTCCATGAAGCTCTTGTCTCGAAATACCATGCAGACTCATGTTTGCGAAGCAGTTTTATCAAGTATTTCTTTCTCCAGATACCAGCTTGAGTTGTTATTCTAAAAGCTTTCTCTTTTGAACACTCCCATAATTCTGGGTATTCGCAATCATGCACATTATTCTTGTCCTCCTGTGATGAATAATCTTTAATCTCTTGCTTCAAACAAATGAAGCCAATTGCTGAATTGTTTTTTAAATATGTATAACAATTGAGGAAGCTTTTAGTATCCACTGTCTCTGTTAACCAAAAATCGTCAAGCATAAAGAGAATATACTCCTCGTTTACACTTTCCAATAGCTTGAGCAAGCGTTCAGACCACTGCTTATAAACCTTTTTCTTTGATAACGGGCACTCTATCTTGAAATTCGAGAAAGAATATGATTTTGTTTCGGTGCTTAAATACACAGGCATCGAAAAGTTGGGCCAGTATTTATGTAACTGTATAAAAAAAGGTGCCCACGTATCCTCGTATTTGTCACATGATGACAATACCATTGCTATGTTATTATCAATTTTCATAAATATGATTATTTCTTATTAAAACAATTTGTCTTCCTATATTCATTATCGATTGTCTGAGAATTGAGCATATAACCCAATAACGCGAATAATATTGCTGTTGGCAATGAAAACACCATCATTGAAAAGAAGCTCTTCACTAACACTATAGCTACAATCATAGCTATAATTGGTTTATAATCATCTGGTATTGTCCGGCGTATCAGCAGTCTAATCATTGAAATAATAACGAGAACATAAAAGAAAATACCGATTAACCCTTCATCAATAAGTATCTCGAGCCAATCATTATGGGCTGATGAGCCCGTCCAAATAAACGAGGTTCCCGAGAAACCGTTTCCTATAATTTTTGTATCTATTGGACTACTTAAAAAATAATTCCAATAATACGCATATATAATATCTCGATTAGAGCTATCGCCCTCTTGAGTCTTTGTCATTCTTGTTTGAGCTAATTCTGATGAACCGATGAAATAGTTTGCAAATGCGATAAAAACAAATGCCATTACGGCAATCCAAAAGAAATTCTTGAATTTTCCTTTCGTACTTGAAGCTTTCAATAAAGAAGCATAATATGCCAGAATGCCCAGCCCTGAAGCTAAGATGTCGCCTCTTTTTAATGACACAACAACACATATAAGAATTAAGACAATCCATGTTACGCGTATATGTATCTTCCTATTCCTTAAATTATAAAGACCTAACGGAAGGGCTACTAAAACAAGATACCCACCCCCATAGGCGTTCTCATCAACCGAGCGCATCGATGTTAAAGCGAAATAAAAAGCAGCCACACAAAAGAAAGACAACAGCCAAAAGAAAATCTTAATTTGCCTCACTTCAAATCTCTGAGTATAAAATGGGACTGCTACCAATAAGCTGTATAAAAGACTCTTAAGTACTACTGTACTGCGGCTACTCTGCTCTGAAAATATGTAATATATAACAAAAACAAGAGATAGAAGAAGTAATTTGTTAATAAAACTATCACCGCCCCTTTTTGATATGTATCGAGGGATTGAGATAACAAAAAGAGCTAAAATAACCATTTGCAGAACAAACATAACAGGTCCTGCCATTTGGTATAGCGTATCATATAGTATAATTACTATAAGCGAAAGGAATAATAATTTAGGATATATTCTCTTCATAATGATTAATCACAAATTACATGATAAAAGATCTTCAATCGTTCTATAATATATAAACTAAAATAATATAGCTTTTCTTTCCAAGAGATATTCTCTTTAAACCCTCTTATGAAGCTAATAGCATTTTTAGTCTTGCCGAAACAGGCACAAACTTCCAAATAAGACTGAAAGTAACTCTTATCTATCGATTTTTGTAAATATTCAAATCTTTCTTTAGGACTATAATACTTATTGTAATAGCATTTTATATCGTGAGCGGTTTTTACAATCTTTGCCTTATTCTCAAAATTACCACTATGCGAGATACTACTTGCATGGAATCTATACATACTGGTTATATCTTCAAGTAATATAACTTTTGACCTATATGCAGCATATTTCCAGATCGGAGCATCTCCTATAACGAACCACCCTCGTTCCGATGGTTTAATCTCTGTTAAGTAATCCATAAATATGCTTGATCTCATCAAAACTGTTAAAGTACCAATTTCAGTGTTCAATAATACTTCCTCATAGTTTCGCGTTTTTGATTTTTTAAACGACTTCGTTATTTTACCATCAGTATTTGAATATAAGTTCGTGTGGACTAGACCATAATCCTCATTTCTCTCTAGAAAATCGACTTGTTTTTGCAGCTTTAATGGGTCTATCCAATAGTCATCACCTTCACAGAAGGCCAAGTATTTTGCTTTACTCAACCATTCTTCTGTATATGGCAACTTGTTTTTCCCAATACTATTATGGTTATATTTCAACAAATAAACCGCAAAAAAACAATGAACATTTTTTTTGTGCTGCGCAAAAACAAACTGATAGTCATCTGTTTCCCGGCGATAGCTCAAACCTCCTGCTGAGAAATCAAAGAAATCACTCAAATATCCATTTATCACATCCTGTTCGTTATCTGTGCTTGCATCATCTATGATAGTACAAACAAATGGAAAACTGGTTTCTTGTTTAGAAAACCCATCTAAAGTTTCGCGAACGTATGCAGAATGATTAAATGTAATACATTCTACGCAAACTAAAGGAACAAATGTATTATTCATCTATTTTTTCTGTTGATTTTTGTTAAAAACCTCACGGCAACTTCTTTGATTGAATAGTATTCTTCCATTTTTATTATCTCACATAACACAAAGAAGACGCCCGCCCCAATTATCAACTGCAAAAGTAGGATTGCAAACATTGGAATCGGAAGATACTTAAGAAAACACACTGATAGAGCTATTGCCAGACCAACACCGTATGATGGAGCAACATCCTTTATTTGCATCCAAGAGGTGTAATGTAACCTTTTCCCAGTATAATATGAATTCAAGAAAAAACATATAACACTTATTATTATGCTTCCAATAAGCATCCAATATATATTAATGAAAATACCAAGAAAAATTGGTATAACACCTATAATTTTTTTTACTATCTCGAGATACAAAAAAATATCGCTTCTCCCTTGTACCTTCAACATATTAAGGTTAAGTGCACTCATGGGGCCTAACGTGAAAGATATACATATGAAGGGGAGATATGTCGCGGCCTCATGCCATTGCTCGCCGATTAACACATAGATCATTGGCTCCGCTATTGCAGCCATTGACAATAAACTCACCGCAGTCACAAACATCGTTGTTTTTATTATTCTGCGATATACGCTCATCATTCGCGGCACATCGTCTTGAACATCTGCTATTACAGGGAAACTAACACGGGTTAAAATACCCGGGATACTCGCTGAAAAAATATTTGCAAAATCTTGGGCTCTCGTGTATTGGCCTAGTGTGGTCGGTGAATAAAACTTACCAACTGTCGCGTGATATAATTGGTTCCAAATGGTCTCTAACAAGCTGGATAATGTCATTTTCCAACCAAAACCCCACATATATTTGAAACTCTCTTTGTTGAAGCGCATAGATGGTAACCATTTATTATAAAACCATAAACAAATATTGAATACGACCTGCTTAGATAATTGATATACTACCAAAGCCCATACTCCCATACCCAAATATGCACAAATAATGGCTGCTGCCCCACCCAAAAAGGCAGAAATCAATGATGCTATTGATCTGGTTTTAAAATCAATACGTTTTGTTACGATTGTATTTTGAACTATCGAAAAGCCCTGTAATATCAACAACAAACCCATCACCCTTAAAATAGGCGTAAGGTCATTTTTGTTAAAAAAGACAGATATATATGGTGCACAGAGAAAAAGCAACAAATAGAAAAAGAAACTAAACACCATATTGGTAATAAACATGGTGTTATATTCGTCGTTACTTACGCTTTTCTTACGTATTAACGAGGTAGAAAAACCATTATCAACAAGTGTACCGAATATGGCTATAAAAATACCACAGATTCCTATTATTCCATAGGCTTCTGGACCCAACAATCTAGCCAATACTAGCTGTACTATAAAACCTATTCCTTGACCACCAAAAGCATCTATTGCACTCCAACCGACACCTTTTACTGTTTTTTCTTTTAATCCCTGTTCAGCCATTTACAATAATCATTTTCGCTTCTCTGCGATATAAATACAAATCAGAATGTAAAATCAACAGCCATCGTCACTCTGGGATGATCTTTAAAGAAGTCATTTCCCCAAAGATAGAAACTATATTTTTTGTACACCCAGAAAAAGCCAGCAGCTAAATCAGGATCTTCATTAAATTTCCAAGAGTGGGTCAAACCTATATGAGGCCAGAAGCTCCAATTCTTCCCGACGGGTATATTCCCTGCTAAATACCAGTACTGGTCAAAAGTGTTATTACCATCTTTATCAATAGTATGCCATGTGTTGGTTGTCCAAAACAGCTTTCCATTTTTCGTAATATCACCATTCATGAAGAAACCAGTATTGAGATAACCAAACTTATGACTGTTATCTAAATCAAATGTAGGAGCAGATTGGATACCTGCACTAAACCATTGACTAAATTTTTTACCAACACGGAGATAGTATCCAATAAACTTTTCATCAGGGCCAGTGGTAAGATCAGAACCTACGGAAAACCAATCATTAATACCGAACTGCAGTGTGGTATATGTTCTTTGGTTGTTAATACCAGGTCGCACTTTTAATGAATGATATCCAAATACTTTCCCTTCTCCGACCGTTGCTCCATAATATGGCACCTGTGCATGTACTTCTATTGCACAGACTAAGAGTATAATAAACCCTAATACAATTCTTTTTCCCATTATTATCTTTTTGTAAATCATTAAATATCTAATCCTGAAGCGAATTTATCTTTATAGAGTAATTTGCTTCTTATTGCGAAAACAAAGCCCAATGCTGCCCATCCACCTACTATTATCCACTCCTCCCATGTAAGTGTACAGTTTGTGCCCGGGAGTACATACATCAATACCATGAAACCAGACATTACTATAGCAATAGAGCCTATGGTAATACCATGCTTTAACTTGAAAGGCCTATTGAGATCTGGTCTGCGTCTTCTAATAAAGATATAGGCGATTGCAACCAAACAATATGCAAGGCAACATGCAAAATTTGCTGCATCGACAATCCAAATCAGCATAGCCCTGCCAAATAATGGAGATAAAATAGATAATAAGCCAAGCAGTAACAATGCAGCAACTGGTGTCTTATACTTTTTATGTAAACGTGAGAACGTCTGCGGCAGCATATAAGAATCAGCCATAGAATACATGGCGCGACTACCTCCAATCATAAATGAATTCCAGCTTGTCACAATTCCACACAAGCCTCCTAAGATAAGCACCTTTGCCATAAACTTGCTGCTGAAGGCAATTGCCATCGCATCTGCTGTAACAAGGCCAGTAGTTCCCATAGACTCTGCTATTTGCTCGTTATTCATCACATAGCCAATAGCCAAGACTACCAAGGCGTAGAACAAGACAGCCAAACCAATTGAGAGAAGCATAAGCCTGCCTAACCTTCTTAGAGGGACCTTGATTTCTTCAGCAGCCTGCGGAATAACATCAAAACCAAATAGGAAGAAAGGTGTCATGATGGCTACTTTTATGATATTCTCTAAAATGCCCATCGTAGAATCACCAACAAATGCATGCTGCTCTAAGTTGTCAACATCACCCTGAAAAGCAGAACCTGCAATAAGAATAATACCAACCGTCGCAATAGTAACAGTCAATATAGTCTGGAAAATTGCTGCCGTCTTAGCTCCTTTGATATTGATAAACGTAATTAAAGCAGCCATAAGCATAGCTATGACAACCCACGACAAATAGACGTCAAATCCTTCTATAGTATACAGATAACCCTTTAATATGCCAGGGAATAAGTATTGAAGGATTGTTGGGAATGAGACAGCCTCAAAACACACAACTCCAACATAGCCAAGTATAATGGCCCATGTACATATAAATGAACCTGCGGGTCCGAAAGCAGCGTAGCTAAATACGTGTTCTCCTCCACATTTAGGCATTGCTGACGTCAGTTCGGCATAGGTGAGTCCGACGAAATAAATCATCAGACCACCTATAACAAAACCGAGCGCTGTACCCAATGCACCTCCTGAAACGATCCATTGGCCGGATGCTACTACCCACCCCCAGCCAATCATGGCTCCGAAAGCCACGACTAATACATCAAGAGTATTTAATACTCTATTGAATTCAGCATCATTGTTTGCCATAAAAACAAAATGATATTAGCACTCGCCAGTTTGCAAGTAATGTTTTATCTGTTCAACTGTCATACCTTCAAGGCCAACTTTTTCCAAAGTTCTTCCTATTTTCCAATAATCTTCACCCTTTAATGCTCCTGCAAGATTTACAACGGACTTCATAAGGGGCGTTTCTACACCAGCAACGTCAGCAACGCTTGACATACATACCAATGTATAAGGGCCATCCTCAACAAGGTATCTACCATTCAAATCGTTTGGACCTTCCAGAGGGAGGAATATATCCTTACTGCCCTGAATAGCCTCATATACAGTATCAGCTTTAGGACAATATCCCATTTTGTACAGTCTGTCTTTAATATCAATCTCTGCATAGCCGAAAGCCTTGCAAATACGCTTACGCTCATCGTCGATAAGCTGCACTACACGACCTACAGATGGGGTAATACCCTCTTTGTAATGATAGTGCTTCTTGTAATATTCAATCTTACCTGCATTTAGAACGACTGGAGCTGGGTGAGTTGTTCCATTACCATTGTTAAGACCACATTCCAGCACATCTGTCATCATCTGGAGATTAGGATAGATGGGGTGGATAAGGTCATACATCTCCTGATTATACTTAGCAGGGAATGCTGCGAAATACATCACATCTGTAATCAAAGTGATATTTACACCATCAGCCCCAACACGCCTTGCTGTGTAAGGCAGTGTGTGAACATCAGCAAACTTAACGCCTTCAAGTTTATCCATGTCCCTGAATACTTTTGCAAAAACCAAAGCACCGCCTGTACTACCTGGGGACATAAAAATCTTGTGGCCAGGCTTGATATAAGGAGCTATCGTCTTTGCTACATCTTCATGGGCGAATGAGGGCAGAACAGGAATAATGAGATCTGGTTCTCTCATTGCCTGTTCAACATCATGAGTTATCTCATGTATCTTAACTGGTCCCTGAGGACCAAGTCCCATACAATTGATGATCTTCGTATCACGAATAGCATCAAAGTTTTTACGGTGTGCTTCCTGCACATACATTGTTACTTCATAACCTCTTGCTGAGAGGTCTGCTGCAGTGGCAAATGCGCCATTACCGCAACCAATGACTGTAATTTTCATATAATGTTAAATTAAAAAGTTTATAAATCTTTCGGTTGAAGTCTATTCATTAACAATGATTCATTAGACTTATTAAACACATCAAAATTTTCATTTATATACGACAAATTAGACTTTACTTCATCAAGGTCTTTTACAACCATGTACGAAGTTAGTACAGGTTTGTCAACGGTTCTATCTATTGAGTAATGATGTCCCTCATCTAAGTACTGAAGGACCTTAACGCAAGAAGGCATTGATTTTACCTTGTCTAAACCTACTATTTTACTAATAGTGTCTTCGCCTTTCTTCAAAAGGTAATTACAAGCAATTGCATATCGGTCATACTTGGCGACATCAGTCTTTATTTTGTCAATTTCATATACCATCTTTCCTGTAAATGCGTATCTCACAACCATATCCACGGGATTATCACCGATAAACTTCTCCTCTAGATTATAGTATGACCCTCCTAAGCGGCATCCCATCTCATAAAATGTGATTTTATCCCCATTAGAATGCCCCTGTAGGAATAAAATTCCATCATTAAAACCTAATGACTTAAACATATTAACAACTTTGTCATTAACAGAAGTCAGATAATTTTCAACAGCCTTTGAAGGTGCCAGACTCATGTTTGAGAAATTCACAGCACTGCCTCTATCTTTTGACATATAACGGTCAAAAAGAGAAATAAGCCTATATTCGCCATCAACTGCAATATAGTTTGCTAAAAATTCTCTGCCTGTAAGGAAGTCTTCAATAATAGCATTATCTGTATCAGAATAGCTCACTGCATCAGCAAACTGAACTTCAAGTTCCTCTCTATTGTTACATACGCCAGCTCCTCTAGATCCACTTGCATCCATAGGCTTTACAAATACAGGATACTGTATTTTGTCAACAGTATCCTCAGGTATAGTGCTACCAATCAAATAAGTCTGCGGAACAGGTACGCCATATGCCTGACACGTTTCCTTAAAATCCACCTTATTGGTTGCCATCGAAATCATCTTTGGAGTTGCATAATAAGGTAATCCCAATCGTTTGCATACCTCATAGCAAGGCATCATGAGAACATCCACAAAACCTGTGGTTACACCATCAATATGATTATTCTTACAATATTCAACTAATGAGTCTACCTCAGTAGCATCAATTAACACGGCTTCATCTGCAATTAATTTAGCAGGAGAGTCGGTTTGATAATCAGCTACACAAACGTATGCGCCCATTTCCTGTGCATGAGTAACAATATCACATTCAAGTTTGTTTGCTCCTAATACGAGAAGCTTTTTACCTTCAAATTCTTTTTTCATTTTTAATTAAGCAAAATGTTTATTATTCTTTCCATATCTTTCTCACCATATCTTTGATCTATCGGCAATGGTTGCATCTGGTTGGCTAAGAGGTATTCAAATTCTTTTTCAGTAGTCCAATCAAGCACATTTGGCCAGTAGCGGGCTACAAAGACTCTGTTTTCAATTAATTTTTCACGGAGTCCCTTAATAGGTGCGAGGAAAGGATATACCATCGGTACTGCATCTTCTTCAAGCGACAATACTAAGTTATTATCTTCTTTAAGCACTTCGTGAAGCATTTGATAATTATCTCTTCGCTTCTTAGCTGCTGCCTCATAGTCTATCGACTGCATGATACGTTGTGTCAACTTAGACATCTTACGGATTGGTTGGTTTTCCAAACCGTCATCCACTCGTCGGAAGTCCTTAAAACCGTCTTCTGCCGAGAGGTCTATTCTCTTAACCAGATGCGCTACCCTATCATAGGAGTAATCTTGCTCCATCTTTTCATCAAGATCTTTATCACAATATAGATAGGCTCCATCAGGTACGCCAAAGAACTTGCGGCAAGTATAGAAGGTATCAATGCCTGGTATGGGTTTGGCATAAAAGGCCTGCGTGTTATCAATAATCAGACAGGAACCAATTGTCTCAGCCAACTGTTCCACGTAACGTTGCTTCAGCCCAAAATAGTTAGTATAAAGCAGAGCCTCTCCTTCTTTAAGCGTAAAGCGGTCTCGAATCTCAAAATGAACGTTTATGTGATAGAATTCATACGGAATGCCCAACTTATTGATGGGTTCCATCACAGCCTCACAGGTATAATAAGGCACATACACCTTCTTATACCCACGTACCCGCAGGATGTACTCCAAGCAATTGCGACCAGTATTCAGCCGGATTGCATGCTTGTGATACTCCTCTCGTTGAGGTAGCTCTAATGAGAAATAACCGCCTATAGCTTCCATGATTGATGGGTTATTGGTGAGTGGTTATGGGTTATAGACGTTATTTAACTACGACCTTCAGCCATTTTCTCTGGTTGGTGATAGCCTTTTCAAGATCTTCTGCCGTTTGGAACTTTAGAACTAAGGTTCCAATAGCGTTGTTGGCGCCTTCAAAACCTTCTACCTTATCACCTTTCACTACCCAAAGGTCTTCTTCTACAATATCTGCCGGCAAATCCTTGCTTATTTCAAGATGGTCAAACACTCCATCATTATCAGCATGGAGAATAATCTCAGCCCAATGACCATTGTAAGGTTTCTGCTCAATAGGTTCCAAGATAGGATCACCTACCATAGCACGGGTAATGGCTGTAATCATATCCACGCCAGTTGCATAGCGCAACATCTCGCAAAGTCGGTTACCGCCTCCACGAGGAGTCAACTCCATAATATAGGGCTTACCATTGGGAGCTACACGAACCTCAATGTTATACACACAGGTTTTCAGATTGAGTAGCGTAATGAGCCTCTGTATCTCTGAAGTCAGATACTCTTCCTGGTCCTTCGTAAATGTAGAAGGCCAGCTGTAGGCTGCTGGTGTATAAGGATTAGTTGCCTCCGCATCAAAACGCTGAGCACAAAAACTAACAAACTTTAGCTTACCATTCTCAGAAAAGCTATCTGTATCTGAGGAACACCCCTGTTTGTCAATAAACTCCTCTACTATGATGTGACCAGAAATGCTATGCTCCATTGCATATTCAAGTGCAGGCTTTAAATCATCAGGCTTATCCACACGAGTTACGCCCTTACTTCCTGCTGCATCCGTAGGTTTAACTATCACAGGCCAAGGATACCAATAGATTTCCTCCATGGCTGCCTCAACACTATCAAAGCCCTTTGCTTGTGGAACATTGAAGCCATTCTTTGCCAAGAAAGCACGGAATTTGTCCTTGTTCTGAAGTATCTCTACACTCTCAAACGGGCCAAATGAAGGCAGCCCCATTTTGTTCTGCACATAGCTTGCAGCAACAACGCCCGGGTCACAGGCAAAGGACATAATACCATCAATCTGTAAGCGTTGCGCCTCTTTCAACACCGCTTCTTTGTCAATAATACTGACGTTACAATACTCATCACTCCACTTATGAGCGATATTATTAGGTAGATAGTCTGCCGTTATCACATAGTAACCCTGCTTATGGGCTGCATCTATCACGGGTTTCAGGTAGCGCAAGCCACCAAGGAACATAATCTTTTTCTGCGCCATTATTTCACTATCAAACTTAAAATACGTTCCAAATCTCCATCACTCAACTCGTGGTGCATAGGTAAGCATATCACCTCGTTAGCAATCTTCGTTGCAACAGGAAGATTCTCAGGTGTAGCACTCGGTAATCCGCGATAGGTACTGAATGTACTTATCAACGGGTAGAAGTATCTGCGACCAAGAACATTCTGTTCTCTCATCTCAAAATAGAGCTGGTCACGAGTCTTGCCATACTCCTCTGCATTGATAAAGATAGGGAAATAACTATAGTTATGACGAACACCTGGCATATCATCGAAGAAACGGATGCCTGGGACATTGCGTAATGCCTTACGGTACCTAACAGCAACTTGATGACGTTTCTCAATGGCCTCATCCACCTGCTTCAAGTTAAGCAGACCGTAGGCGGCGCGCACCTCATCCATTTTGCTGTTGATGCCTGGGGCCACCACCTCGGTTTCGCCAGCAAAGCCAAAGTTCTTTAGGAAATCAACACGTTTCTTGGTTACCTCATCGTGCATCACCATAGCACCACCTTCGAGCGTGTTGTAAACTTTGGTGGCATGAAACGAAAGTGAGACCAAGTCGCCTTTACCAACCCAACTTTCGCCATTCACCTCCACACCAAAAGCGTGAGCGGCATCATGAATCACCTTCAATCCATACTTGTCGGCAATGGCTTGGATTTCATCCATCTTGCAGGGTTTGCCGTAACAGCTCACCGGCATAATGGCAGTGGTCTTTGGGGTGATGGCATCCTCAATCTTATTGGGGTCGATACCGCAAGTTTCCTCCTCAATATCCACAAACACGGGGCGGCACCCGTTCCACCAAATGCTATGCGTAGTAGCCACAAAGCTATAAGGCGTAGTAATTACTTCGCCCGTAATTCGCAGAGCTTGGAGTGCTGTTAATAAAGGAAGTGTTCCATTTGTAAACAAACTGATATAAGGAACTTTCAAGTATTGACACAATTCCTTTTCTAACTGCTGATGAAATTGCCCGTTGTTAGTAATCCATTTACTTGCCCAAATCTCCTTGAGCACTTCATTAAACTCGTCGAGGTCGGGCAATAACGGCGAGGTGACGGTAATTTGATTTTTATCCATATTGTCACTTATTATTACTTGTTACTTTTTCAATCCACCTTTCAGCCTTCTCTGACACTTTATTATCATACCAATGGAAGAACCATTTTTCAACCGTAGCGATGCGCAATTGATCTATTAAATTACACACAATAAATATAATTAGCACAACTAAAATACTATAGAGTATGAGGTTGCCTAATGGTAATGTATAATGCCCAACGGCATCAACTGTGTCTTTCCACAACCAAGTTTGCATTGCTTTTGAATTAGCATGGATAAGTAGTACACCAAATGTGGCGGCTCCAAAAGCATTAATATTCTTATTATACTTGATATTCATATTCTTAAACCAAAGGAATGAACATACAGCCACGGCTACAGCTAGGATCTTATTACTATCAATCACAAAGAAATAAGACCAAACTCCTATTGTTTGTAAAAGCAACACACTTAACATAGATAGAGCCAAACAACCAACCGTTGTCAATCCCCATAGTTTCCTTCTTTCAAAAATGTGATGAGGATATAATCTGAAATAGGAAGCTATCAAATAGATGACGCCAAACCATATTACATAGTTAAAAGAGACAGTAAACCACGGAACGGAACCCATAAAAGTGTAGATTGTCAACATAAGAATCAGTAATAATATATGTTGCCGATTTGTCATACTTTTCAATAAAATGTTCCAAAATGGTATAGTCAAGAAAAAAATGAGGAAACAGCCTGTAAACTCATCTTTAATATTCATAACAGGCATAATAAGTTGGATGATACGTGAGAAAGAAATCGTTTCATAACCTGTTGCCAAAAACACACCAAAAATCACCAGCTTATATAGATAAATCTGCAAGAGGAGTTTTAGAAACTTTCGTAATGTAATTTGACTGGTACACATGAAATAACCAGTTATCATCAGGAAACAATTTATACCAACTTTACCCCACATACCGAATAATAACAGGTAAATGCTATTAGGTGCCAATGGATTAGACACTATTGGTCCACCAGGGGAATTAAGTCCGCTATTCACCACATAATGGTGAGTCACAATTAGCAACATGCAGACGATGCGGTACAGCTCAAGATTACTGCTTCGACATTTACCAATTGTTTTATTATCAATAATTTTTGTTTCCATATGAGAATGTGTGTCATTTACCATTCTAACGCGTTTTGATTGTTTACTAAAACTTTTGAGGTCCTTTCATCTCAGGATGTGTGAAACTCAGAGAAGAAACTTCTTCTTTCATCTCGTCAATCACCTTCAAAAGATACTGGCCATATTGGTTCTTGAGCATCGGTTCAGCCAATTCACGCATTGTCTCTTCTGAAATCCAGCCATTGCGATAGGCGATGCCTTCGAGACAAGCCACTTTCAATCCTTGACGTTTTTCTATAACCTCAACAAAGGTTGATGCCTCCGAGAGGCTGTCATGTGTGCCAGTATCAAGCCATGCGAAGCCACGGCCAAAAACCTGAACTTTCAGTTCGCCAACTTTCAGGAACTCTTGATTAACAGTGGTAATTTCCAATTCACCACGAGCAGATGGTTTGATATGCTTCGCCACATCTACCACCTTATTGGGATAGAAATACAAACCTACAACAGCATAGTTGCTCTTGGGCTCTTTTGGCTTTTCCTCTATGCTTAGGCAGTTGCCGTCCTTATCGAACTCGGCTACGCCATAGCGCTCGGGATCCGATACCCAGTAACCGAAGACAGTAGCTTTACCATTGTTATCAGCATCATTCACCGCATTGCGCAATAGTTTGGTAAAACCTGCTCCATAGAAGATATTGTCACCAAGAACCAAGCAAGCACTGTCATCACTAATGAACTTTTCACCAATGATGAATGCTTGTGCCAGTCCGTCTGGTGACGGCTGCTCAGCATATTCAAAGTGTACTCCATAGTCTGATCCATCACCAAGCAGGCGTTTGAAGCCAGGGAGGTCATAGGGGGTGCTAATAATAAGTATTTCCCTTATCCCTGCCAACATCAATGCACTGATGGGGTAATACACCATCGGCTTGTCATATATTGGGAGCAACTGCTTGCTCACGCCCTTGGTAATTGGGTAGAGGCGGGTACCAGAACCACCAGCTAAAACTATGCCTTTCATGCTAAAACTAGTTTTATCATGCACTATCGGCTGCACTCGGCATAGCTAAAACAAGCTTTGCTCTACGCTCATTTGCACGATAGTTCATACTGTTATTTGTTTGTTCTGGCAGGCTGTATCGAACTGCAAACGATTGTTCCACCTGTGTTGCCAGATTACCATAATTATAATCTACCGTCCACAATATTGCGGTCAAGAGTGCATTTCACATCAAAGATAATATGCTTGTCTTTCAGTAACGTGGGGACATCCAGACCTTCGAACTTCTTGTGTGCTACAGCTGCAATAGCGGCATCGAACTTCTGCGAAGGCAGTTCATTCACCACCTTGATACCATATTCATGCTCCACAATGGCAGGATTAGCCCAAGGATCGTAAACGGTGATGTTGAGGTTGTACTCCTTAAGTGCCTTGTAAATATCAATGACCTTGGTATTACGCACATCTGGACAATTTTCCTTGAAGGTGAAGCCAAGGATGATAATTTCAGAATTCAGTACCTGAATACCTTTCTTCAGCATCAACTTAATGGTCTCAGTTGCAACATACTCGCCCATACCATCATTCATACGACGACCGGCAAGGATAATTTCAGGGTTGTAGCCGTGACGCTGAGCGCACTGTGCAAGATAGTAAGGGTCGACGCCAATGCAGTGACCACCTACCAGCCCCGGACGGAAAGGAAGAAAGTTCCATTTGGTGCCAGCTGCTTCCAAAACGTCGAGGGTATCAATGCCCATCTTGTTGAAGATCTTGCTCAACTCATTTACGAAAGCGATGTTGATGTCACGCTGACTGTTCTCAATAACCTTAGCGGCCTCTGCCACCTTGATGGTAGGTGCAAGATGAGTACCTGCAGTAATGACACTACTGTAGACCTCATTGATGTACTTACCAATCTCAGGAGTTGAGCCAGAGGTAACCTTCTTGATGTGCTCCACAGTGTGCTGCTTGTCACCCGGATTGATACGCTCAGGAGAGTAGCCTCCATAGAAATCAACGTTCATCTTCAGGTCTGAAACCTTCTCAACAACGGGAATACACTCGTCTTCAGTAACACCGGGGTAAACGGTAGATTCATAAACAACCACATCGCCCTTGCTGATGACTTTACCAACTGTAGTAGAAGCACCTACCAAAGGAGTCAAATCAGGGTTGTTATCCGCATCTACAGGAGTAGGAACTGCCACTATGTAGAAGTTACAATCCTTTATCTTATCAATGTCGCTGGTGCAAATAAATCCGTGGTTGTTAATGGCATCTTGAAGGATGTCATCTGCTACTTCCAACGTAGCATCATGACCAGCCATCAGGGAATCACAACGCTTCTGATTCATGTCAAAGCCCACTGTAGGGTACTTGGTTGAAAACAGGCGGGCAAGGGGAAGACCAACATAGCCCAGGCCAATGACACAAATTTTTGTCTCTTTCATTGTTGTATGTCTTTTATGATTTTAATCTGAAACTTGAATTTTGAAACTTGAAACCATTAAAGGTTTGCTTTATACCACTCAATGGCCTCATTCAAGCCACGGGCAAAGTCGTACTGAGGGTCGTAACCCAGCAGGCGTTTTGCTTTACTGATGTCAGCATTGCTGTGCTTGATGTCGCCTTTGCGGTCAGGACCAAAGATTGGCTCAATATCCTTACCAAGAGCCTTGGTCAAATCGTAGTAAATATCAATCAGATACTCACGACCGCCATAAGCCACATTGAAAGCCTCTCCGCTTGCTTCATCTGGAGCCAAACAAGCTTTCAGGTTGGCTTCAATCACATTCTCAATGTAGGTAAAGTCACGGCTCTGCTTGCCATCACCATTGATAGTGGGGCGCTCATTATCCAGCAACTGTTTAATGAACTTTGGTATTACTGCAGCATATGCACCATGCGGGTCTTGACGACGACCAAACACGTTGAAATAGCGAAGGCCAACGGTCTTTAAACCATAGTGCTTTGTATATTGCTTTGCCCACTCTTCATCACAACGCTTTGTCAGTGCGTATGGAGAAAGAAGATTACCTTCCACGCCCTCCTGCTTAGGCAGGTGGGCTTCGTCACCATAAACAGAGCTGGAGGAGGCATAGACAAAAGTCTTCACGCCCTTCTGACGTGCAGCTTCCATCATATTCAGCGTGCCCTGAATGTTGTTAGCGCAGTAGAACAAAGGCATCTCTATGCTCCGAGGAACACTCCCCCAAGCAGCCTCATTCATTACGTAATCCACGCCCTCGCAGGCCTTCATACATGTGTCGAGGTCTTTGATATCACCTTTGATGAACTCGTAGTTTGGATTGTCCTTAAACAAATCCACGTTAGCTTGTTTACCAGTGCTCAGGTCATCGAGGCAACGCACGCGATGACCCATCTTTAAGATGGCCTCACATAGGTTGGAGCCAATAAAACCTGCTCCACCGGTAACCAAGAACAAACTGTCCTTGGGAAATTGTAATTCTTTGTACGTCATATATTGTTTGTAATTATTCTCTACTAAAGATTATTTATCGTTTCTATTAACCTATTCTCAAAGACCGCCTTGCCGCTAAACTCCCAACAAACACACTTTGATTCCATCTCTTTCTTGAACGCCTCAACGGCCTTTCCTTCCGCAGGAATGGTATTCTCCGGATCTTGATACTTACTGAAGAACAGCAGCACCTTCTTACCTGCCTTAACAGCCTCCTCAATAACCTCTGCTTTCTCAATATAGTTACCCACAATACCAATCACCACATCTGCATCGCTGGCAGTGGCATCTTCTGCCACCGGCAGGAACAGTTTTCCTGTACGTTCCGCATTCTCTTGATTGAAGCGACGGATGACCTCATGGACTGTATAAACCTCTTCCATGATGCCAGAGAGGGATAATACTGCTATTTTATAAACTTGTGCTGTGAACATTATTTCTCTACGTAAATATCATGATTTCTATCTATATACACAGGCTCGTAATTAAAATCAAACGGAATTCGATTCCTTATGAGATCTAGCGAATCAAGCATTGAATAAATTGCCCGCACAGATTGTTTCGCTTCTTCGCTAAATGTAATTGTGTCTTTATCATTCAGGACTAAGTACCCTTTATCTATCATGTTCTGTATACGTTGATAACGATTTCTATGGAATCTTACCGCATTACGATTATTCTTTTCCAGTGCGCGTTTACTGTGTACAAAGCCTTTACTCTTTTTATACTGAGTACTAATTTCAGCTTCGTTTTTGTTAAACATATCATTCAGCTGACTGATAGCAGATTCACCGTTTTCTATATACTCATTTTTAACAATCTCCAACAATTTCCTCTTCCGCGACAGTTCTTTCATTCGGTTCTTACGCTTTCTCTTACTTATAGTATCAGTAATAAGAGATAACACAAAAGCAAACAATATTCCTGAAATAGCAATTGCAATTAAGTAAACAAAGAATCGTACAATATGAATATACCACCTTCCATTAAAAACGATAGTCCAAAAGCCAGGATTTGGTGTTTGAAATTCACAAAACTCTATCGATTTTTGACCTACTATTTTACCTTCTGGTATAAAACGTGGAGACTTTTCTGCATTATGTAATAATACCACTCGGATGATGTAATAATCATCTACATCCAACGACAATGATGGTATAGAGAGGAAACTTTCATTCCTAAGGCTATCACCACTGTTCGTTCCGTATAAATTTTTAATGTGGTCTGTAGATGCATGAAGCAATACTGGTGGTTCCAACAATTTCCCATCATTAATTTTTAAACCAAATGCTCCTTTGTCATAATCATCATAGCGTATATGCTCGGTTCCTTTATTTCCTACCTTGATATTATATGCAGTTATATTAAGATGGTTCTCTTGCACGTCAATGGTATCTACCAATATTTTAAGACTGACAGACGTCTCATTGTTATTGATAAAGTCAGTTGATGATATTATGTCATATTCCAACTTGGGTGCATCTTTTTTTATGAACTCAGCATACACAGCTATCAGGAGGCTAGCAAGACCAATGCCCCAACCTGCATAACTCATAACAGCACCTAGCCATCCATTCCTTTTCGAATTCATTCTTTCCATAAAAATTGATCAATCTTCTGTTTTAGACAGACCCTCTATGACGGGCTATCAACAAACAAAAATTTGGTCGAGAAATCCTTGAAAGTGTCACCAAAGCTTCTTGTATAGCATTGCTTACTGAGAAATCTTATGTAGTAATGACATATCGCTTTGCTACTATTGTTATGGCCTAGCAGCTTCGCAATTATGCTCGCCTTCGGCTCGCTATCCTTTCGTTGCTCACGCTCAACATAGTTCAAGTGAGCTTGACTCTGTGCTCGCTTAATCGCAATGCTTATTTGTTAACTGTTAATTGTTCAATGTTTGGCAGATGATGCGATTCTTTCCTATCACATTTCCCTGCTTATTATATTTGTATGTTTAGCTGTTGCCAGCGAAACCTCAGGTTGAGTGAAAGGCTGTTGATTCTATGCAGCAAATACTAATAATTAACAAATGTATCCATAAATACAGGAGATTCAACGCCGTTTTGTTCCCTATATACAAACATGTGATATGAACTATTAGGTCTTATTACAGGATACAACTTCAAATACTCCTGCTTATAGTACAAATCAGTGCTGTTTGTTAGAATTGGTAGTACTGCACATTTCTTTGTATGCCCATCAACAACACCAAGTTCCCAGGGCATCCAACGACTCATGGCTGCATTCGGCGATTGAGCATAAATAAGCGATTTACTGTTCTCGAGCCGTGCTCTAATCTTCTTGGCGGTTTCTATAGTAACCTTATTTCTATCAAGGTCGGGGTCTGTAATAAAGTCAACATAGACTTTAAATCCCATTTCCGTCAATTCGTTGTAAACACCATGTACTATTTCCTTATCATTGATATTGTAGGAGATAAAAATATCAAACTTGGTGTTTATATCTCTATTTGCCGTATAGCTGAAAGTACGCTGGCTTTCATTCAAACTGGCTCTATAATACTTAAAATGTGATTCGGTAAAGTATTCCATACAACTCAAATCTTATCATTCTTAACCAATCGCCAATAGTACTTTCCAAGTTCTGTTAATACACAAGTCTTGCTATTCATGGCAGCGAAATACATGTGATCCTCACCAACGGGTTTTACGAAGCCAATACTCTGAAGTTTCTGGAGCGTCTTGAACTTCTCCACATTTTCCTTTTTTGCGTATGGCTCTACCACCTTGTGCTCTTCATTGGGGTCGTTCGTGAACTCAAATGACGGGTCAAGGTGGATGGCTGTGTCATCCGTATCAAAAAGATCTGTAATCCTTAAGATCTCAGACAGAGGAACATCTGGCGTAACCGTCTTGATGGGAGCAAACTCTGTCACATTTGTTTTGAAAATCGGGCGTTGTCCCCAAGCGCCAAAAGCGCGGTCAATGTAAGCATATACACCACCCATAGTGATATTGCCCAAGAAATCTGCAGCTCCGCCGCGCAGTGCTTCGCACAACTGTTCCGTAAAGATACCGTGGCCTCCCATTTCCATAGCAGTTTCGTCCTCACGGCAAGCAGTCAGGATAGAAACGCCTGTAGAAAGAAGGCTACCAGTTTCCTCCAGTTTGTATTTTCCCATATTGCCAGAATGACAGCAATCCAAAATTACTATCTTGTTACGCACCTTGGAAGCATTGACCACCTCCATAATGTCTTTCATCTGGATGCCCTTATAGTAACTGCCTGTTGTTCGTATGTTGTCAGGAAATACTATTTCTGCTCCTGTATCGTTGATGAAACCATGACCTGAGAAATATAGCATTGCCATATCGCTTGTGTCATTGAACAACTCCTTGATTGCTTCCATTGCATTCTCGGAAGACTGTTCATCGGGCATCAACTTAACATGAAAATTAACCTTACCATCGCTATTGCGTTCAATAACTGATTTCAAGTTGTTTATGTCCTCGACACAGCCCGTCAACTGATTACCATTTGGGTAATCGTTGATTCCTATCAACAGCGCTTTTTTCATCTGGTTGTTTGTTTAGTCGCACAATTCTTTAATAGCGTCTGCCAAAGCTTTAGAATTCCAGCCAACGACCTTGTCGGCTGCATTCTTTACTACATCAGAGATCCTTTCTGCCCCCCAATACTTAACCGCAATGATAGGTTTACCATATTCTTGCGCTATTTCTATCTCCTTGTTAATCCACTTACTGTATGAGGCATAGACACCTGCAAGTATGATAACACAACTACAACCCTTTATCTTGGCATCAATAGCTTCGCGCAGCTGCTTATCTGTACCATTGGTATGAACTGGATCATCCTTAGGAACAGAGTGGTTGTAATAATCAACACCCTGTCTATCAAGGAAATCAATAATGGAATTGTACTGATTAGAGTAGTTCCAAGAATGTGAAATAAAGATTCTATACATAAACTTTCTATTTATATTTCAATATTTCTTTTTCGGTAGTGCAACATCACCACAATTGTCATGAGCCATGGTCCTGTCACTTATACAAGGTTAGGAATTCCGTTCAACTCATTCTGGATATATTCCAGAGAGGCGATTTTGGCTTTGGTCTCTTCGAGATTGAGGCGTTTGGTGTTATCAGAATTGAACTCCTCAATGGTAGCACGTTTGGTAGTAGCAGTCCCGCGCATCATGCATGTTGAATGGTGAGGGTTGTGCATGAGTTCTGTGGCATTAGATATTCTAATCTTCGTCGGCCTCTTCGGGAAGTGCTTCCCATCGGTCAGAAGGGGGAAGGTAGTCGGAAGCCTTCTCTTTCGTAACCACAGAACGACCTATCTGCTTCTCCAACTTCTTGCGTGCATCGCCTGCTATCTCGCCACCTTTTTTTGCGACTGAGGCACTCTGTCTGTATCCTTTTGGGCTTTGAGCCTTGCTTATTTCAGCAGCAGAGGCCTCAGCAAGGGTGTTCAGCGCCAATTCTATATTGGTCATATTGTCGCGCAGGCTCTCTTTTTTCAGGCCCTTGAACTGTTTGTACTGACGGGTGGTCTTGCCACTCCACTCGCGTGTGATGATGTCGGTGAGCGATGCATATTGCTGACCATCGGTCACGCCTGCACGGTCCCACTCGTCGGTGAGGGCCTTGCGCACCTCTATCGAACGAAGACGCTGGTTAATCCAACGGTCGGAATAGCCCAAGCGACGGTAGTCTTCGTATCCCTGCTGGTAGTTCAGTTCAGGGTCTTGCATCTGGTCGATACGCTTGGCAGCAACTTCGGCCATCCACCGTTTGAAAGGCTCTGCTTTCTTCGAGGGGATGGACTGAATGAGTCGGAACAGCTGTGGCATGTCAGCCACATCGGTCAACCGGTTCTTTCCGTCGGGGGCTACCATTTTCAAAGCGTTACAATTTGTAACGGTTTGATTGCCCTCCTTTTTCAGGCGACTTTTCAGCACTCTCCAATAGACCTGGGGATTTTCACTATCGGCCAGAACCTCGCAAACATCGACAATGGCAAAGTACCACTTTTGCTCTGTGTCGTCCCATACAGTTCGGACATGCTTGTCTTCGAATATTTGGATTACATGCTTTTTAGTCATGACATTATGCGGATTCTTTTTCTCTCGGACACGTATTCTGCCAAATGAGCAACCTTAATCGGAATGATATTTTCTTCGTATACACCCATATTTTTTGGATGGAATCAAGATACAGGATTCAGGATTCAAGAGCCAAGGGGCAAGGGTCAAGAGGATGGCGGCGTGCCGCTGTCTAGAGGCGAGGGTCAAGGGGCGAGATCTTCGATGTTAGAAGGAAGACGTAAGAAGGAAGAACTTTCCTTGCTCCCAATTATCTCTTCTTATTATTCTTTCTTTTCTTCTACTTCATTTAACTTCTTGCACCTCGTTACCAGTATCTTCACTAATTCTTCACAATCGTAAGGATGGAAGAAGGAAGATGGAAGAAGGTAGAGTTATTTTTCAAGCTCTGTATTTATCTTTTTGCATCTCGTTACTAAAATCTTAACCAATTCCTCACAGTCAGCATAAATACTATCATACTGTTTGTCATCAAGGTAACCGTTGCGATGTAAGAGGTCAATCCAGTACAAAGATTCTCTTGCTTCTTTCAATGCTATGAAGCTCTTGCTCTTAAAATCTGCTTTACTTATTGCATTAGTTGCTTCTGCATTGTTGGCGCCGATACTCGTGCCACTTCTTAGCAATTGGTTGCAGAGAGCTGCAACAGATTGCAAATGAAGTGGGATGGAAGAGGGCTGATGTAAGATGGAAGATGT
>Ga0310697_10001885_pt1 | contig 23335 bp, 18 predicted proteins | sample 172DNAGHGlowgp2_FD_203883 | JGI IMG/M metagenome (GOLD analysis project Ga0310697, IMG submission 203883) | Sheep rumen microbial communities from Palmerston North, Manawatu-Wanganui, New Zealand - 1728 DNA GHGlow gp2 (v2) (version 2) | ecosystem: Host-associated > Mammals > Digestive system >...
CCACCTCCGCCTACTTCATCGGCATCGCCGCCATCATCATCTCCGGCATCATGCTCAAGAAGACCAAGATGTTCGCGGGCGATCCCGCTCCCTTCGTCATGGAGCTGCCCCCCTACCACGTTCCCGCGCTCGGCAACGTCCTGCGCGGCACCTGGGAGCGCGGCTGGTCCTTCATCAAGCGCGCCGGTTCTGTCATCGTGATCGCCTCCATCGTGATCTGGTTCCTCTCCGGCTTCGGCACGGTCAACGGACGCTTCGGCATGGTGAAGGAGCTGTACAAGGATGAGACCGTCGTCACCAAGGAATATGTCTCCCAGGTGGCAGAGCGCATGAACATCCCTGAGGACGAGGTTGAGCCCATGGACGACTCCATCCTGGCCCGCGTCGCCCAGCCTGTCTCCTTCGTCTTCAAGCCCCTCGGCTTCGGCGACTGGAAGCCCACCGTTGCCACCGTTACCGGTCTTGTCGCCAAGGAGGAGGTCGTCGGCACCTTCGGCGTCCTGTACAACTATGACGATAAGGACGGCGAGGACGAGCTGGAAGAGAACGGCGACCAGATCTGGGATAAGGTTGCAAAGGACTTCAACAACTTCTCCGGCGGTCACGGCAAGCTTGCGGCCTACGCCTTCATGATCTTCAACCTTCTGTGCGCACCCTGCTTTGCGGCCATCGGCGCCATCAAGCGCGAAATGAACAGCCGCAAGTGGACCTGGTTTGCCATCTGCTACCAGTGCTGCTTTGCCTATGTCATCGCCCTGATCGTCTGGCAGCTCGGCTGCGCCTTCGTCGGCAGCATGAACATTCTCGGCCTGATCGTGGCCCTCATTCTGCTCGGCGCGATCTGCTGGCAGCTCTTCAAGCCCTATAAGGAGTCTCAGAAGCTCAGTGTCAAGTAAACCCCTGTTTCCTCTTTTTCTTCTTTGCGGCGATGCCGGGTTCCCCGGTATCGCCGCAGCCTCCCGAAAGGAAGTGATCCCATGCTTGCGTGGTTTGCGGCAAATCTGATCAATATTGTGCTGATCCTCGTGGTTGTCGGGGTGGTCGGGCTGATCCTGCGCGGCATGATCCGCGACAGGAAGGCCGGGAAATCCGCCTGCGGCGGCAGCTGCGCCGACTGCGGTGCCTGTCATGGCTGCGGGACGTGCAGACAATAGCATATAAGAAGGCCGTCGGCTGGTGCCGACGGCCTCGGTTTATTCTGTTATTCCCCCGCGGCTTTGCGCTTTGCGGCTTCTTCCTCTTCCAGCTGGCGATAGGCCACCTTGCCGACAAGGGTCTTGGGCAGGCTCTCGCGAAACTCCAGTTCCTTCGGCATGGCGTACTTGGCGATGTGCTTGGCGGCGTAGTCCATGATGGCCTGGCGCGTCTCCTCGCTCGCGGGCACACCGGGCTTGAGCGTCACGAAAACCTTGGGCCGGTGCATGCGGTAGGGGTCAGGCACGCCGATCACGCAGCTCATCTGCACCAGCTCGTTCGCGTCGAAGATGTTCTCAAGCTGGGCCGGGTAAATGTTGTAGCCGGAGGAGATGATCATGCGCTTGGAGCGGCCGCGGAAATAGATAAAGCCCTCGGAATCCATATAACCCAGATCGCCGGTGTAGACCCAGGTCAGGCCGTCGGCATGGCGGCGGAGGGTCTGGGCGGTCTCCTCGGGGTGCTTGATGTATTCCTTCATGACCGTGGGCCCGGCAAGCAGGATCTCCCCCTCCTCGCCGTAGGGCAGCTCCTCATCCGTGTCGGGCTTCACGATCTTGATATAGGTGTCCGGGAAGGGGATACCGATGCTCCCCTCCTTGGCCTTGGTGATAGGTGTAAGGCAGCAGGCGGTGACAGTCTCGGTGGTGCCGTAGCCCTCGCGCACCTGGATGACGGCCTTGTGGTCATAAAGGAATTTGTCAAACTTCTTTTTCAGCTCCACAGACAGGGAATCGCCGCCGGAGAACACGCCCTTGAGGCAGCTCAGATCCGCCTTTTCCATGTTCGGAAGCCTCAGCAGCGCCTCATACAGCGTGGGCACGCCCGCGATGAAGTTGCAGCGGTACTTGGTGATGAGCTTGGAATAGCTCTCCGCGGTGAAGCGCGGCACCAGGATGCAGCGCCCGCCCTGGGCCAGCATCGAGTGGATGCAGACACCGAGGCCGAAGCCGTGGAAGAGCGGCATGGCAGAGAGCATTTTGTCTCCGGGGCGGAACATGGGGTTCGTGGCGATGATCTGGGCCGAGAGGGCGTTGAAGTTCAGGTTTGTCAGCAGGATGCCCTTGGTGGTGCCGGTGGTGCCGCCGGAATAGAGGATGGCGGCGGGATCGTCCGCTCCGCGCTTGACCTTGTAATTCCAGAAGCAAGCCTTGCCGAGGCGCATGAATTCATCCCACATGATGACGGGCGCGTCCTCGGGGATCTTTTGGATCTTGCGTCCCTCGGTCAGCATGTAGCCGACGCGCAGCGGCTTGGAAAGCGCGTCCCGAATGCGGGCGATGACCACGTTCACCACGCAGGTGTTCTCGCGGATCGCCTCAAACTTGTGGTAGAACTGGTCGAGGGTCACGACCGTGACGCTCTCGGACTCGTTGATGTAAAACTCCAGCTCCTTTTCGCTGGAGAGCGGATGCACCATATTGGCCACCGCGCCGATCATGTTCACGGCATAGAACATATAGATGGCCTGGGGACAGTTCGGCATGGCGATGGTAACGCGGTCATTCTGCCGCACGCCGATGGTGCGCAGGCTCCGCGCGCATTTTTCGATGTTCGCCACCATTTCCTTATACGTGGTGGACTTGCCCATGAAGTCAAAGGCAACGTTGTTGGGGTAGAGCCTGGCGTTATTTTCCAGCATCTCCACCATGGAGCCCTGGAAGTATTCCATATTGGCAGGTACGTCGCCCATGCTCGACAGCCACGGGCGCTTCGCGGTAATTTCCATATTGTTGTTCCTCGTTTTTTAATACTCTACGGGCGTGGAGAACGGCTGCTCCAGAAGCTCGGGGTTTTCCAGAATCTTGTGCAGCAGGCGAACGGTCCCGGCGTAATAGAAGCCGTCGCCGATACGCTCATCGAGCGTGAGGCCCAGGGAGATGACCGGGCGCACGGTATGGCTGCCGTCCTCATGCCACTCGGGAGCCAGATGCTTCTTGCCGATCATGCCGAAGAAGGAGTTGGTGCCCCAGTTGTTCAGATGGTGGTAGCCGCTGTCCATGCCGATGGAGCCGAGATTAGTCAGGAAGATGGAGGAATAGTTGGGATCGGCCTTGATGAGATCATAGGGCACCTTGCCGTTGCGGTCAAGCTCAAAGAGAATGTCCACGATGATGTGCAGCAGCCAGCGCGGCAGCTTCAGGAGCTTTGTCATCATGTCGGTGGAGTTGTCCAGCACATCCTCGCGGCGGCACTGGTGGATCTCCTCCATGATGGACTTGTGCAGCGTGTCGATGGTGTCGTTCTCGCTGTATTTCTTATAGGCCAGGCCTTCCTCCGACTTGTCCTCAAACTTCTTTTTGACCACGAAGGAGACGGAGATGTGGTCGCGCATGTACAGGCGGTTGCCGGAGATGAAGCGGTTCATGCGCGGGCGCAGAACAAAGCACTTGACCATGGCGGCAAGAAAAATGTGGAAGTAGGTATACTTATCCTCCGTCAGCCCCTCGTTCTTTTTCGCAAGGTAGGCATCCAGCGGGCGTGCGTCGATGTCCACGTTGATGTGAGCCTCGTTGTCGGCGCGGTTCGGCATGAGGTAGGCCATGAACTGTCCGAGGGCCGGGGCTTCGTCCCGCAGCCAGTAACCGTCAAAGCGGTCGCCTCTCTTTTTGGGTCTCTGTTCCATTGTGTTCTCCCTTTCCGTTTTTTCCGTGAATACAGTATAAAACCACGGAGAAGCGATTTCAACAAAATATTTAAGTTTTACTCTTTTTCGTGCAGTTTGCCCGTTATTTTTGTCCCGCGTCGGTTGAAAGGCTCTGCGGTCTGTTGTATAATGGCAAAAATGCTGAGCAATGCGGAGGACTGCGCTATGCCGTACCTGATGCGTCTGGACGACGCCTGTGAAAAACGAGATATCGAAAAGTGGGAGCGTATGGAGGCCATCCTTGACCGATACCGCATCGCCCCGCTGGTGGGGATCATCCCCTGCTGCAAGGACCCCGAAATGGAAAAGTACCCGGCAGACGGCAGCTTCTGGGACACGGCGGCCCGCTGGAAGGAAAAGGGCTGGTGCCTCGCCCTGCACGGCTTTGATCATGTTTACATCACGAAAGATGGCGGGCTGAACCCGGCGCAGAAGCGCTCGGAATTTGCGGGCGTGCCGCTGGAGGAGCAGAAGCGAAAGATTACGGAGGGCGTGAAGATTTTCCGTGTGCACGGCCTTGAGCCGGAGGTTTTCTTTGCCCCCTCGCACACCTATGACAAGAACACGCTGACCGCGCTGCGGGAGTGCAGCAAGATCCGCGTGATCTCCGACACGATTGCAAGCCGCCCCTATACGCTGGACGGCTTCACCTTCATCCCCCAGCAGTCCGGCGTTGTGCGCAAGCTCCCCTTCGAGACGCTGACCTTCTGCTACCACCCGAACATGATGCAGGACGCGGATTTTGAGCGGCTGGAAGCTTTTCTCGCCCAGAACGCAAAGCAGTTTCAGCGCTTTAAAGCAAAGAGCACCGACAGGAAGCGCAGCCTTTACGACAGGCTGATGCGCCGTCTTTATCTCATCAAATGGAGCCGCCGCTGAGGCGGGAAAGGATGCCATGTTTGATTATGTTTGTCACGGAACGCTCACCGCGCCGGACGCGCTGACAGCGCATGCGGCGGAGCTTCCGAGTTTTCACGATATAGAACTGATCGCGCCCCTCTTCTGGGCCGACCACTGTCTTGAGTGCAGTCCCCCGGCCTGCTACGCCTCCTGCGAAATGTTCGAGGCAAACGAGATCGGGCGCTGCAAGCGCGTGGATTATATGGAGCTTGGGACGATCCCCGGCTTCGACTTCCCCGCCGCGCACCTGCGCTTTCGCAAGTGGGCGAAGCTGAGGTGCCCGTACACGAGCAGCATTGTCCATACCGCAGAGGGCTTTCTTGCGGACAATCGCCGGCACGAAAAGCAGCTTGCGCTGACCCGGAAGCTCGACAGCGCTTCCCTGTCCGCGCCGTTATCGCTGCGCTATCCGGCGTCCCGGCTGCTGCACCACCGTTATATTAAAAAATACTGGCCGCTCCCCGATCAGCGCTCCGCCGCGCGGGAGCTGTGTCTGGTCTTCTGGGCCGTGAAACCCGTACAGGGCAGCCGCCTGATCCTTGACTCCTACGACTTTGACGATATGCTGCTCACGCGCAATGTGTACGCGGTGCGGGAGGGGCTGAACGTCTGGCGCGTCCCGACGGAGAAGCTGCGCCGTCAAGGTGAGCCTGTTTTTGCGCTGGAGCTTTTCCCCTCCGACGACGAGGCGCTGGAGGTCTATATGCTGTTCTCGGACCTGGTGAGCTTCAAGGCGGGCTCCGCCTTTGCAAACCCCGCACAGCCGAAAAAGCAGCCCGCAAAAAAAGTCAAGTGCGTGGCCTGGGATCTGGACAACACGCTCTGGGACGGCATCCTCGGTGAGGACGGCCTGGACGGCGTGACGCTCCGGGAAGGGGCCGCAGACGTGATCCGGCAGCTTGACGAGCGCGGCATCCTCAACACCGTATGCAGCAAGAACGACGAGGCGCTTGCCCGCGCTGCGCTGGAAAAATTCGGTCTGTGGGAGTATTTCCTTTATCCCAGGATCAACTGGAAGCCGAAAAGCGGCAACCTCGCTGAGATCGCAAAGCGCCTGAACATCAACATCGACACCTTTGCCTTTGTGGACGATTCGGCTTTTGAGCGCGCGGAGGTTGAAAGCGCGCTCGGCTGCGTGCGCATTTACGCAGACAGCGAAGTTGAAAAGCTGCTGAGCCTGCCGGAATTTGACGTGCCGGTGACGGAGGACTCCAAAAAGCGGCGCAGCTTTTACATGGCCGAGGCGCAGCGTCAGGACGCCTTTACCGAATCCGACGGCGGCAACTACCGCTCCTTCATTCTCTCCTGTGCGTTTGAGATCGACATTGCCCGATGTACGTCCGACGAGGACATCAAGCGCTGCCATGAGCTTCTGATGCGCACAAACCAGCTCAACGCCTCCACCAACCGCATCCCCTACGATGAGTTTCGCGCCATCGCCGAAGATCCGGAGAAGCTTGTCCTGCGTGTCAGGTGCCGCGACAAATACGGCGAATACGGCACGGTCGGCTGCCTGATTCTGGAGAAGCGGGCGGACACGCTCTTGTGCACGGACTTTGTGATCTCCTGCCGCGTGGCGAAAAAGAAGGTGGAGAGCGCCGTGATCCTGCGCCTGATGGAGCGCTTCGGAACGGGCATGGACATCGTTTATCGCCCGTCCGAGCGAAACCATGTGCTGAAGGACGAATTTCTCTCCATCGGCGCCGACTACGACGAGGCGAACGCGCGCATGCGCTTTACGAAAGACACGATCCGCGACGCCGATTGGGCGACCGTGACGGATCACATTGAGGGTTAAGACATGCATCTTCACACGACCGGAAAAAGCACGGCGCGGGATATGACCCAGGGGCCGATTTTGCAGCAGCTTATTTACTTCGCGCTGCCGCTGATGCTGGGCAACGTCTTCCAGATGCTCTACAACACGGTGGACTCCGTCATCGTCGGAAACTTTGTGAGCAAGCAGGCTCTCGCCGCCATCGGCTCCACCACCGTGATCGTAAACATGCTGGTGTTCTTCTTCAACGGCTTTTCCATTGGGGCCGCCGTGCTCATCAGCCGCTATTTCGGCGCGCGCAACATGGAAAAGCTGCACGACGCCATCGAGACCACCATGGCCGCGACCTTTGTGCTGAGCGTGCTGTTTTCCCTGCTGGGCGTCGCGCTGGTGAAGCCCCTGCTGCAAATCATGCGCACACCCGAGGATGTCATGGCGGACGCGGCGCTCTATCTGCGGATTTACTTTGCGGGCATCTCGGGGCTTCTGATCTACAACATGGGCAGCGGCATTCTCCGCGCCGTGGGCGACTCCACGAGGCCGCTGTACTTTCTCATTCTCACGAGCATCCTGAACATCATCCTTGACCTCTTCTTTGTCATCGTGCTCAAGGCCGGAATCGCCGGGGCCGCCATCGCTACCATCCTCGCGCAGTTTCTGTCGGCGGCGCTCATCCTGATGCTTCTGACGCGCACGCGGGATGTGTACCGCATGAGCTGGCGGGAGCTGCACATCGACCGCACCATCCTCGGCAAAATCTTCGCCGTGGGTATGCCCGCCGCCATCCAGTCGGTCATCACGGCCTTTTCCAACATCTTCGTGCAGGGCTATATCAACGTCTTCGGCTCGGATGTCATGGCGGGCTGGAGCAGCTACAACAAGCTCGATCAGTTCATCATGCTGCCCATGCAGAGCATGGCCATGGCCTCCACCACCTTTGTCAGCCAGAACATCGGCGCGGGCAACGAGCGGCGCAGCGACCGCGGCACCGTGACCGCGCTGGAAATGAGCTGCGGCGTGACGGGCGCGATCGCCCTCGTGTTGTTTCTCTTCGCCCCGGCCGCGGTGCGGCTTTTCTCCCCCGACGAGGCGGTAATCCGATACGGCGTGATGTTCCTGCGCACAAACGTCTTTTTCCTCCTCTTTAACTGCATCAACCACGTGCTCGCCGGTGCCCTGCGCGGGCGCGGCGACTCACGCGGGCCGATGGTGATTATGCTCTCCACCTTTGTGGCCCTGCGTCAGTGCTATCTCTATTGGGTCACGCACTATGTCGCCAACACCCCGCGGCTGGTGGGCTTCGGCTATCCGGTGGGCTGGATGGCCTGCTGTGTGGTGGAGCTGACGTATTACTACCTCAAGCACCGCAGACGCAGACAGGCGAGCGCGCCGCAGGGTTCCGAAAACTGAACCGCGACGATATGTGACAACACCCAGCCGGGATTTCGGCTGGGTGTTCGTCGTTATACGATCTCGAACTGGAAGTTCTCGAATTTGAGCTTGCTGCCCTCGTCGGCATCCATGGGCAGCAGGGCGCGGGCGATGAAGTACGGCTCCTCCTTCGCGCTGGTGCAGGTGAGCCAGGCATAGTCCCCGTCTATGCGGGTGAGGGTATAGTATTTTGTTTCCATTTTGCTCTCTCCTTTTCCGCTTTTTCCTTATTGTAGCCGATATGCGGCGCTATGGCAAGGGGATAATTCTGGCTTGAAAAGTCAGAATAATTCCTGTAAACTGTACATAGTCTGTATCAATTACGCTAACCTGAAAAAGGGAGGACAGCAACCATGAAGAAAACGATTTCCCTGCTGCTTATTGCCGGTCTGCTGCTCAGTGCCGCCTCTCTGGGCGCGTTTGCGGCGGAACCCGGTCTTGCTGACCAAATCGAAGATCAGCTCCATGCTTCCATCCAACACGAAACGGATTCGCCCGAATGGGTCACGGCCCTTGAAGCCGCGAAGGACGAGAACACAAAGCAGCTCTTTGTGGTGGCGGGTCTTGGCATGGACAAGACCACCGCGACCATCTCCATGCACGAACGGGACGAAAACGGAAACTGGAAACAGACCCTTTCCACCCCCGGCTTTGTCGGCAAGAACGGCCTGTGCCTTGACGCCGACCATAAAGAGGGCTGCGGTCAGACACCTATCGGCGTCTATCACTTCAACAAAGCCTTCGGCATTGCCCCAGACCCCGGCTGCGCGATTCCCTTTACGCAGGTCACGGATGATACCTGGTGGTCCGGCGACCCGGCATATCATTATAACGAGATGGTAGACATCCAGGATCATCCGGAGCTTGTCAAGGATGACAGTGAGCACATCATCGACTACGAGTATCAGTACCAGTACTGCCTGAACATCAGCTTCAACGAGGACGGCACCCCGGGCAGAGGCTCTGCCATCTTCCTGCACTGCTTCGGCCCGCTCAAGCCCTATACGGGCGGCTGCGTTGCCCTGCCGGAGAACATCATGAAGCAGGTCATGCAGCGCGTAACGCCTGACTGTGTGGTCGTCATCGACACGCTGGAGCAGCTGAGTCCCGACACCTGGAAGGACTGGGGCTTTGCGCCCGCCGAGAAGTCCTGATCCGGGCTGCGGCACATCCCACCCTATAACGCACACAGCGGATCGCGTGAAAACGATCCGCTGTGTTGTTTTCTTTATTTATTTCAGGGTTCAGTCCCAATCGAAGATGTCGTCGTAATCGTAATCGTCGTAATCGTAATCGAAGTCAAAGTCGAAGATGTCATCCCAGTCACGAAACCGCGCGTGGTAGGAGCTGTTGACGGTCTGATTGCCTCTGCCGAAGAACTCCGTGTCGAAATCCATGACCCTGCCGGTGTTGACATCGACATCCACGTTGAACTCCGTATTCTCCGTGTAAAACTCGAACTCAAAAACCTCGCGCCCGTCGTCCAGACTCCTGGCAGCCTTGGTGAAGCTTGCCTCGGGCTCCTGCACGCCCGCGTAGTCGAGCGCCGCCTGCTTTGCCTGATCCAGTGTGATTTCCCTGCCTGCCGCGAACGCTGTGACGTTGAGCGCCAGCATCATGATAAACGCCGTGATTGCCGCAAATACTTTTTTCATGTCTGTGTGACTCCCTTTGTTTTAGTTTGTTTTGTTTGTGTCTGCATCATAGCATGGCAATCATCACAGAAATGTCACACGAAAATGTCCCCGGCGCTGTGCGCCGGGGACTGATGAAACGTTTAGTATGTATGAAGCTTATCCTCTGCGGAAGGTGCGGGTATAGAGCAGCAGCTTCTTGGCCAGTTCCTTGTTTGCCGCGCCCGGCAGCATGCGCCAGCGCCAGTTGCCGAGCGGCACGCCCGGGGTGTTCATGCGGGCCTTGCCGTCCAGCTCCAGAATATCCTGCATCTGCATCACAAAGAGGTCGGCGCAGGTCGCCATGCCGGTGCGGATCATACCCCAGCACCAGCCCTCATCCTCGGTGATGTGCATGTAGCGGGCAGCAAACTCGCGGTCGCTCTTTTTCGTCTCCTTGAGCCAGCCCATGACCGTGTTGTTGTCATGGGTGCCGAGGTAGCAGACGCTGTTATAGGAGATGCAGTGGGGCAGATAGTCGGAGTCGCCGTGCGCGTCAAAGGCGAATTCCAGGATCTTCATGCCGGGCATGCCGGAATCGCGCACAAGCTGACGCACGCCCTCGGTGACATAGCCCAGATCCTCCGCAATGAAGTCCAGATTGTGGAACCAGGAGGTCAGCACGCCCACCAGCTTCATACCGGGGCCGGGACGCCAGGTGCCGTTCTTGGCGGTGGTTTCGCCGTAGGGGACGGACCAATAGCTCTCAAAGCCGCGGAAGTGGTCGATACGGATCACGTCATAGAGCTTCTGCGCGCCCTCAACGCGGCGGATCCACCAGCCGAAGCCGTCCCGCTCCAGCGCTTCCCAGTTATACAGGGGGTTGCCCCAGAGCTGTCCATCGGCAGTAAAGGGATCGGGCGGGACACCGGCAACGGCCTTGGGCACGTTCTTCTCGTCAAGCTGGAAGAAGTGCGGCTCGCTCCACACGTCGGCGGAATCCAGCGCGACATAGATGGGAATATCGCCGATGAACTTCACGCCCTGCTTATGGGCATATTCCTGCAGTTTCTCCCACTGGAAGTAAAAGATATACTGAATGAAGATATGATAATTCACCTCATCGCACAGTCTGTCCGCCCAGTAGCGCAGGGCGTTGTCGCGGTGCAGGCGGATATCCTCTTCCGGCCACTCCATCCAGGGCAGCATGTTGAAATGCTCCTTGATGGCCATATAGAGGGCGTAGTTCTCCACCCATCTGTTGTTCTTGCGGAAAGACTCGATCTCATTACCCAGCTTCTCCCAGCCGCGCTTGAAGGCAAGGCGCAGAAGCGGGGCGCGCTTTGCGCGAACCGTCTCGTAATCCACCTTTTCGGGGTCGCCGCCCCAGCCGGTGTCGTCGATCTCCTTGGCCTTGAGGTACTTGTACTTCGTCAGCAGGTCAAGGTCGATCAGGTCGGGGTTACCCGCAAAGGTGGAGAAGGAGGAATAGGGGCTGTCGCCCGCGCCGGCGGGCACGAGGGGCAGGAGCTGCCAGTAGCGCTGGCCCGCCGCCTTCAGGAAATTAACAAATTCATAAGCGCTTTTTCCCATGGTGCCGATCCCGTACTTGGACGGCAGGGAAGTCATGGGCATGAGGACACCGCTGCTGCGGTTCATAGGAATCAACTCTTTTCTTTCCCGGGGAACAGATTCCCCTGTACTTCCTGTTTAATTTACCACATTGACAGGCTTCCCGTCAAGAAAAGCGCGCAGATTCTCCGCTGTACAGTCGAGAATGCGCTGCCGTGCCTCCTTCGGTGCCCAGGAGATGTGCGGCGTGATCAGGCAGTTTTTTGCCGTGAGCAAGGGGTTGTCCTCCCGGATGGGTTCGGTGGAGACCACGTCCAGCCCCGCTGCCAGCACCTTGCCGGAATTGAGCGCGTCCGCCAGATCCTGTTCGGCCACGAGTCCGCCGCGGCTGTTGTTGATAAGGATAACGCCGTCTTTCATCTTTTCGATGTTCTTCCTGTTGATGATGCCCGCCGTCTCCGGGAAAAGCGGACAGTGCAGGCAGATCACATCCGACGCGCGAAGCAGCGTGTCAAGATCCGTATACGATGCAATGGCTCGGCCCGCCTCCGTCTCCCGGCTGCCGGTCGCAAGAACTGTCATGCCCAGGGCCCTGGCAATGCGCCCGGTGGTCTGCCCGATGCGGCCGAAGCCGATGATGCCCATGGTCTTGCCCGCAAGCTCGATGAGCGGATAGTCCCAGAACGTCCAGTCCGGCGCGCTCTGCCAGCGGCCCGCGTGCACGGCGTCGGAGTGATGGGCAACATGGGAGCAGATCTCCAGCAGCAGCGCGATGGCAAACTGGCCCACGGCTTCGGTGCCGTAGGCGGGAACGTTGGACACGGGGATCCCCTTTTCCCGTGCGCATGCCACATCCACCACGTTGTAGCCCGTGGCCAGCACCGCGATGAAGCGGATGGAGGGGCAGGCCTCCAGCACCTCCCTGCCGAGCGGCGTCTTGTTGGTGACAACGATCTCCGCGCTGCCGATGCGGCGGATGATCTCGGGAATTTCATACGGTGTGCGGTCATAGACGGTAAGCTCCCCAAAGCGCACGAGCGGCTTCCAGCTCAAATCGCCGGGGTTTTCGGTATAGCCGTCCAGAATCACGATTTTCATGCTTTTGCCTCCCCTTCCGATGTCGTTTTTATGATGCGTCGGTTGACGGTGTTATATGCAGCTGCACAAGATTTTCCGACCCGCTCAGCGCCTCGCGCAGCACAGGCTCCATCGTCTCGTCCGCCGTGACAAGGCGCAGGGACGCGATCCCCGCAAGCGCCGACCAGTTCAGCCTGTCTCCGCTTCGGATCAGGGTCAGCTCCCGCAGGCCGGTGAAATCCTCCAGATTTTTTGTGGAGTTGAGTTCACAGTCGACCAATTTGAGCGTCACAATATTCCACTCCTGGTCAAAGCGTTTGAAGAAGCTGCCGCGCAGGTCGCAGTCGGTAAAGGTGAGGTCAGTCAGGCGACTCAGGCGCATGAGCGGTCTGAGCTCGTTAAGGCCGCAGTTTGAAAGCTCCGCTTCGGCCAAAACCGTGAGGGATCTCAGTGCGGAAAAGGAATGCACCTCCGCTCCCGCCAGCCGCAGGCGCCGAAGCTGTAAGCAATAAGACAGATCGCCCAGGCTGCGGATGGGGCAGGTCTCGCAATCCAGCTCCCGCAGAAGCGACAGCTTTCCGATCCCCTTCAGGTCGGTAAGGCGGCAGTCCCGCAGGATCAGCGTTTCGACGCCGCAGGCGGGCAGCGCCTGCAGATCCGCTGCCGCAAGCCCGGTCAGGGTCAGCTGCTTCAGATCGGGGAAGTAACACAGCTCAGGCAGCGCCACTTCCGTTTCGCCGTCCAATGTGAGTTCGTGCATCCCCGCGAGATCCGCGACGTGAAGCGCGCCCTCCGGGATTCCCGCGTAAAGCCGCGCGGCGCTTTCCATCTGTTCGCTTGTAAAGCGGATCTGCGTCTCCCCGGGCAGCGTTTCGATCTGCGTCTGGTGATGCTTGATATACAGGCGCTGGGCATACCCGGTGGAATAACCGACGACAGCAAGGACAAAGCAGATGATCAGCAGGGCGAGTGCCGCGCAAAGACCCATGATCTTTTGCCAGGTCCAGCGTTTTTTCTTTTTTGTCGGCGGCGGGAGGGCGCTTTCACGCGCGTCAGCAATTGTGCCGGAAAGCAGCGGGGCTATCTGCGGCGCTTTGAAGAGCTTATCATAAAACGCCTTCTCCCCCATGCTGTATTTCATCAGGGCAAAAAGCGGGCCGATCTGCATTTCCATGCCGGGGGTGAGGGCTGTTTCCTCCAGAAAAATGTTGACGGTTTTGATTTTCCGCGTCTGCGCAAAGTGCAGCTCCTTGCGGCAATTGTCCGAGCGCACATAGGCATTGGAGAGAAAGGCCAGCATCACCGCCGCGCCGTTCAGGTGCGCCGCGATATACTCCGGCCATTCGCTGCCCACCTCGATGCCGCCGTCGTACCAGACGCGGCAGCCTGCCGCTTGCAGCCGTGACGCGATCTCCATAACGGCAGGGGCGTCGGCATGGGCATAGCTGAGAAACACATACGGTTCCGCTCCCTCATAAGGGACGATGCTGTTCACAGGCAGTCTCACCTCCGTTTTCTGTGCATCAGTATACCATGTTCCTGCCGCTTTGAAAAGACGCGAGCTTTACAAGGGCTGTTTTTGCGGATATAATACTATAATAATGGAATGAAAGGAGAGACTGCCATGCTCCAGGCGCTGCTTGCGCGCGCCCGCGCCGACAATCCTCTCTGGCTGCCGGATCTCCGCGAGGCGTTTCTTCGTGACCCCACGGCAAGGCCGCTGACTCTGCGCCTCACTCTGCATGACGGGACGCAGCGGGATTTTCCCTGCGCCGTCCCCCGCTGGGAGGGTGAGGAGGAGCGGCGCTTTGTGTCGGACTATCTCTGTGCCTGCGTCTACAACATCCTCGCTGCGTGCAGCGGGCGGGAACTGCGGCTTTTCTTCGATTCAGCTGATACTGAGCTCTGTGCGCTGGCAGACAGCCTTGGCGGCGTGTTCCAGCTCCATGATACGAAGCGGCAGGGTTACGGCAAGGTGATCAGCATTGCCGGGCGCATTGCGCGAAGCTGCGGCGGCCCCGCGTTCCGCTTCACCCGTGCGGATCTGCGGGATTACACGCCGCTGTCGGAAGCGTCTTCCGAAGCGCCCGCGCCGCTCGATAAAAGGCTCCGCGCCCTGTGCAGAGACGCCGCCGGACTCGCCCTCTGCGGCATCGACGTAGGCGGCACGGACATCAAGCTGGCCCTCTCCGATGGGGAGAGGCTGGTATGTACAAAGGAGTTTGACTGGAACCCCGCAGCCTATCAGACCGCGGAGGCCGTCACGGAGCCCATCCTCCTGCTCACGCGCCTGATGCGCTGCTGTCTTGCCTCCGAGCGTGCCGTGTGCCCGGACGCAGTTCGTGCTTCCCTCCTTGCCGCCCTCGACAAGGCTGCGCCGCTGTCCCTGATCCGGGAAGCCGCGGAGACTGCCGAGGCGCACTTCGGCAGCGCTGTCAACGTGCTTGACGGCGTGGGGCTGAGCTTTCCCGACATTGTCATCGGTGACCGCATCCTCGGCGGGGAAACGCCGAAGACAGACGGCATGCGCCGCAACGCGTCCCTGGATTATGAGGCGGCCTTTGCAAAGCTCTCCGGGCTGAAGGGCGCGCTGCTGTCCCTCTGCCGTGCGGGTGGGCGTGTACACATCACGAACGACGGCAACATGGCTGCCTTCACCGCCGCTGTGGAGATCGCGCACAGCAAGGATGCGGCGCTCCTGCGGGAGGGCGTCATTGCCCACAGTCTGGGAACCGATCTCGGCACCGGGTGGCTGCGGGCCGACGGGACGATCCCCGCCCTGCCGCTGGAGATGTACGATATGATCCTTGACCTGGGGAGCTTCCCCTCCTGCGCCTTTCCGCCTGGCGATCTGAGAAGCACGCGCAATGAAAACTCCGGTCTGCCCGGGGCGCTGCGCTACATGGGGCAGGCCGCGGCCTATCGCCTTGCGCAGAAGCTGGAGCCTTCGCTGCTTAAGGGGTTTACCGGGCAGGCGGGCAAGCTTCTGCGCATTCAGACCGAGCCGCAGGATCTGCGCAAGCCGTGTCTCGAGCATCTGATGCGCGAGGCCGAGGCTGGCAATCCCGCTGCCTGTGAGATTTTTCGGCGCATTGGGGGCAATCTCGCCGTTGTGGCGCGGGAGATGGACTACCTGCTTCATCCCGGTGCAGGGACACGCTTTCTCTTCGGCCGCTTTGTCAAGCGAGCCGGAGTCTTCGCCCTGCTGGATGAGGGCTTTTGTGCCGGGGTGGAGGGGCTGCGCCTGATCCCTTCGGATGAGGGGCTTGCCAACACCCCGCTCATGCGCGCGCTTTCAACCGCGCCGGGAGTAACGGTTGCCCAGTTTGGGCAGGCCGTGGGGGCCATCTATTTTGCTTTGACATAAAAGGAGGACATGCCATGAAACGCAGTGAGATCAACGCCGCGCTCCGGGAGATGGAGCAGATGATTCAGGACTACCGCTTTTCCCTGCCCGATTTTTGTCACTTCACTCCGGAGGACTGGCAGAACAAGGGCCATGAATACGACGAAATACGCGATAATCTTCTGGGCTGGGACATCACGGACTACGGCCTCGGCAGGTTTGACGAGGTGGGCTTTTCCCTCATCACCATCCGAAACGGCAACCTCAAAATGCGCGAGCGCTACCCCAAGCTCTATGCCGAGAAGCTCCTGTATCTCAAGGAAGGGCAGTACAGCCCCATGCACTTCCACTGGTCAAAGATGGAGGATATCATCAACCGCGGCGGCGGTACGGTGCTGATCCGCGTCTACAACTCGCTGCCGGATGAGGAGCTGGACAAGGAAAGCCCCGTCACGGTCCATATCGATGGGCGCACGATGACCGTGCCCGCCGGTTCCCAGGTGGCGCTGCATCCGGGCCAGAGCATCAGTATCACGCCCTATCTCTATCACGACTTTGAAGTGGAAAAGGGCACCGGCGCGGTGCTTCTCGGTGAGGTCAGCCAGGTCAACGACGATGCCAACGACAACCGCTTCAATCCCCCGGTGGGCCGCTTCCCCGCCATTGAGGAGGACGAGCTGCCCTACCGTCTGCTCTGCACAGAGTATCCCAAGGCGAAATGATCAGGTTAAAACGAGGCCGCAGCAAACAAGCTGCAGCCTCGTTTTTTGATTGGTTTCTTATTGTCCGTCGTCGGCATCGAACTGGCCGTCGCCGAAGAGATAGTTGGAAAACGTATCGCTGTTTTCCATTGCAAGCGGATCGACTCCCTCCGCAGTGGGATCGTACGCTTCGCATCCGTAGAAGAAGCCGTCGTCGGTCATGCCGAAGGCATCCGGGCATGCGCCTGTATGGTCCCCCCCATGCTCGTGCTCATGCGTGGCATGCGCGCCGCAGGTCTCCTTGCTATGTCCCTCGGCAAGGCAGCCGACAAAAGCGCCGCAGGCATCACCGCCGCAGCCCTTGGCCGCGCAGCCGGCATAGGCGCCGCAGGCCTCGCCGCCGCAAGCCTTGCCGAGACAGCCGGCATGACCGCCGCAGGCATCGCCGCCGCAGGCATGGTTCATGCACGCGGCATTGGAGGCGCAGGCTTCTCCGCCGCAAACCTTTGCCGTGCAGCCGCTGTAAGCACCGCAGCCGTCTGCCGCGCACGCTTCGGCCGAACAGCCGGTCGCCGCGCCGCAGCCCTGGAGGCCGCAGCCCTTGGCCGCGCAGCCCGCCGCACCGCCGCAGGCTTCACTTCCGCAGGCATCGCCGCCGCACCCTACTTTACCGGCGCAGGCCTTGGTGCCGCAGGCTTTGGCACCGCATCCCGCGTCCCCCGGACAAGCTGCCGCGCCGCAGGCATCCGCCGGGCAGGCCGTGACGGAGACAGCCGCAGCGCAGGCTGTGACAATCCCCAGGACTGAGATGGCGTTATGCCCCTTCTTGATCTGGCAGGGATGGTTCCCGGTCGCGCCGTACTGGCCGTTCTTTCCGCCGGAGATATCGTCCAGATCGCTGATGTCGATTTCCTCTCCCGCGAAGTCCGGGAGCACATAAGTCTGCCCGTAATTGTCGTCCTTCTCGACGAACTTGAGGCTGAAGCCCTCGGGCAGCGGCTGACCGGCAAGCTTCTCCAGCGTCTTTCTGGGATCCTTGCGGAGGTTTTCCACGAATTCCGGGTCTGTTTTCAGCCTGCGGTTGATTTCCTGGTAAAGCTCCTCAAGCTTTTTCTGTGTCCAGCTCATGTATACTCTCCCTTTCTATCGAGATTTTTTACTTTCATTTTATTCTGAAGGGGGCTCAGCGGAGTCTCAGATACCCCCTGAGATAAAGCTGATTCATCATCGCCGTGAAGCTTTCCCGCCACGGCGCGGGAAGTCCGGTCTCCCGTTCGATTTCCTCCTGTGTGCATCCCCGCTCCACAAGCGGCAGCATCGCTTCGGTGAACGCGTTTTTGGGGATGCGATAACCGATTTCATCCCCCAGAAAGCGGATATCCTCCGGTGTCTGTTCGATCCGGCAGTGCCAGTTCCAGGCCAGCGAGCGCCCTGCCGGAAGAGAGCCGCGGGACCATTTTCCCGTCATCTCCGCCATGGCGCGGCGAAAGTCCCCGGCGCCCGAAAAGCTGCGCTCTTCCCGCACGCGCAGGCCCAGTGGGAAGCGGTCGTCCGGGATTTCGGGTTCTATGAACCACATGCTTTTCTCCGCCATATTGACCCTGAGCCCGGCAACGCAGCAGATGGAATAGCTGACCGGGTCGCGCTTTCCGCTTCGCCCGCTGCGTGTTCTGCCCGAGGCGGAATACCGGTTCAGAGATTCCGGGTTGTTGGGCAGAAGCTCCACACCGATCAGCTCCTCGGGTGAAAAGAGCGCCGTTATGCGGTGAAACTGCGCGAGCGTCCGCACGGTGAAGCGCAGCACCGCCTGCTTTTCAAGCCTCTCCGGGCCGAGCCATCCCATCAGCCGCCGAAGCCGCTCCGCTTCCCGGTCGGCGATGGCCGTTGTGGTCTGGGGAACGCTGCCCATGATTTCCGCGAAGTCTGCAAGGAAGCGCTCATAATCCGGATTGTCCAGCGGCTCCGTAGCGAAATAGCACGGGGACAGCCCCGCAATCGACCCAATCAGTTCCCGCGACGCCTGCAAAATCTCTCTCCACAGGCGGGCGTTCTCCGGTGTATAGCGGAAATCCGCGGTTCTGGGCTTCGCGTCCAGCCCGCAGAACGGGCACTGAACCGAGCAGCCCCAGCTCAGTTCAAAGCACAGGGGGTAGTAGTGAATATTGCTGTGGCCCCGCAGGATCCGGTTTTCCATGCGGCAGCGGTTTCGCACCGCGTCCGCGTAAAGGTACAGCTCCTGCCCCGCAAACGCCTCTCTGCCGTGCGCTTCGGCCACATACGCGCTCACGACGCCGTTTCGCCGGACAAATTCCATTGCGTACGGGTTTTCTCCGGCCCGCACGGCCCAGCCGGTGCTGACCGCCGCCGCAGCCTCGATTGCCGCCGCAGGGTCACGCAGCGCGAGACCGACCGCTTCCAGCGCCGCCGCAGGGTTCTCCGCGGCCCGTTCCCGAAAGTCCGGGTCGATGGCGAAGGCCTCCGCCGCTCGCTTGAAGCGGGCATATTCTCCGTCCTGCAAACGGCCTCACCCCTGCGTTTTTTTCTTTTGCGCCGCTTGCTTTTTGCGGCTCTCATAGTGCAGCTCCAGCAGGTTTTCAAGGTTCCCGCGAAACCACGAGCAGCTGCTCTGCGGGTGGTCCGTGTGGAGGTTATTCTGCCGGATCCTGTGACATCCGCCGTCACAGATCGGGAAGTAGAAGCACTCCCGGCACTCCTGGGAATCGAGATAGCTGCAGGCGGTCATTCCCTCGGCGATGAGGCCCATGTTCCAGTCGTTGAAGCTGTCCACCGTGCCGACCACCTTCTCGGGGATCCCCACATCGTCCCAGCACTTGTACATCTCGCCGTCCGGCCCGATGACATAAGCGTTGCGCCGGGTCAGGATGCAGCCCTGCATTCTCCGCTGCGGGAACGGGGAGAAGGGGGCGATGTCATACTTTTCCACCATGCGGGAAATAAATTCTCCCTGCTGCACCGGGTCAAAAAAGCAGCCGCGGTCCGGGTGCTCATCCCCCTTGACGAAGCCGGGATAGACCGTGATGCGCCGCCCGAAGTCCTTCGGGTACTTGTCGCGGATCATCTTGTACACCTGGGCAAACTCTTCATCGTTGCGCCCGTCCACGTTCACGCGCACATGGATCATCCCGCGAAAGTCCGTGGCCATCACGCCGTCGATGTTCTCCAGGATGCGGTCATAGGTCTCGCCGCCGCCCTTGAGGTAACGCCGGGCGTTGTGCGTCTCCCTGCTGCCGTCGAGGGTGATCTGCAGGTAGGTGATGCGAAGCTCGTTGAGCCGGGCCGCCTTGTCCTTTGTCAGCAGGTAGCCGTTTGTGATCATGGATGCCTCGTAGTTTTTCCCCATGTCCTGGAGCCGCCTGTTGATGCTGAGGATTCGGTCGAAAGCCAGCAGCGGCTCCCCGCCGTACCAGGTGATGTACAGGTTATCCGCGCGGAATTTGCGGATGAAGCGCATCACCTTGTCCTCCGTCTCCTGTTTCATGACGTGGCCCACATGGCTGCTCTCATAGCAGTAGCTGCAATCGAAGTTGCAGGCCATGGACAGGGCGAAGGTGAGCATCAGGCTCCGGTTGCCATACAGGAAAGCCAGGGTGCGCATCTTGTGGATGTTGTAAAACTCGTCGTCCTTCCCGTCCTCCACCAGAAAGCCCATTGCGCGAAGCTGCATGTAAAGCTTCACGGCGTTTGAATAATCATACCCCTCCGGGTCAGCCATGATGCCCCGGATGACAGGGAGCTGATCCGGCTCTACGGTCAGGAGGGACCGGGAGACTGTGTTGAACAACAGCCACCCGTTTCTTTTTGACTCGAACAGGGTGCTGTATCTTGACCATTTCATTGATTGGCTCCGTCCTTTCTGTCTGTTTCTGCTCGCTCTGCGCCATCTGGCGCGAGGCCATCCGGAAGAAGAGGCCCTGCTTTTGCATCAGCTCCTCATAGCTTCCGATCTCCGCGATTTCCCCGTCATGCAGCACCGCGATCCTGTCGCAGCTGCGCACGGTCGAGAGTCGGTGCGCAATGACGACGCGCGTCGATGCCAGGCGTGACAGATTGTCCGCAATTTCTTCCTGCACCAGATTGTCCAGTGAGCTTGTCGCTTCGTCTAAAAACAGGATCCTCGGCTTGTTCGCAATGGCCCTGGCCAGCAGGATGCGCTGCTTCTGCCCGCCGGAGATCGTCTGTGTCTCCTCCGAGATGAGGGTATTCAGCCCCATGGGCATTTCTTCGATCTCCTCCGCAAGGCAGACGGTCTTCACCACCTCCTGCACCTGCTCGGGCGTGATAGCAGGGGCAGAGATGCTGATGTTTTTATAAATGCTGCCGGAGAAGATGCAGCCGTCCTGCAGCACCGTGCCGATGCTGCGGCGCAGCTCCGGCAGATTGAGCTTTTTGAGGGACACGCCGTCATAGAATATTTCGCCGGAGTCGGGCTTTTCAAATCCGAGCAGCAGTCTCAGCAGCGTCGATTTTCCGCTGCCCGACTCGCCCACGATGCCCAGATACTCCCCGGGCTTTACGTGCAGCGAAACATTGTTCAGCGCCGCTTTCTCCTGTCCCTCATAGTGGAAGGAAATGCCGGAAACCACGATATCCCCCTTCATGTCATGCAGGATCGTTCCGCCGACGCTTCGTTCCGGCTTCTGTCTGAGAATATCCGAGGAGTAGCGCAGCATCGGCATGCTGGCATACATCTCCGTACCGGCGACCACCACCTGCACCAGCGCGGCGGCGAAAAAGCCGAACGCGGACAGAAAGCTCATGAAGGTACCAATGCTCATTCCCGCGGCGCTGCCGCCGATGTAATGGTAGAAAGCCAGCATGGCCGCCGCGTTGCCGATTGCCAGCGTCTGCGAGCTGAAATGCCGCGTCATGGCGGTTTTGCGGTCGTTTCGGTAAAGCTCCGTCTCCATTGTCATGTAGCGGCGCACGACCTCATCCTCCGCCCCGCCCGTGCGGACGGTCGTGATGCCGCTGAACACCTGATACAGAAAGGACTGGATCTTGCCTGTCTGCTTGGCACGCACCGCTGAAGACCGGCGCATGACCAGACTCAGCACCACAAGCGCAGCGCTCTCCGCCGCCACGATACCAAAGCCCATCCCAAAGAGCTGTGGAGACAGTTGGAACATCTTGCGCAGATAAAACAGGGAAAAAATGCCCTGCATCAGGATGGTCATGCCCCCCTGGAACACGGAGATGTAAGTGGATGAAAGGCTGCTTGCCTGATAGGCCAGCACGCCGCATTCCTTTCCGGAAACATAGCTTTCCGACACATGGAAGAGACGGTCATAGATTGCCGACTGAAGGCTGTATCCCATGCGGCCGGTCAGGCGAAACTGCGCAAGCTTCTGCAGGATGGAGAAAAGCACGTTTGCCGCCATCACCGCGAGGAACAGTCCGCCGAGCTCATACAGCGCGGTTTTGTTTCCCATGGGGATCAGATGGTCATAGATGGCTTTATTCAGCACGCTGATTACGAGGCCCACCTGCGTCACGAGCCACATGGCAACCATCACAAGAAGAACGTCCGCAGCGGAGATCTCATCCAGCGAGAAACGGACCAGCTCCCGCAGATCCATTGTCTGCGTGGGGAATGGTCTGCACAGCACCCAGGCTGTCTTCTCCACGCTGCGGATGTCTTTTTTCGTCATGCGCCTGACCCGCCCGCTGCGGGGGTCATAGAGATATGCTCTTCCGAGCCGGCCCGCGAAACAAACGACGGGGATGCGCTTCTCCCCCTCCGGGGAGTCAGGGATGTGCAGATAGGTCAGAACCGGCTCAATGTCTGCCGAGGGCCAGTGCTCCGGAAGCTTTACCTCGCGGCAGGGGAAACCGGAGAGGCGGGCAATGTCCCTGAAATCGCGCGCATCCGGACAGGCTCTGCGCAGGCGCTCAAAGGTACAGATTTTGACCTTGCGGCGCAGGCACAGAAAGCTTGCCGCGTCATACAGGAGATCGCCGGTCAGCGCCTCCCGCTGCGGCATCTGCCTGTCCTCGGAGGAAAAGACATTTTGCAGCCATTCGGCGATGTTTGCCCGCTCGTCCTGTGCCGCCGTCCGCTTCTTCGGCGGGGCGGCGCTTTTGCCGGTTTTCGCCGCGCTGCGGGCAGGCTGGGCCTTGCTCTGCGTTTTCGGGTTCATGGCTGCACCTTCTTCCCGCCCGCGGCATACATGTCGGCATAAAGCCCCTGCTGCCGCATAAGGCTTTCATGGGTGCCCGCTTCCACAATGGTGCCGTGATCCATTACGAGGATCAGATCACAGTCGCGCACGGCCGAGAGTCTGTGCGCCACGATGAGGCAGGTGCATTTTCTCTTTGCCAGGTTTTCCATGATCTTCTGCTCCAGAATCGGATCCATGGCGCTGGTTGCCTCATCCAGAAACAGGAGCTCCGGCGAGCGGATCAGCGCGCGGGCAATGGCAAGCTGCTGGCGCTGCCCGCCGGACAGGTTCTTGCCGCCCTCGGTCAGCTCATGCTCCAGGCCGCCGTGCAGCCCGCCCACCAGGGTCAGCGCTTCCGCGTCCTGCAAGGCCTTGAGAAGATGCTCCTCCTCAAAGCCGCGGTCCCAAAGCGTGAGATTGCTTTCAATCGTATCGGAGAAAAAGGCCTCCTTCTGGCTCACCACCGCAAGGCGTTTTGTCAGCTCCTTCGCCGGCACTGCGGACAGGGGCACCGCGCCGCAGCTGATTTCTCCCTGCCAGGCGGGCAGAAGCCCCGCCGCCAGCTTCAAAAGGGTACTTTTCCCGCAGCCTGAGGGGCCCACAACGGCGACCCGGCTGCCGTCCGCGACGGTCAGCGAGAGGTCCCGGATCAGCGGGGCTCTGGTGGGATCGTAGCCGAAGGTCACGTTTCTGAGGTTCAGTGTGTTTTCCGTCGGCAGCGCGGCGCTTTGCGCCGGAAGGTCAAAACGCGGGTCGGTCTTCGCCTGTTCGATGTCCTGCACATTGGCCAGATTTGCGCGCATGGTCTGGGTCTCCTGGGCCATGGAAATAAAGTCGATGATCGGTGTCATGAACTGTCCGTAGACCATGCAGAAGGCGGTAAGCAGGCCGACCGTCA
>Ga0310697_10001886_pt1 | contig 23335 bp, 21 predicted proteins | sample 172DNAGHGlowgp2_FD_203883 | JGI IMG/M metagenome (GOLD analysis project Ga0310697, IMG submission 203883) | Sheep rumen microbial communities from Palmerston North, Manawatu-Wanganui, New Zealand - 1728 DNA GHGlow gp2 (v2) (version 2) | ecosystem: Host-associated > Mammals > Digestive system >...
CTCTATTTCGGCGACGCCGGACTGCTGTCGTCGAGGCTGCGCACAGCCATCCGTACGGTGATGCTCGTTGTCCTGTTCATCCTGGTGCTGACGAGCCAGCCTTACCTCTCGGCGGTGGCCATCTGTACGCTGCTGATAGCCATTACCAGGGAACCGCATCCGCTGACGTTCTATGCCCTGGCCTGTGCCTACCTTTTCCCCATCGGCAGCGGTTCCAGCATCCAGGGCGTCTTCCACTGGTGCGGCGGCCTGCTCATCATACCGGCCGCCTGCTGTTACCTGAGGCTGGGTAGCCAGTGGCAGCGTACGGTGACGGGGCTGGTCGGCCTTTTCATTGCCGTGAACATGGTCTACAGGATGGGGTCGAAGGCCTATGGCGAGGAGCAGTCACGACTGGTGACGACGGAGGTGGCGCTGCCGGGCACGCTGAACACCATGACCGACAGCGAGCGGGCGCAGAGCTATCGCAACGAGGTGGCACGCATCCGCCAGGCCGCCGGCGACAACCCCCTGCTGCTCATCGGCAACCAGGCGTCGGAGCTATATTATGCCACGGGTCTGCTGCCCTTCACAGGCAACACGCAGGTGGCGGCCTTCTTGGGCGACGACCTGACGGAGCGCCTCGACCGCCAGCTGGCCTACTACCGGCGGCTACCCCTGATAGCGTTTATCGAACGTTCGCACGAGCCTGAGCCCGAGGACGCCGAGGAGTTCCGCGAGCTGGTGAAGCCCTGGATGGAACAGCACGGCTACCGGCTGGCCTACGAAGACAAAGATATCAAGTTGTACAAAGCAGAAACAGAAAAAGAATAAACAGATATGCTGAAGCAGTTTTTCACCATCATGGGACGATACCTCAGGCCTTACCGCAAGTACCTGGCCTGGGCGGTGGTCCTGAATTTTGTGTCGCAGTGGCTCAACGTCTTCTCGTTTGCGGTGCTGATACCCATCCTGAATATCCTGTTCAGGATCGACACCACGGTCTATACCTACAAGCCCTGGAGCTGGAGCCAGCTGGACAAGGATCTCGTGGTGAACAACGCCTACGCCTGGGTGCAGGAGCTGATCAACACCCACGGCGCCTTTATGACCCTGGTGTTCATGGGCATCGCACTCATCGTGATGACCGGTCTGAAGACGGCCGGCTACTTTGCCTCGTCGGCCGTGATGGTGCCTTTGCGCACGGGCGTCGTCCGCGACATACGCATCGAGGTCTATGAGAAGGTGCTCCGGCTGCCGCTCAGCTTCTTCTCGGAGGAGCGCAAGGGCGACATCATCGCCCGTATGTCGGCCGACGTCAACGCCGTGGAGAACTCCGTCACCAGTTCGATAGATATGCTCATCAGCAAGCCCATCGCCATCTTCGTATGCTTCGCCACGATGCTCACCGTGAGCTGGCAGCTGACGCTCTTCGTGCTCATCGTGGCACCCGTGGCCGGCTGGATCATGGGCACGGTGAGCCGCAAGCTGAAGAGCCAGTCGACCGTCGTGCAGACCCGCTGGGGCGACATGCTGGCACAGCTCGACGAGACGCTGGGCGGACTGCGCATCATCAAGGCCTTCATCGCCGAGCGCAAGATGCTGCAGCGCTTTGTCGCCATCAACGAGGAGTACCGCAAGAACATGAACGCGATGGTCATCCGACAGAATGCCGCACATCCGATGTCGGAGTTCCTCGGCACGGTCATCATCGTCATCGTACTCTGGTTTGGCGGGTCGCTCATCCTGAGCGAGTCGAACCTCATCGACGCCTCCACCTTTATCTTCTACATGGTCATCCTCTACAGCGTCATCAACCCGCTGAAGGACCTGTCGAAGGCCAGCTACCAGATACCCGTCGGACTGGCATCGATGGACCGCATCGACTTCATCCTGAAAGCCGAGAACCCCATCCGCGAACCGGAGCATCCACAGCCGATGCCGTCGTTTGAGAAGGAGATAGAGCTGCGCGACGTCACGTTCAGGTACGACGACAGCCACGACGTGCTGAAACACGTCAACCTGAAGGTGCCCAAGGGCAAGACCATCGCCCTGGTGGGACAGTCGGGCTCGGGCAAGTCGACACTCGTCGACCTCGTGCCGCGCTACCACGACGTCAGCGACGGTGCCGTGTTCATCGACGGCAAGAACATCAAGGACGTGAGCATCACCGACCTGCGCTCCCTGATAGGCAATGTCAACCAGGAGGCCATCCTCTTCAACGACACCTTCTACAACAACATTACCTTCGGCGTGGAGAACGCCACGATGGAACAGGTCATCGAGGCGGCGAAGATTGCCAATGCCCACGACTTCATCATGGAGAGTGAGAACGGCTACGACACGATGATAGGCGACCGCGGCGGACGACTGTCGGGCGGCCAGCGCCAGCGTGTCTCGATAGCCCGTGCCATCCTGAAGAATCCGCCCATCCTGATTCTCGACGAGGCGACGTCGGCCCTCGACACCGAGTCGGAGCGACTGGTACAGGAGGCGCTGGAGCACCTGATGAAGACGCGCACGACGATAGCCATCGCCCACCGACTGTCGACCATTAGGAACGCCGACGAAATCTACGTGCTCTACGACGGTGAGATTGTGGAGCGTGGCCAGCACGACGAACTCATAGCCAAGAACGGCTACTACAAGCGGCTCTACGACATGCAGCAACTGTAAGCGAGCCGCTTACTTTCCCCGATTAATCATCTCATCGAAGAGCACCTCGGTCGCTTCGAAGGTGAACTGTCGCCGGTGTTCGCGGACGTCGGCCAGCAACTGCTGTTGCAGGGCGCTGTCGTCGAGCACGCGATGGATGGCATCGGCCATGGCCTGCGGGTCGCCGACAGGAACGAGGACGCCCGCCTTGCCGCCATCGAGAATCTCGGCAGGACCGGTGGGACAGTCGGTGGCCACGATCAGCTTGTCGAGCATCAGCCCTTCAATCAGCACCGTAGGCAGGCCCTCCATCTTGGCGCTGTGTACCAGGAGCCGCGCCTCGCGCATCCACGGGTAGGGATTGGCGCAGAAGCCCAGGAAGACGACGTCGTCGGCAATGCCCAGTTCGCTGGCCAGTTGCCGGAGTTCGCCCTCGGAGTTGCCCTTGCCGATGATGTACAACCGCTCCGGCCGGCGATACTGCTGCTTGAAGCGCTGGAACGCGCGAATCATGGTTGTCAGGTCCTTCTGGCTCTCCTCCAGCCGCTCCACGGCTAAGATAAACGGCTGACGGATGAGGTCGCTCGCGACGGGCTCCATCGACCGCTCCAGCATCCTGTCGCGGTCCTTGGCGTTGTAGATGACGCAGAGCTTCTCCTTCAGGTTGGGGAACAGCCGGATGCCCTCGTCGTACATGTCCTTCGAGATGGAGACCACCTTGTCGTAGTGCTCGAACAGCCGGCCGATGCGGAGCATACGGCGGCGGTTCATGCGCAGCGACTGCTCGAAGCTGAAATGGAACCATGCGATCTTAAACGTGTCGATGTGCTTCAGATAGGAATAGAAGCAGCTGTCGAAGTCGATGACGACGTCGTTCTCCAGCGCTGTCCGCCGCAGGTTCCGCTGAATCAGCCATCGGCGGATCGGCGAGAGCAACGCCTCGTCGAGCAGCTTCTGGTAGAGCGGCAGCCGGCCGACAACCTTCTTCTGCCTCCACCGGGTCAGCCAGCCGTCGCCTACAAAGTAGACCACGTTGACTTCTGGGGGCAGACTGTCCTTGTACACTTCCAAATCACCCATCGCCGTGCCGATGGCCAGCGTGATACGATAGTCACTGCGGCCGGCGAAATGCTGCAGATAGCCTCTCAGCACCGTGTCGATGCCTCCGTCGAGAAACCTGCTGATTAAAAAAACGATGCGACGCTCGCTTGTTGTTCCCATGTCTTCTGTTATTATGTTACAAAGATAATAAAAAAAGATAAAACCGCACGCCCTTTTCCTGCTTTTTTATTAATTTTGCACGTTTAAATACAGTTTTTAATGGAAGCGCTGAAGGTAATCTGTGTCATAGTGACCTATAATCGTCTGGAGTTGCTGAAGGAGTCGGTGGCCGCCGTCATGCAGCAAACCTACCCTCTCCACCGGGTTGTCATCGTCGATAACCACTCCACCGACGGCACCGACAACTATCTCGCCGGACTTTCCCAAAACCCGCTGTTTCATATCGTCACGCTGGAGAAGAATACCGGCGGGGCCGGCGGTTTCAGCAAGGGCATAGAGACGGCTGCGCGGCAACAGGCCGACTGGATATGGGTGATGGACGATGACACCATACCCAAGCCCGACTCGCTGGAACGGCTCATGGCATACACCACGTTCAAGGACGTGGGTTACGTCAACAGCAAGGTGGTGTGGACGGACGGCAGCCTGCACGAGATGAACTTACCGCGACTGGCCAAACAGCAGGCGGCGAAGGCTGAAATCCTGAAAGGTGCGGCCGAGGAGGTCGTGGCGCATGCCAGCCTCATCGATACCACCTCGTTCGTCTCGCTGCTCGTCCGTGGCGACATCCCCTACCGCTTAGGACTGCCGTTCAAGGAGTTTTTCATCTGGTGCGACGACGCGGAGTACACCATGCGCATCACCCAGAACGGCTACTACGGTATTTGGGCCGCCGACAGCGTTGTCGTCCACAAGACGCCCACCAACTACTCCACATCGCTGAACACCGTCCCGGCCTCGGCGGCGTGGAAGGTCTATTACGGCGTCCGCAACGAGTCGCTTCTGCGCCGCAAGCGTAAGGGATGGCTGCTCTTCGTGCTGGCACAGCTGAACTGCTTCCGCACGCACGCCCACCGCATCCGTAAGCGCCACCTGCCGAAGGAGGAGGAACGCGTACTGCTGAAAGCCAACTTCCGCGGACTCATTGACGGCTTCACCTTTAACCCACGAGTCGATTTCCTGAAATAATATGTGGCATCTCACTAAATACTTACGGCCGCTATGGTCGGTACTGATGAACCTCTTGCTGGCCTACGTTGTCTACTTCGTGGCACGCATCGCGTTCCTACTCGAGAACCTGAACCTGTATCCCAACCTGTCGTTCAGCCACCTGGCGGAGCTGTTCCGTGGCGGACTGATGTTCGACACCTCGGCCGTGCTCTATACCAATGCCCTGTGGGTGGTCATGGTGCTCTTCCCGCTGCACCTGAAGGAGACGGCAGGCTGGCATCGCATCTGCCGCTGGCTGTTCGTCGTGGTCAACACCCTCGCGCTGGCTGTCAACCTCGTCGACGCCGTCTACTTCCGCTACGCCATGCGGCGCACGACGACCACCATCTTCCAGGAGTTCGAGAACGAGGGGAACCTTGGCGACATCTTCCTGACAGAGGCCGTCAGCCACTGGTACTTCTTCCTGCTGGCAGCCCTCACGGGCTGGGCGCTCTGGAAGTTCTACTTCACCCCCGCACTCAAACAGAAGTGGTGGAGATACGACCTGACGATGCTGCTGTCCTTGCTCGCCTTCGTACCGTTCTGTGTGGCCGGTATGCGTGGCGGCTGGACGCGCGACATCCGTCCCATCACCATCTCGAATGCCAACAACTACTGTGACCGTCCGACGGAGACGGGCATCGTGCTGAACACGCCCTTCTCGCTCATACGCACCATTGGTAAGAACAACTTCGAGGTCATCACCTATTATAATAACAAGCAGGAACTGGAGGCGGTGTTCAATCCCATACACACGCCGCAGCCCACCCATCCGTTCGTGAAGAAGAACGTGGTGGTCATCATCATCGAGAGCTTCGGGCGCGAGTATATCGGCGCCTACAACCGCCACGTGCCGGGCTACGACGGCTTTACGCCCTTCACCGACTCGCTCATTGCCAACGGCGCACTGACCTACCGCTACAGCTACTGCAACGGTCGCAAGTCGATAGACGGCATGCCCAGCATCCTGTCGTCGATACCGATGTTCGTAGAGCCGTTCTTCCTGTCGCCATACTCCGTCAACGACGTCTCGGGACTGGCTGACTGTCTGAACCGAAAGGGCTACGAGACGGCGTTCTTCCATGGAGCCGAGCGAGGCTCGATGGGTTTCATGGCCTTTGCCCGTGCCACGAAGTTCAAGGACTATTACGGCCGCGAGGACTTCGTGGCCGACCCCCGCACGCGCGGTGACCTGGACTACGACGGCTGGTGGGGCATCAGCGACGAGCCGTTCATGCAGTACATGTGCCAGAAGATGAGCGAGATGCAGCAGCCCTTCATGACGGCCCTGTTCACGCTGTCGAGCCATCATCCCTTCCGCGTGCCCGACGCCTATAAGGACGTGTTCAAGGAGGAGAACCCCGACATGCCTGTCTACAAGGTGATACGCTACACCGACATGGCGCTGCAGCACTTCTTTGCATCGGCCCGCAAGCAGCCGTGGTTCCAGAACACCATCTTCGCCATTACCAGCGACCACACTAACATGCCCAAGTTGCCGCAGTACGGCACCGACCTCGGCGGCTTCTGCTCGCCGGTCATCTTCTACGACCCGTCGGGCGAGATGGGCAGCGGCATGGTCGACGCCATCGCACAGCAGACGGACATCATGCCAACGATACTCGAGCACCTGGGCTACGACGAGCCGTATGTCACCTTCGGCCTCGACCTGCTGACGACACCGCCGGACTCCACCTGGGCGGTCAATTACCTGAACGGCGTCTACCAGTATGTCAAGCATGGACATGTCCTGCAGTTCGACGGACAGCAGGTGCGGGCGGTCTATAGCCTGACGGATTCGCTGATGCAGCACAACCTCCTCCAGTCGCAGAAGCCCCAGGAGACCGAGAAGGCCCAATGGACCCAAATGGAGCGCGAACTGAAGGCCATCATCCAGCAATATATGGAGCGAATGACGGAAAATCGCCTCATTCCGGGCAAATAATTTCCCCAACATGCCGCTGTTTAGCAAAAAATAACTAATTTTGCAGCGTTTTTCAAACAAGCGATACAAATTTATGAAGAAATTACTGATTTTTATGACGATGTTCGTTGCCGCAGCGCTGCTGACAATCAGCTGCAGCAAGGACGATGGCAAGGATCCTGCACAGGTAGTAAAAGACCTCACCAGCACAGACTGGCAGGGCGAAGTCAAAGAACTTAAACGTAATGGAAGATCGTGGGAAGACGGCTACCAGACTCACTGGGCTGTCATGCGTTTCAAGGCTGCCGGCACTCAGGCTCTGGCTGGCTCGGGCTATCAGCTGGAATACAGGAACGAGAACACCATACCCGAGAATCTGACCGACGAAAGCGCCTTCACATGGCGTATCGACGGCGACATCATCAGGGTTATCTACACCAACCAGGAGTGGCACAGCCTCTATATCAACTACAACGATGCTGACATCGATGCCAACAGGTTTACAGGTGAGATGATTGACAACGAAGACGATCGCTATAAGTTCCTCTTCAACTTCAGCAAGGTTTCCTTCCGTGACCTCGACGAAAAGTTCAAGTAACCAACCTGTCAGACTGGCAACCGTCTCGCCTTGCTATAATGAGGAAGACGTGTTGAGACACAGTGTGGAGCGGCTGACGGCGTTGTTCGAACGCATGATCGGCGAGGGGCTGATAACCCCTGACTCGATGATGGTGTTCGTCAACGACGGCAGCCGTGACCGTACCTGGCAGCTCATCAGCGAGCTACACCAGGAGAACAAATACGTGCGGGGCATCAACCTGGCACGTAACGTGGGCCATCAGAACGCCATCATGGCGGGCATGATGACCGCCCGCGAATGGGCCGACGCCGTCGTCACCATCGATGCCGACCTGCAGGACGACATAGAGTGCATACCGCAGATGGTAGGCAACTTCATGCAGGGCAACGACATCGTCTACGGTGTGAAGGTGTCGCGACAGGCCGACCCCCTGATGAAGCGCTTGTCGGCACAGGCTTTCTACAAGCTGCAGAGCACGATGGGCGTGGAGAGCGTCTACAACCACGCCGACTTCAGACTGATGAGCCGCCGAGCGCTCGACATGCTGAGCACCTATCAGGAGCACAACCTCTACCTGCGCGGCCTCATCCCGCAGATAGGACTGCAATCGACCACCGTCGACGATGCCATCAGTGAGCGCTACGCTGGACGGTCGAAATACACGCTGAAGAAGATGCTGGAACTGGCGCTCAACGGCATCACCGCCTTCTCTGTGAAGCCCCTGTACGCCATCTTCTATCTGGGCTGGTTCTTCCTGCTCATCGCCCTGGGCATAGGCATCTACGTCATCCACGCGCTCGTCGTGGGAACGGCAGTGCCGGGCTGGGCATCGCTCATTCTGAGCATCTGGCTTGTCGGCGGCTTCGTACTCATTGCCATCGGCATGGCGGGCGTCTACATTGGCAAGATCTATACCGAGGTGAAGCACCGCCCATTGTATCACATAGCAGATATCTTAGCATAAACTATGGTTAGTCAATACCTGACGGTCGTCCGCAGCAAGATAGGGCAGTTCCTGAACAAGCCGTTCTTCCACGACTACCGCACCATCCTCGCGATTTGGGTCATCATGTGTCTCATCGTGGCCATCACGAAGTCGTACAACAGCGACGGCAACTACCGTATCTTCATCGGCGTGTGGAACCACACCATCCAGCAGTTGCCGCTCTTCGACCACTACCCCGAGGAGTATGACGACATGAACCACTATGGCCCGTTCTTCGCGCTGGTCATAGCGCCCTTTGCCTGGATGACGCGCTATGCGGGGATGTTCTGCTGGATGCTCTTCCTGTCAATGTTCCTCTACGTGGCTGTCAGGAAGTCCGACTTCACCAAATACCAGCAGCTGTTCGTTTTCTGGTTCTGCACCCACGAACTGCTCAACGCCCTGTTTCTGCAGCAGTACAACGTGGCCATTGCCGCCGGCGTGCTGCTGACGTTCACGATGATAGAGCGCCGCCAGGACTTTTGGGCCGCCTTCTTCATCATGCTGGGCACGATGATCAAGCTCTACGGCATCGTCGGACTGGCGTTCTTCTTCTTCTCGAAAAACAAATGGAAGCTGGTGCTGTCGTGCCTGTTCTGGGGCGTGGTGATGTTTGTGGCACCGATGGCCGTATCCAGCCCCGAATACGTCGTCCAGCAGTATTACGAATGGTACGTGGCGCTGGTGGAGAAGAATGCCGACAACATTAACGTGACGGCGGGCGACATGGCCGACTTGTCAACCAACATATCACTGTTAGGCATCGTCAGGCGCACCACGCAATGCATCACTTATAGCGACCTATGGCTCATCATACCCGGCATTATCGCCTTCTGTCTTCCCTACCTGCGCATCAGCCAGTATCGCCACGTGGCATTCCGGCAGACGCTGCTGGCCTCGGTGCTGATGTTCACCGTACTATTCAGCACGGGGTCTGAGAACAGCACCTACATCATCGCCTTTGTCGGCGTAGCGTTGTGGTACTGCTGCGTACCCTGGCAGCGCTCGTCGTGGGACGTCGCTCTCATGGTGCTGGTGTTCATCATCTCAAGCCTGTCGCCGGGCGACCTCTTCCCCAAGGCCATCTATCGCGGACTCATCCAGCCCTATGCGCTGAAGGCCCTGCCCGTGAGCATCGTCTGGTTCAAGCTGTGCTACGAGATGTACACCCGTGACTACGCGCCGCTGACCACTCAGACGCCGCCCACCTCACGGACAATATAGACGGGACGGCCCTTCGTCTCGTGGAAGATACGTCCCAGATACTCGCCGATGATGCCGAGCGAGAGCAGTTGGACGCCCCCAAGAAACAATACGACGGTCATCAGCGTCGGGTAGCCCTGCACGGGGTCGCCCCAGATGAGTGTGGTAATCAGCACGTAGCACATGAAGCTGAAGGCGACGAGCGAGACAACCAGTCCCAGGATGGTAGCTATGCGCAGCGGTGCCGTCGTGAACGACGTGATGCCGTCCATGGCGAGGCTCAGCAGCCGGATCAGGTTGAACGACGATGTGCCAGCCACGCGGTCGCCCTGTTCGAAGAGCACCTCATGCTTCTTGAACCCCACCCAGCAGTACATGCCCTTGGTGTAGCGCTGTGTCTCGCGCAGCTGCTTCAAGGCGTCGATGCACTTGCGGTCGAGCAGGCGGAAGTCGCCGACGTTCTCGAGCACCTCCACACGGGTGGTCTTCTGCAGCAGATGGTAGTAGAACAGCGTCAGGCGCTTGCGCAGCCAGCTCTCCTTGCCACGGGTGATGCGCTTGGCATAGACATCCTCATAGCCTTCTTCCCAGTACTTCAGCATCTCGGGAATGACGTGTGGCGGATGCTGAAGGTCGGCATCCATGATGACCATGCAGTCACCGGTGGCATAGTCGAATCCTGCCAGCATGGCGTTCTCCTTTCCGAAGTTTCGGGACAGGTCGATGTAGCAGATGCGGTCGTCGGCCTCTCTGAGCCGTCTGATCTCTTCCATCGTCCGGTCGCGGCTACCGTCGTTGACCATCAGCACCTCCCACGCGTAAGCGCTCTGGCTGTCCATCAGCTCTTTCAGCGCCTGATACATGGCGGGGATTGACGCTTCCTCGTTGAAGCAGGGAATGAGGATTGTTACTTTCTTCATAGTATGTCAGTTGGATTTCTTGAATGCAAAGAATTTCTGTCCCAGATAGTTGATCACCATAAACAGGACGGTGCCCACCAGCATGGCGACGTTCTCGACCACGGGCGTCGACAGCTGCAGGTGCTGCAGCGCCATTCGCGTCAACGGTAGTGCCAGGCTGTAGGCAATGAGATAGCAGACGACAATGTTCAGAGCGAACTTCACGATGCTGCGCCAGTCGGTGCCTTGGTAGTGGAATGTGAAGTGCTTGTTGAGGAAATAGCTCAGGATGCTGCCAAACAGGTAGTCGCAGAACGATGACACCCAGTAGGAGCAGCCGAAGACGTTGTAGAGCACCAGCATGATTGCTGTGCCGAACAGCGTGTTGACCACGCCCACGACGAGGAACGTCACGAAGGATTTATCTATGAGTTGGCTGGGGTGCATAGTCGCGGGTGTACATTTCATAACAGAGTTTCAGCCAGACCAGGGTGACCGGTAGCGCCTTCAGGGCGTAGGGCTGTACCCAGGCACGGCGCAGGGCAGCAGGGAACAGGTCGCTCGGCGACAGACTGCTGAGCACGAAGACGAAAACCATCAGGGCGACGTCCCACGACGTGCGCTGCCAGGGCACACAGGTGTACCACACGACGACGCCTGTCAGCGCGATGATATAGCCGCTCGACTCAGAACCCGTCGAGAAGAGCACGACGAACATCAGCACCGAGGCCAGCAGCGTCTGACGGAAAGCCATGTAGCGATACTGGCTAAAGCGCAGGTAGGGTAGGGCAAAGGCAACGATGCCGGGCGCTATGAGCCACAGGTCGCTATACTCGGCACAGCCGGAGATCTTGCGTACCATGCCGAGCAGCGAGATGTTCTGATGTGAGGCGAAGAGGTTGTCCATGTTCTTGCCTGCCAGGTTCTGCCACCACTCCTGATACTGTCCGATCACGTATTCGGGACTGCTGATGAGCATGGGCAGCGCGAAGAGTATTACGCCCCAAACGATCAGCGACAGGACGAAGCGTACCTTATGGCGCGAGAAGAGGAAGAACGCCAGTCCCACGATGCCGTAGATCTTGGTCAGCGTGCCCAGCATGATGAAGAATGCCGCCGACGTGTCGCGCTCGCGCTCTATCAGGAAGAACGCCATCAGGATCATGGCCGCGATGGCGATGTTGAACTGCTGCATATAGAGAGCCGTCAGCAGTTCGTGGGCACAGAACCAGAAGATGAATACCTGCTGTCGGTCGGTCATCAGCGAGCGGCGTACCGCCCACCAGAGAAACAGCGTCAGCGCGATGCACCATAAGACCAGTCCCAGCCATTCGGGCACCACGGCAAAGGGCGCTATGAGTATTGAGAAGACAGGTCCGTAGTAGTTGGAGTCCCAGTACTCCTGCGGGTACTCGGCATAGAGCGACAAGCCGTGCCACAGGTGCCAGAACACGCCGCGGAACACTAGGAAGTTGTTGTGCGAATGCATCTTCATGATGGCCGCCACCAAGGCCACCACCATCCACAGCCCTAACAGCAGGCGATAGTCGCGCAGCACGGGAAGACGCAGGAAAGAGCCTAATTTTTCTTTCGTATTCATCTATTTCTCTCGTTTTGCTTGCAAAGGTACAAAATAATTGAGAAACGAGAACTGAGAAACGAGAAATATTTCGTAACTTTGCAGGCAAATGAATAACGAAAGCAAGATATCGGTCGTTATAAATACCTATAACGCCCAGCAGCACCTGGAACGTGTGCTCGATGCTGTCAGCAGCTTCGACGAAGTGCTGGTATGCGACATGGAGAGTACGGACAGTACGCTCGACATTGCCCGGCGGCGGGGGTGCCGCATCGTGACGTTCCCTAAAGAGGGACACACCATCGTGGAGCCTGCCCGCGAGTTTGCCATCCATCAGGCACAGCATGAGTGGGTGCTTGTGGTAGATGCCGACGAGCTGGTGACGCCCGAACTGCGCGAATACCTCTACCAGCAGATCAGCCAGCCCGACTGTCCCGAAGGTATCGCCATTCCGCGGAAGAACTATTTCATGGGGCGCTTCCTACACTCGGCTTATCCTGACTATGTGCTACGCTTCTTCAAGCGCGACCTGACACAGTGGCCACCAGTCATCCATTGCTCGCCGCAGGTTGATGGGCATGTTGAGCGCATTCCCCAGCGTCGCAAGGAACTGGCACTGGAGCACCTGGCCAACGACTCGGTGGGCTCCATCCTGCGTAAGTCGGACACCTATTCTAATTACGAACTGCCACGCCGCCGCCACAAGAACTACGGACTCGGCGCATTGTTCTATCGCCCGCTGTTCAGGTTCTTCAAGTCGTATGTCATGAAACGGGGATTCCTCGATGGACGGGCCGGACTCATCCATGCGCTGCTCGACGCCCACTATCAGTTCTGCATCGTCGCTAAACTCATGGAGGAACGTGTCCGTTAGTGATGCCAGTAGCTGCGCCAGCCCATATGACGGGCGTACTCCTCCTCAGTCACCTTCTCATATACCTTTCCATCCTTCACGTAGAAGCGGTAGTCGAACTCCTCCTTCGTGCGCGACCAGCGGTCGTGGCTCCATAGCCACAGGGCAGGGTCGCGGCGGATGGTGCGCTCCAGCTCCTGCATGTAGCGCTCCGTCAGCTGGTAGTCGGGGATGTTTGCGGTGTCACGCTCCAGCAGCCGTAGTTCGCACTCATAATAACCGCGCTTGACACGGCGCACGTCACCGTAGAATGCTGCCTGGCGCGTACGCTTGGCAATGCGCTCGGAACCGGTGAAGACGGGAGTGACATGGTTCAGGAAAGGCATCCACAGGTGGATGTTGCGCCAGTTAGGCTTCTGGTCGGCAATGTAGCCGATGAGCATCGGATGCCCTTCGCGCTGATATTTGACGATGTGCCTCAGCGTCTCCTCCATGGGAATGCAGATGCTGCGGAAGCGCTGGCGCAGGAAGAGGAACAGCCGATTGAAGTCAGGGTTCTCAATCGGGTGATACAGCTCTGCGCAGACGATGTCTTCTTTCAGGCTCAGCGGGATGGTGCTGATCCATTCCCAGTTACAGTAGTGCCCGAGGAAGAGCGCCGACGATATGCCTTCCTCGGCCAGCTTGTTAATCTGTTCCGCACCCTTGAAGACCATGCGGCGGCGAATCTCCTGCTCGCTGACGGTCATCAGCTTGAAGGTTTCGACGAAGTAGTCGCAGAACCAGTGGTAGAAGTCGCGCTCTATCTTCCTGATCTCGTCGGCCGTTTTCTCCGGGAATGCACTCACCAGATTCTCGTGTACCGTACGCCGGCGGTAGCCAATGACGTAGTAGACCAGCAGGAAGGCAAAGTCAGAAAACAGATAGTGTACCCACAAGGGCAGGATGGAACTGATCCAGAGAAGGGCAAAACAGCCGTACCCCAAGGCTTTGCTGAGTAGTCTCTTCATGCTTATTGACAGTTTCGTTCAATAAATTCAGTAAATGTGCCGAATGCGTGCCCACGCTCCTTGAGCATCTTCACCAGACGGTCGAGCCGCTCCATCATCTGCCGTCCGCTGTGATTGCGGATGATAAAGGGCATACGGAACTCCGGGTGCTCACGCAGCTCGTAGAACTCCCACGGATGGAAATAGGTGACGAAATAACCGTCGTGGTTCAGCGTCCGACGGACGAGCCAATGGTATAACGCCTCAGGCAGGTTGTGCAGCGACAGCCAGAACAGCGGGAACCGTACCCACGGCGTCACCGAGGCCGGTATCTGTATCACGCCGTCCTTCACAAACCACGTCCGCGGCGCTGTCAGGTGCATATAGCGGCCGGGAATGAACGCTGGGTTCAGCGACGAGTTGTAGCGATAGCCCACGCGCTTGATCTCTGACTCTACGACGGGGAACATTCGCGGTTGGCGGTAGCCATAGACTGTGCGGCCGGTCACGTGCTCCACAATCTGCTTCGACCGTTCGAAGTCGGTCTCCTGCGGACGCCAGTGGTCAACGCCGTGGCAGGCCACCTCGTGTCCCTCGTCCATGATGCGCTGCATCACCTCGGGGGCGTTCTCAGCAAAGTTCCCTGTACAGAAGAAGGTGGCGCGTACGCCGTTCTGGCGCAACACGTCGAGGATGCGGTTCGTACCTTCTATAGACACCTTCATCCCCTCCTCCAACGAGAAGTCCACCCCATGCTCGCGGGGCACGTCGAACTCCTCCGTGTCAAAGCTCAATAGTATCATTTTCTCATTTCCCATTCCTTACTCCACGTTTCGCTTTTCTCTTTCAATCACGCTCTATCAGCACGACGGCGTAGGCCGAGATGCCTTCCTCGCGGCCGGTGAAGCCCAGCCGCTCGGTGGTCGTGGCCTTGATGCTCACGTTGTCGGGATCGGTTCCGATGATGTCGGCCAGACACCGCTGCATCGCGGGGATGTGGGGATTCATCTTCGGACGCTCGGCACAGATGGTGGCGTCGAGGTTGACGAAGCGATAACCCTTGGTAGCTATCAGCGCGATGGTCTCTTTCAGGATGACCTTGCTGTCCATCCCCTCGGTCTCGGCTGCCGTGTCGGGAAAGTGGTAGCCTATGTCGCGCATGTTGGCAGCGCCGAGCAGCGCGTCGCAGATGGCGTGTATCAGCACATCGGCATCGCTGTGGCCCAACAGCCCCAGCGAGTGCTCTATCTTGATGCCGCCCATCCAGAGGTCGCGCCCGGCAACCAGCTGGTGGACATCGTAGCCCATACCTACTCTGAAATTCATAGTGGTAGCAGATGATTTACTATGTTTCTACTTAAACAAGTCCTTAATGCCGTCCATGTCGAAGGCCAGGGTGAAGCGCAGCGTCTGGTCAAGCGGATTCGAGCGGGCGGTAGAGATGACGTAGCCCACGTCGAGCGAGAAGACGTTCATGCGGAAGCCGCCACCGATGGTGAAATACTTCAGGTTACCCTTCGACTCTGCCTGGTGGTGATAGCCGGCACGCAGCGAGAACTGGTCGTGGTAGACGTACTCGGCACCGACGCTCCACTGAATCTCCTCGAGCTCCTCCTTGAAGCCGTTCGGGGCGTCGCTGAAGCTCTGGAAGATACCCTTGATGCTACCCACGTCGCTGTACTCACGGCGCACGCGGTCCTGATACTCCGAGTTGCTCTCGCCTTCCTCCTGACGGGGTACGGTGGGCACCAGCAGCTTGTTGGCGTCGCCCGTGATGGTGAAGCGGTTGTACTCGTCGACGGGAATCATCAGCGAGGCACCGAGACGCAGGTTCGCGGGAATGAACTGGCTCTCCTCGTCGCCATAGTACGAAATCTTCGAGCCGATGTTGCGGATGTTCATACCCAGTCCCAACTGGCACTCGCGACTGCCCAGCATCACGTAGTTGTTGTAGTACATCGCCAGGTCGGCGGCAAAGGCCGAGGCCGGCTTCGAGTCTTCAGAGTAGTCGAAGCGCAGGTCGCTGTAGATCCAGCGGATGGCTGCGGCTATCGAGAACGTCTCGCTGAGCATCAGCGAGTAGGCGGCGTCGATAGACATCTCATACGGGCGCACCGTCATGTCGCTGTTGCCGTAGTCGGTGTACACCTCGCCGAGCGAGAAGTAGCGCAGCGATCCTGAGATGGCGGAGTAGTCGCCGATGCGGTAGTAACCGGCTACGTATGCCAGGTCGATGTCGTTCACCAACTGGCGCAGCCACGGCGTGTAGTTCAGCGCGATGCCAGCACGGCTGATACAGAAGGGATACTTCGCTGGGTTCCAGTACTGGGAGTTCACGTCAGGGTCGGTGGCGGCACCTACGTCACCCATACCGGCGGCACGGGCGTCGGGTGCAATCGTCTCGCTGACGACGGCATGCTCTACGGGGTTGAACGTAGTCAGCTTGTCATCGTCTTCGGCTAATGCCTGGCCCGCAGCAAAGAGCGAAAAGCCAAGCGCCATTAATACTTTTCTTGTGTTCATCGTCTTATATAACGCAGAACCACTGTCTTTTATTGCATGAGAACAGAATATGTTTCTGTTTACTCAGGGCAAATTTGCAGGAACAGAATAATTTTAGTAATTTTGCAGCCAAAACAGCTAAAGTAATGAAGAAACTGTATATTGAGACCTACGGCTGCCAGATGAACGTGGCCGATTCAGAGGTAGTGGCCTCGGTCATGCAGATGGCGGGCTATGAGACGACGGAGACAATCGACGAGGCCGACGCCGTGCTGCTGAACACCTGCTCGGTGCGCGATAATGCGGAGCAGAAGATATATCACCGGCTGGAGGCGCTGAATGCGCTGAAGAAGAAACGGCTCAAGGGTGAAGGCGTTGAACCTGCATCCTGTCCCCTCATCATCGGTGTGCTGGGCTGCATGGCGGAGCGCGTGAAGGAGGAATTGCTCGAGAACCACGGCGTAGACTTGGTGGCCGGCCCCGATGCCTACCTGTCGCTGCCCGACCTTATTGCCCAGGCCGAGACAGGCCATAAGGCGATGAACATCGAACTGTCGACGACGGAGACCTACCGCGACGTGGTGCCCCAGCGTATCGGCTTGGGACATAAGATTGGCGGCTACGTCAGCATCATGCGCGGCTGCAACAACTTCTGCCATTATTGCATCGTGCCCTACACCCGAGGCCGTGAACGCAGCCGCGACGTGGAGAGCATCCTGCGCGAGGTGCGCGACCTGCGTGACCGCGGTTTCAAGGAGGTGACGCTGTTAGGGCAGAACGTGAATAGTTATCAATTGACAATTGATAATGGAGAATTGACAATTGATAATGGAGAATTGACAATGGACTTTCCGCAGTTATTACGGAAAGTGGCTGAGGCAGCGCCTGAGATGCGTGTACGGTTTACGACGAGCCACCCGAAGGACATGAGCGACGAGACGCTGCGGGTGATTGCTGAGATGCCGAACGTGTGCAAGCATATCCACCTGCCGGTACAGAGCGGCAGCGACCGCATTCTGAAACTGATGAATCGCAAGTACACCCGCGAGTGGTATCTCGACCGTGTCGCTGCCATCCGTCGCATCATCCCCGACTGTGGCCTGTCGACGGATATCTTCGTAGGCTATTGTTCAGAGACCGAGGAGGACCATCAGTTGTCGCTGAGCCTCATGCGCGAGGTGGGCTACGACTCGGCGTTTATGTTCAAATACTCGGAGCGTCCGGGGACGTACGCTTCGAAGCACCTGCCCGACGACGTGCCCGAGGAGGTGAAGATTCGCCGGCTGAACGAGCTGATACAGCTACAGACGGAGATGTCGGCCCTCAAGAACAAGGCCGACGAAGGGCGCGAGTTCGACGTGCTGGTGGAAGGCTTCTCGAAACGTTCGCGCGAACAGCTCTGCGGCCGTACGGAGCAGAACAAGATGGTGGTGTTCGACAAGTGCGGCCACCATATCGGCGAGACCGTGCGCGTGCATATCACGGGCAGTACGAGTGCAACGCTTTTCGGCACCGCAATAGGATAAAGAATAAAGAAAGGTGAAGAGCAGACTGACATACCTGTGTAAGTTCTACGCGCTGACGGTGCTGGTGTTCATCGTGGCGAAGGTGGTGTTCATGATTACGTATCGTGGTGAACATCCCTTCGGTGTGGGCGACGCTTTTGCCGTCATCACACACGGCCTGACGCTCGACCTGTCGACAGCGCTTTACTTCTTGGCCTTGCCGTTTCTGATCATGATCGGCTGTACATTGGCACAGGGGCGCGGGAGCATGGCGATGCGCTGGCTGCTGCGGGTATATGACGCCGTGATAGCCATGGCGTTCGCTCTGGCGTTCGTTGCCGACACCAGTCTCTACGGCTTTTGGAACTTCAAGCTCGATGCCTCATGCCTGCAATACCTTGAGACACCCACCGAGGCGATGGCCAGCGTGACCACGGCCTATCTGCTGGTGCGGTTCGGCATATTCATCATCGTGGCGGCGGCTGTCTTCTGGCTCTACGACCGCCTGGCTCCTCCCCCAGTGGACGGAGAACGGAAGGGAGCCTGGTGGCATAGTCTGGTACTCCTGGCGCTGACGCCCCTCATCGTCATTGGCATCCGTGGCGGTTTGGGGGAATCGACGACGAACGTCGGGCAGGTGTATCACTCCAGCAACCAGTTCTTGAACCATGCGGCCATCAATCCCGTCTTCTCCTTCCTCTCGTCGCTGGGTAAGTCGGGCGACTACATCGTCAGCTACGACTACTACAGTCCGGCGGAGTGTGCCACGCTGACCGACAGCTTGTTTACGACTGAAAGCATCAACGCCGACACCCTGCTGACGACCACGCGGCCTAACGTCGTCATCATCCTCATGGAGAGTTGCGGCGGACAGTTCACCGAGATTGGCGGACACCCTGAGATAACGCCACGCCTGAACCAGCTGGCCAGCGAGGGCGTCTATTTCACAGAATGCTACGCCAACTCCTGGCGGACGGACAAGGGGGTGGTTAGTGCCCTGAGCGGCTATCCCGCTTTCCCCATCACCTCGGTCATGAAGATACCGGAGAAGAGTCGCAACCTGCCCTCCATCGCACAGTCGCTGGCAGCCGTGGGCTATACGACGAGCTTCTATTACGGTGGCGACATCAACTTCACCAACATGCGCAGCTACCTCATGGGGACGGGCTACAGCCAGGTGACGTGGAAGGCCGACTATAGCGGCGACGAACAGCGGTCGGCACAATGGGGCGTGCGCGACGACCTGATGCTGGCCTCGCTACTCCGTGACATCAAGGACGAGCGAGCCGACCACTGGATGAAGACGCTGCTGACGCTGTCGAGCCACGAGCCGTGGGACGTGCCGACACACGACCTCGACGACGAGGTCTACAACGCCTTCCACTATCTGGACCGCTGCATAGGCAACTTCATCGACTCGCTGCGGCAGGCACCACAATGGCAGAATCTGCTCGTCGTCATACTGCCCGATCACGGCTATCGCTATCGCGGCATCGACGAGACCACGCGGCTGTATAACCATATACCGCTCATCTGGACGGGAGGAGCCGTCCGTCAGCCGCGACGCATCGACCGTCTCTGCAACCAGAGCGACCTGGCTGCCACTCTGCTCGGGCAGCTTCAGATAGACCACCGCCGCTACACCTTCAGCCGCGACGTGCTGAGCCAGAGCTATCGACGCCCGATGGCATACCATACTTATAATAACGGTATGTCGCTCTACGACTCCACGGGCTTCGTGGCCTACGACCTCGACGCCAACACCATCATTGCCAGCGAAGGCCAGCAGGCGGAGCAGCAGCTGCGCGTGGCACGCGCCCTGCTACAGCTGACTTCCCACCACCTCAAAGACAGTCTTCATCTTTCTCCTTCCGCCAATGACCTACGCTGAATTCTGGCAACCATTGACAGCCATCTACGACGCGGGCGAGGCGCGAGCCATTGCCCAGATGGTGATGGAGCTGCACTTCGGCCTGACGATGGCCGACGTGCTCTGCGGACGGCTGGGCGACGAGCCCGAGATGAGGCGCATACAGCAGCGCCTGCTGACGGGCGAGCCGGTGCAGTACGTGCTGGGCGAGGCGGAGTTCTGTGGACGTCTGTTCCATGTGGCTCCCGGCGTGCTCATCCCTCGTCCTGAGACCCAGGAACTCTGCCAATGGATGATAGCCACCCTACGTTCCTATCCTACCCCCCTCAGCATCCTCGACATCGGCACCGGCAGCGGCTGCATTGCTTGTACCTTGGCGGCTGAGATACCTGAAGCCGATGTGACGGCGTGGGACATTTCCGAGGCAGCGCTGGCCATGGCCCGCGAGAATGCCAAGCGCACCAACGTCCACGTGATGTTCCGACAAGTCGACGCCCTCCAGCTTCCGGCCACTCCCGTCCCCCCTGCCACCCGTTACGACCTCATCGTTAGTAACCCGCCCTACATCTGCGAACGTGAGCGCACGGCTATGGCTCCGAACGTGCTCGACCATGAGCCGCCGTTGGCACTCTTCGTCCCCGACGACGACCCGCTGCTGTTCTATCGCGCTATCGCCGACTACGCCCGAAAGTCGCTCAAGCCGGGCGGCAGTCTCTTCTTCGAGATCAACCCCCTCTACACCCAGGAGCTGCAAGCCCTTTTACGGGCGATGTCATATCAGACCATCGAGACAAGAAACGACCAATTCGGTAAACCACGAATGATAAGAGCCATACACGCATGAAAGAAGTCACCGAACAGGGCGCCTACCTGCAGCTGGCACAGCTCTGCGCCCGTAGCGAACATTGCCAATATGAACTGACGGAGAAGATGCGTCGCTGGGGCATGGCTCCCGAGGCGCAGGCCCGCGTCATGGCCCGGCTCGTTGGTGAGCGCTATGTCGACGACGAGCGCTACTGCCGTGCCTTCGTACGCGACAAGATACGCTATAACAAATGGGGACGCCGCAAGGTGGAGCAGGCGCTTTGGATGAAGCGTATCGACACGGAAATCCAGCAGCGCATACTTGGCGAGGTCGACGACGAGGAGTATCTCAGCGTGCTCCGTCCGCTGTTGAAGCAGAAGCGGCGCACACTCAAGGCCGCCAGCGATTACGAAGAGAATCAGAAACTGGTGAAGTTTGCCCTCAGCCGCGGCTTCACCTTCGACATCATCCGCCAATGTATTGACGGCGATATTGACGAGACAGCCGATGAAGATTAGTCTATGGCAACGCCTGCTCGACCTGTTGGCACCTCGCCTCTGCGTGGTCTGCGGCCGACGGCTGTCGCCCACGGAGCAGGTGCTCTGCGGCGGCTGTCATCTCAAACTGCCCAGGACGGGATTCCACCGCCAGCCTACGGACAATATCATGGCCCGGCTCTTCTGGGGTATCATACCCGTGGAGCGCGCTGCCGCCCTCTTCTATTATGAAGGCAACTCACCGACGGCCAACATCCTCTACGACCTGAAGTACCACAATCGCCCGGAGATCGGTGTCGTCATGGGGCGCATGATGGCACGTGAGTTCATCGAGGCCGACTTCTTCAGCGGCATAGATCTCATCATACCCGTCCCATTGGCCCGCAGCCGTCAGCACCACCGTGGCTATAACCAAAGTATGGAACTGGCCCGTGGCATCAGCCAGGCTACGGGACTACCTATATATAATAAGGTGGTACGCCGCTCTCACTTCGTCAAGAGCCAGACGCAGATGGGGCGTCAGGAACGGCAGGAGAATGTTGCCAACGTCTTTCAGGTCAAGGACCTTGACGCCATCCGCGGACGTCATGTGCTCCTCGTCGACGATGTCGTCACCACGGGCGCTACGATGACCGCCTGCGCCCGAGAACTGCTGAAGGCCGAAGACATCACCATCAGCATCGTCGCGCTCGGCTTTGCCAAGTCAAAGTAAAATGCTCCATCTGGCAATACCGCTAAAAAACGACGCATTTTTTAGCAGGACAGCCGAATATTTTCCCTTTTTCGTTCCATATCCCAATCTTTTTTCGTACATTTGCCGACAGAAGTAACAAATGATGTATCACTAATAACCATTTTTCAACATGAAGAGAAATCAGAAACTCATTCTGGGCTGCCTCCTTGCCGTGCTGATGGCGCTGGCTCCGATGCCCGCCAAGGCGCAAGACGACACGAACCTGTTTAACCATTTGGGAGTTGCCGTCTCACTTGGCACCGACGGTATCGGATTTGACGTCGCTATGCCGGCAACCGACTGGGCGGCGCTGCGAGCCGGTGTCTCGTTTTTTCCTGCTGTGAAGGTGAAGAGCGACTTCAAGATTGACGACAACAATCCCGCCATTGCCGACAGGATAGACCTCGAGGCGAAGGTGAAGCTTTTCAACGCGAAGGTGCTGGCCGACGTCTATCCGATTCCTAACAGCTCGTTCCATATCACCGCCGGAGCGTACATCGGCAAGGACGAGATAGCGACCATCACCAACACGTCGATGTTTATTAAAGATCCCGCGAAATATGGCAAGCTGGGTCTGAAGGTGGGCGACTACCGCATCACGACCGACAAGGACGGCTATATCGACGCCAGCCTGAAGGTGAACAGTTTCAAGCCCTACGTAGGCATTGGCTTTGGGCGCGCTGTGCCGCGCAAGAGCCGCGTCAGCGTGTCGTGCGACCTGGGTGTGATGTTCTGGGGCAAGCCGGGACTGAGCGCCATGACTATCGACGACTGGGGCAACAAGACACGCCACACGTTCTCGTCCGACGACTTTGGACTCGGCGACAGCGAGGACTTTAAGGACGCTGTCGAGAAGAGCGAGAAGCTGACCGTCTGGCCCGTGCTTAATATCCGCCTCAGCGGTCGTATTTTCTAATCGTCAACAATCATCAAAACCCTATAGAATAAGAACATGACAAAGAAGTTTTTCATTTTCGCATTTGCTGCCTTCGCGGCAATATGCACGACAGCCTGCAGTAGCAGCGATGACGACAGCGAGGGACCTGGCGTTCAGCCCGTCAACCTCGATAAGCCGAAGTATTCAGACAAGGCGGCAGAGTATAAACTGACCACCACCGTTGCTTCCGACGCGTCGAAAGGCGTCGAAGGCTTTGAGCTGAAGAGTATCGACGTCACACCCAGTGGCCGCGTGATGCTCGAACTGCTGGAAAACAAGACGGGGAAGAAATCTTATGTCGTAGAGGAGGCCGTCATCCAGGGTGACAAGTACATCATGAACGGCAGCAAGGTGAAGGGCTCCTTCGAAATCGTCAGGGACGCCTCGCGCACGACCCGTGCCCAGGGTGTGGTGATACTCATCGACATCACCATCATCCTGTCCGACAACCAGATTCTGGTATTCCTGCCCGCCGGTGAGGTGCTGGCTGATATGACTCTTGGGGAACTGATCGAAGAGGCCGTGCAGAATATCGCTCGCAAGTGGGACATTCTGGGAGCCATTATCGA
>Ga0310697_10001887_pt1 | contig 23334 bp, 13 predicted proteins | sample 172DNAGHGlowgp2_FD_203883 | JGI IMG/M metagenome (GOLD analysis project Ga0310697, IMG submission 203883) | Sheep rumen microbial communities from Palmerston North, Manawatu-Wanganui, New Zealand - 1728 DNA GHGlow gp2 (v2) (version 2) | ecosystem: Host-associated > Mammals > Digestive system >...
TTGCCACACTGCTCGATGCCGAGGCACTTGAAATCTGGACCGATGTGGACGGATTCATGACTGCCGACCCGCGCACTCATCCCGATGCTACCGTCATCCCCCAGATGACCTATCAGCAGGCCCAGGAGATGTGTGATGCCGGTGCCAAGGTGATCTATCCGCCCACCATTGCCCCCGTGGCGATGAAGAACATCCCCGTCTGGGTGAAGAACACCTTCAATCCTAGTGCCCCCGGAACGATTATTGTTAATGGTGAATAGAGGGTTCCCAATTTCTAAATCCTGAACGATGCTGTATCACAGTTCTAATGACCATCAACACACTGCGACACTGCAGCAGGCGGTTACCAAGGGGCTGGCGCCCGATGGTGGCTTGTATATGCCTGACAGCCTGCCGCGGTTGCCCAAGGCGTTCCTGCGCAATATGAGTGGGTTGACGCTGCAGGAGATGGCCTATTCTATCGCTTCCTATGCGCTCCAGGGGGATGTTCCCCCCGATGTGCTTCATGACATTGTTTTCGACGCATTTGATTTTGATATACCGCTGATTAAGACGCCTGGTGGACACTATGTGCTTGAATTGTTCCATGGCCCCACGATGGCGTTCAAGGATGTGGGTACCCGTTTCATGGCAAGACTGCTCGACTATTACCGCTCTTGTCATCCCGAGTGGAGCACCCTCAATGTGCTGGTTCCCACAAGCGGGGATACAGGTAGTGCGGTTGCCAATAGCTTCTGGCGGATGCCGGGTGTCAATGTCTATGTCCTTTATCCGAGGGGTGGCGTCAACAAGATACAGAAGTCACAGTTCGCCTCTCTGGGCGGCAATGTGACAGCCATTGAGGTCAATGGCTCGTTTGACGACTGCAAGAAACTGGTCGAGGATGCGTTCATGGACAAGGAACTGAATGACGCTATGCGCCTCACCAGTGCCATGTCTATCAATTATGCTCGCATCATCCCGCAGATGGTCTATTACTTCTGGGCCTATGCCCAGCTCGTCAAGCGGCAGGAGGATGTCAGTAAGTTGGTGTTTGCTGTGCCGTGTTCCAACTTGGGTAACCTTGCCAGCGGACTCATGGCCCAGGCGATGGGCTTGCCCGTCAAGCGTTTTGTGAGCGTCGAGAATCAGAACAATATCTTTTACAACTACGTCAAGACGGGTGTCTTCAGACCCAAGCCCACGCAATACAGTATCGCTCCTGCACTGGATGCAGGCTGCCCTAATAACTTCGGCCGTATTGTTGACTTGTTGGGTTCATACGACAACATCTGTCGTCACATCCATGCCTATAGCTACGATGACAACCAGATCATTGACACGATACTGCACACCTATGATGACGAGGGATATCTGCTTGATCCTCACAGCGCTGTCGCCTATCGCGCCATGATTGAGGACTTGCAGCCAGGCGAGACAGGCGTTTCTCTCGCGACGGCTCATCCTGCCAAGCTCAAGCATCTGATGGAAAACATTATCGAGGAACAGTTAATTCTGCCCGAACAGCTGGCGCGCTTCATCAGTGGTGAACTGCACATCACCAAGATGTCCAACGGCTTCACCGCCTTCAAGCGCCTTCTCCTCAACAACCAGTGAAATAATACTCTGGACACCCTGATGCTGCAACCCTTGCCGCCAGCTGGTCCCTTTAGTGCGAGCCATCGGTTCGTTCGCTAGCAGTCTGCCATTACAGCAAGAAGAACAGGGATACGCCGATGACCGAGATGAGGGCACCCAGTAGGCTCTTGGCCGTTATGGGCTGTTTGAATAACCACCAGGCGGGCAAGATGATGATAATGGGCGTCAATGCCATCAAGGTGCTGGCGATGCCCGCTGCAGTATATTGCACAGCGAGCAGCGAAGCACCCACACCGACAAAGGGCCCGAAGATGGTTGTCAGCAATGCCGTCGTCACTCCCTTGCGGTCCCTAACACCTTTGCTAAGAGGGGCAAAGCCTTCACGCAACGCCATGAGCACAGTGAAACCGATGGTGCCAGCAATGCAGCGGAAGAAGTTGGCATGGAAGGGCAGCATCCAGCCCGCCAGATCGGTCGTGAGTGATGCCTCATAGTGGTTCATGCCGATTTTGCTCAGCACCAATCCTACACCCTGGCACACGGCGGCTCCGATGGCGAACAGCACACCCGCCAATGGCAGTTTTAATGATAGCTTGTGGTTATCGCCGCGGCCCAGGACACTGATAGCAATACCGGCAAGCGTGACAAGCATCGCGAGCATCGCCGTGGGGCGGATCTGCTGACCCAGCGTGAACCAGGCCATCACAGCCGCTGTGATGGGGGCTAAGGTCATGAACAACTGGCCGAATTTGGAGCCGATGATAATGTAGCACTGGAATAGACAGAAGTCGCCGATGACATAGCCCACAAGGCCCGACAGCATCATCCACATGTAGGCCTCGTTACTGGCTTGCGCGGGCAGGGGAGACCCCGTCATGATCCAGAACAGGATGCCCGAGAAGACAAGCGTTATCACCATGCGCATCAGGTTGAGTGTCAAGTTCCCCATGCGCTTGCTGCCATATTCGCTCAGTAGGGCCGTCGCCGTCCATGAGAATGCCACGCCTATTGAAATCAGTTCACCAACGTATTGCATGCCTGCAAAGGTAATACATTTAATTAAGAATAACTAATAGTCATGACCTGTAGTGAGATTTGACTATTTTTGTCAGGGTTTATCTATGATGCGACTTCTGTCGCGTCCCTGCTGCTCTTTATCTTCATCCTTTTTTCTTCTTTTTGTCAAAAACTAAAAACTAAAAACTAGGGAGTATAAATCAAAAAAACACTATATTTGCAGTTTGTAAACTGTTGTTTGACCTGTTGGATTTATTCAATGGGTTGAATGATAATGGATTAATGAAAAATAAATAGACAAATATATGAGCGAAAAAACTACTGGAAAGAAGAAAAACAAGCGTCGCAGCATCGTCAGGAAGATGTGGACAATTTTTGCCATCTTCGTTGCTTTGATTGTTGCGATGTTCGTGTTGATTTACAATGGCGTGATCGGTTATATGCCGCCCATCGACCAGTTGAAGAATCCCACCGACAAGTTTGCCTCGACCATCTATAGTGCCGACGGTGTGGAGATGGGTCGCTATTACCGAAGCCGCAGCAACCGCATCTATGTGGACTTTGACGAGATGTCTCCCCACTTGACCGATGCGCTGATTGCTACCGAGGACTCGCGTTTCTATGATCATTCGGGTGTGGATCTGAGGGCCATCGGACGTGCCATCGTCAAGCGCATCATCATGGGTCAGAAGAGTGCTGGTGGTGGCAGTACCATCACCCAGCAGCTCGCCAAGCAGCTCTATTCACCCGAGTCACATAACATCTTTGAGCGCGCCCTGAAAAAGCCCGTCGAGTGGGTCATCGCCGTCAAGCTTGAGCGTTATTATACCAAGGACGAGATTGTCAAGATGTACTTCAACCAGTTTGACTTCCTCAACAATGCCGTGGGTATCAAGATGGCGTCCGAGGTCTACTTCAATAAGGACCCCAAGGACCTGAACATTCAGGAGGCTGCCACACTGGTCGGCATGTGCAAGAATCCTTCCTACTATAATCCTGTACGCTATTCCGAACGCACACGTCAGCGCCGCAATGTGGTGTTTGAACAGATGGTCAAGGCTGGATTCCTGAGTGATGCTGAGTGCGAACAGCTCAAGCAGCTGCCCTTGGTAATTACTTTCAAGAAGCTTGACCACAACGATGGTCCGGCTCCTTACTTCCGTGAGGAGCTGCGTCGTGTAATGACTGCCAAGAAGCCCAAGCGCAGCGACTATCCCTCATGGAACCAGCAGGCGTTTGTCGATGATTCAGTGGCATGGCAGGTGAATCCGCTCTACGGCTGGTGCAACAAGAACACCAAACCCGACGGTTCACATTATGATATTTATACCGATGGCTTGAAGATCTACACCACCATCGACTCACGTATGCAGGAGTATGCCGAGAAGGCTGTCCACAAGCACATGAGCAAGACGTTGCAACCCGCCTTCCTGCGTGAGCGTGGTGGCACCAAGAACCCCTATACCAACAACAAGCAGGAGCTCTCCAGTGCCGGAAAACAGGCGCTCATCAATGCTGCCATCCGTCACAGCGAGCGTTATCGTGTCCTCAAGAACCAGGGCCTGAGTGATGCCGAGATCATGGATAACTTCAAGAAACCGGTGCAGATGCACCTGTTCAATTATGAAGGTGGCTTCGACGCTCAGATGACCCCGCTCGACTCGCTGCTCTATACCAAGTCATTCCTGCGTTGCGCCATGATGTCGATGGATCCTGTCACGGGCTTTGTCAAGGCCTATGTGGGCGGTCCTAACTTCCGCTTCTTCAAGTATGACATGGTATCGACAGGCCGTCGCCAGATTGGTTCGACAGTAAAGCCCTTCGTCTATTCCCAGGCGATTGAGTTCGGTGGATTGACCCCTTGCTCAACGCGCCCCGGTGGTGCACCTAACATTATCTGGCACAACGAGGTTTACAATCCTGCCAACGAGGGAAGCGGTGGCGGAATGACCTTGAAGCAGGCTTTGACCTACTCCAAGAACTGGATCTCGGCAGGCTTCATGCGTGGCACTCGTGAGAACTGGATTGAGCGTAATGGCTATTACACTATGGCGCCCGATGAGTTGGCCAAGTGGATGCACAGTTTTGGTATCACGAGCTATCTCGACCCCGTGCCGGCGTTGAGTCTGGGTGCCTGCGAAGTTACCCTGCGTGAGATGGTGGCTGCCTATTCGGCATTTGCCAATGGCGGCATGCGTGTCGAGCCGGTCTATGTTTCCCGCATCACCGATAACCGCGGCAATGTGGTCGCTGAGTTCACCGGCAGCCAGACCGAGATCATGAGCGAGGACACCTACCTGAAGATGCTCTCGATGTTGACCAATGTAGTGAACGAGGGTACTGGTGCGCGTCTGCGCTATGCCTATGGCATCACTGCCGATATGGGCGGTAAGACAGGTACCACCAACTTCCACAGCGATGGTTGGTTCATGGGCTTCACACCCGAACTGGTGACTGGTGTTTGGGTCGGTGGCGAGGAGCGCTATATCCACTTCAATAGCATGGCAATGGGACAGGGTGCCGAGGCGGCGCTACCCATTTTGGGTTACTTCATGAAGTGGATCTATGATGACAAGAACCTGCCCTACAAGCAGAGCACCAAGTTTGTGTTCCCCAAGGACTTCAATCCCTGTGGCGATGAGCTGGGTGGCTATGCCGGTAGTGGCGGCGGAGGCTGGCACCACGGAGGTGGTGGCGGCGACGCTGGCGACGGCGGCGGAGGTGGCGGCGGCCAGGACGATGCCACCGAAGGCCTCTTCGACTAAATAAGTTAATAGACTATTATTACAATAGTTCCTATAGATACTATAGTCACTATAGTAACTATAGATGCTAGAGAAAAAAGAATTGCCACGAGCGTAATGCCCGTGGCAATTTCCTTTTAATTGAAACTATTCTCTTAATTGAGATAGAATTCTTTTTTGGCTGCTGCGAGGGTGTTCTTCATCAGCGAGCAGATGGTCATGGGACCGACGCCGCCGGGGACGGGGGTGATGTACTCACACTTGGGTGCTACCTCGTCAAACTTCACGTCGCCATTCAGGCGGAAACCTGTCTTGCTCTCGGGATCGGGAACGCGGGTTGTGCCTACGTCGATGATCACAGCGCCTTCCTTGACCATATCGGCGGTCACGAAGTTGGGACGACCGATGGCGGCGATGATGATATCGGCGGCACGGCACTCATCCTTCAGGGTTGCCGAGTGGCTGTGGCAAACGGTCACAGTAGCGTCGCCATATTGTTTCTGGAGCATGAGCTGTGCCATGGGCTTGCCGACGATATTGCTGCGGCCCAGCACCACGCACTTCTTGCCCGAGGTGGGAATCTGGTAGCGCTGCAGCAAGGTGATGATGCCCAGAGGCGTCGCCGAGATAAAGCACGGCAGACCCAGCGCCATACGACCGGCATTCACGGGGTGGATGCCGTCAACGTCCTTGCGGTAGTCAATGATGTTAATGACCTTTTGCTCATCGATATGTTTGGGCAAAGGCAGTTGCACGATGAAGCCGTCAACATCCGGGTCGTTGTTCAGGCCGCGGATGCAGTCAAGCAGTTGTTCTTCGGTAGTGTCCTCGTCCAGACGGATGAGTGACGACTTGAACCCGCACTTCTCGCAGGCGATTACTTTATTCTTCACATAGGCCTCTGAGCCTCCGTCATGTCCCACCAGCACCGCTGCCAGGTGAGGACGCTTTTGCCCAGCTGCTATCATCTGCTCCACCTCGGCCTTGATCTCCTCCTTGATGGCAGCAGCAGTCATTTTTCCGTCTATCAGTTTCATTATTGTCTTTTTATCAGTTGTTTACTAATTGTTGCTTAAAATCAAGCCACAAAATTACTCATTTTTTGTGAATTAGGGTGGCTTTACGGCCAACTTTTCAATAATGCTGCTGGTTTTGTTGTTAAATGTTGGCACGGATAGTCCTCATTTTTTCACAATCCCACGAACAACGGGCCACCCCAACACTCCTTGTCGCCAGTCCACAATACAAGTGTCACCCACTTGGAGTGGATCATGGATGTCATCATCACTCATGACAAATGAACTGTTGTCGTCGGTATATTTCCATTCGACCCAGGCCCAGGTATTGTCTCCGTCAAAGGTTTTGTCGGTGATGATAGCCACTCGCTCACGTTGCACTGGTGTGATATAATAATTTGCCAAAATACTGAGGATAAACGGGAAAGCAATCATTGGTAGTATAGTGAACGGTCCGAGCCTGATGTATCCCTTTCCCTTCAAGAAAAAGCATAATCCGATAAAGACGAATATGATAATTATGCCTGGTACCGAATCAAATAAAAAATCATCTAAAAAATAAAAAAGTTTGGGCAGCTTCATCCATTGTGATAGTCCCATTGAAGCGAAGAATGCTATCCAGAATGCTAGTTGGAAAAGGATGCACCATCCAGGTTCATCGTCGTCCTGGGCTGTCACGTTAATACTCTCTTTTTCAACCGTTCTCGTGCTGGGGCATGATGTGTAACGAGTAGTCTTGTTCGTTAATTTGTAGTTAAGGGATTCGCTATCATCGTCAATGATATAGACTTGACCTTGATTGTCGACGGCTATAGCTTCATCTTCTGAGATTTTTTCATTCATGCATAACATGGCGTTAGCCGGAAGACCGTAGCGGTTACAGTTGGTGTAGGCTATGACCGTTTGTTGGGCGTCGTAACAATCATTCAATTCCCAGACTAAATATGTTAGGGTTTCAAGAGGCATTCTGCCGTGGAATGTAACCAGATATTCTTTATCTTCTTGCAACTCTTGAATAGAGGCACTATAGTCCAGTCCGTTGCCACTTTCCTCCAGGGCAAACTTGTTCATGTGCTCAATTAGTTGCTGGTAATCTAATCCTTGAACGTACAGTTTGCCATCGCTGATTAGATATTGCTCATTGTCGTTATTACTCATATCTATTTGAGTGTTAAGTTACACGGGATCAACGTCGTAGTAGAGGCGGACGGCCTTCATGCGGGCATCGGTGGCAATCATCTGCTCGTAAAGGTCGCGTAGGATTTTCTTGACCTTGACCATCGAGGCAATGGTTTCTATCTTGAGTGTGATTTGGCGGATGTATAGGTTCTGTACCCTGGCTACAAAAGGAGCCATGGGACCTAAAACTCGTGCCCCGAACACTTGTCGCAGCAAGCCGCTATAGCGCACGGCGAGTTCGCCCACTGTCACGTCATCGCGGTGCTTGAGGTAGATGTTGATGACCTTGGTGAAAGGCGGGTAGCCAAACTGTCGACGGTCGGCCAACTCGTGCTGATAGAAACCCTCGTAGTCATGAGCTTGCACAAACTTGATGACATCATGGTTGGGCTGGCTGGTCTGGATGATGACCTGTCCTTGCTTGTGGGCACGACCTGCACGGCCCGACACCTGCTCCAGCATGTCGAAGGCGCGCTCGTGACTCCTGAAATCCGGGAAGTTGATCATCGTGTCGGCATTGAGGATGCCCACGATGCTCACGGCGTCAAAGTCCAGCCCCTTGGTCACCATCTGGGTGCCCACGAGGATGTTGGTGCGATGGTTGGAAAACTCGTCGATGATGCGGTCATAGCTGTTCTTGCTGCGTGTGGTGTCCAGGTCCATTCGCGAGATTTTTTCTCCAGGGAAGACGGCTTCGATGTCGTCCTCGATGCGTTCGGTACCGTAGCCCACAATCTCGATGCCCGGCAATTGGCAGGCAGGACACAAGTCGGGTAGGGGGATGGTGTAGCCGCAATAGTGGCACACCAGGCTGCGGCTATGCTTGTGGTAGGTGAGCGACACGTCGCAATGTTCGCACTTGGGCACCCAGCCACACTCCTTGCAGCACACCATCGGCGCATAGCCGCGGCGGTTCTGGAACAGGATGACCTGCTCGCCATCCTGCAGCGCTTTGCGGCAGTTGGCAATGAGCTCGTTGCTGAATAGGCCGTTCATTTCTCGGCGCTTGCGGGCATCAAGGGTGTCGATGACTTTGACGTTTGGCATCTGGATGTCGCCGTAACGTGTCATCAGTTTGACAAGGCCGTAACGTCCTTCCAGGGCCATGTGGTAGACCTCGATGGCTGGCGTCGCCGACCCTAGCACGGTTTTGGCTCCGTGCATCTGGGCCAGTACGAGGGCGGCATTGCGACCGTTATAGCGTGGTGCGGGATCCTGCTGCTTGTAGCTGCTGTCATGTTCCTCATCGACAATGACAAGACCCAGGTTGGAATAGGGGAGAAAGACCGAGGATCGCACGCCGATGACGACGCAGGGTTCACTGCTGCTCAACAGTCGTTTCCAGATATCCACGCGCTCGTTATCGCTGAACTTGGAGTGATAGATGAGCAATTTGTCGCCGAAGACGCGTCTCAACCGCCGTGTCAATTGGGTCGTCAATGCGATCTCGGGCACAAGGTATAGCACTTGTTTGCCCAATTTCAAGGCATCGTTGATCAGGTGCATATAGACTGACGTCTTGCCGCTGCTGGTCACGCCGTGCAGCAATGTGATGGGGTGCTCTCGCATCGACTGGTGGATTTCTTTGTAAGCGCGCTGCTGGTCTTCGCTCAATGTCGGCGGCTCTTCCAGCACGCTGCCTAGCTCGGCAAAGCGGTTGATTTCCTTTTTATAGATTTCAAACATTCCGCGTTTGACCGCTTCGTGCAACACGGCTCCGCTCACGCCTGCACGTTTCAGCAGGTTATCCTTGCTCACTTCCTTGATTGCCCCACTCTGCAGCCAGCGCGACATGTCCAGGTAGGCCAGCAGCAGGGCTTCCTGCTTGGGCGCCCGCTTGAGCTGGTCAAAGTATTGATGCAGGGTTTGCTCGTCATTGCGTGCCACTGTCAGGCGTACACAGGACTCAGTTTTAGGGCGATAATTGTCAATGACGCGCTCGCTCACGTGCAGGGCATCCATGTCCAACAAGTGGCTGACATTTCGTTCTACGGTCTTGAATCCGGTTGCGCGTGCAATTTCGGCAATCTGAACGCGTCCACGTTGGGCTGTAAAGTCCAGAATGACTCGTTCGCGGTCTGACAGTTGGCCGGGCTCGCTTTCTTCAAAGTCTGGGTTAATGCTGATCGTGGTCTCGCTCTCTACTTTGAGACCCGAGGGAACTGCCGCTTTATAGACCTCGCCTGTCGAACACAGATAGTAATTGGCTATCCATTGCCAGAAGTCCAATTGAGGATGCCTCACGATGGGCTTGTCGTCGAGGGCTCCCAAAATCTCTTTCACGTCATACCCTTTAGGTTCCCTGTCATGCAATGACATGACGATGGCGGTAAAGATTTTCTTGCGCCCAAAGGGCACTAAAACACGCATGCCGATGGATAGCCGCATCCCGTCAGGAATGCGGTAAGTGTAGGTGCCGGGAAGGGCTAACGGCAGCAATGTTTCGGCAAAAGCAGGCATATAATCTATATCTAAATAATCACTTTAAAGATTAGTAATTAAATTACTGACTAGCAAACAAATAATAGAAAACTATATAATATTTATATTTTTACTTTAATTTTTATTATATAATCTATTGTATGATATAAGATTAAGTATTATTTATTGAGGTATTTCTGATATATGCGTTTTTCCTTCTCGGCGGTTGCTGTCCAGCTGACTTCGGGGGGCAGTTGCTGGTCGATGCCGCCACCCAATAATGCTACTGCACGGTCGGTGAAACGGTCCACAAAATGGTCGCCCAAGTCGATGGCGTTTTCGCGGCCGACAGCCTCGGCGGTGCCGATGACGTTGGTGGCGACAACATGGGCTCCGCACGACAGGGCCTCGATGACCACCAGGGGCAGGCCCTCAAGGCTGCTGGGCAGTACGAGCAGGTCAACGCAGTTGAGCATGTCGGGGATCTCTTCGTGCGGCACCCTGCCGGTAAACAGGCAATCGATACCTTTGTCTTTCATCATCTGGGCTGTTTCTTCGAGCTGGAAGCCAAGGCCGATGGCCCAGAATACGAGATTCTGGCCATATTTGCGCTGGATTTCGCTATAGATTTCAGGCAGGAGTGTCACGTTTTTCACTGGCTCGAAGCGGCCCAGATAAGCGACGACCTTTTTGCCATCAGGAATCTTGTAATACTTGCGCAACTCGTTGCGGCGGGCATCGCTGTAACGGTGAAATTCGGCGCTGGCGCCATTGAGTAGGACCTCGGCAGGGAAACCGTCGGTGAGGTCGGCATGGGCTCTGTCGAGCAGTCCCTGACTGACGAAGAAGTTGCAGTCGGCCTGATGTAATAGCTTGATTGTCATTTCTTTGATCATCGGGTCACGGGGCGGTTCGGTGTATATGGTGGCGCCATGCCAGGTAATGAAGCAAGGGATGTGAAGGTTCTGCTGGGCAAACACGGCGGCATGGCCTGCCATACGGTCATGGGCGCTGACGAGGTCATAGCCGCGCATCTCCCAACCCAGGCGGTGGAGGCGGCGCATCAGGGCCTTGGGCGGTTTGTGGAAGAAGCGGTGCATGATCACATCGCTCCACCTGCGGCGGAACCAAGTGATGTGTACCTTCACGCCCAGGTCCTCGATCTCGTCGGGGCGTGCCTCTAGTTTGGGGCTGCGGCGAAAAAGCCTCATCAGCCAGCCGTCATAGAGCTGGAACATGTGGACATCCACTTTGTAGTCAGGCGCTGCTTGCTGAAGGTGCTTGGCGCGGTTGAGCACGGCATTGAACACCCCGAGCCTCCAATTGATGTCGCCTTCGAATAATACCGCAATATGTTTCATAAGCGTATCCTGTGTTTTTTACCAAGCAAATTTACACTTTTTTTCTCATGCGTGCAACACCGGCACCAAAATAGTCATAAATGGAATAAAAAAAAGAAGGCCAAGCTTGTCGCTTGACCTCCTGTCTAGTAGCGGGAGCCAGACTCGAACTGACGACCTTTGGGTTATGAGCCCAACGAGCTGCCACTGCTCCATCCCGCAATTTGCGAGTGCAAAATTACTACATATTCTTGACCCGACAAGCGATGATGCCCAAAAAAATGTGTTTTTTAACATATTTTTACTGAAAACGGTAGTGTTTTCGGTCAAAAAGACCCGTTGCGGAGGTCCAAATCTATTGGAAAACTCCACAACGGGTGGTGTGAAATAGTCGTTGAAAACCGGAATTTAAAGGCCGATTTTCTTAAAGAAGTCGTTGCCCTTGTTGTCCACGAGGATGAAAGCGGGGAAGTCCACGACGCGGATTTTCCACACGGCTTCCATGCCCAGCTCGGGATATTCGACACACTCGATGCTCTTGATGCTCTCCTGGGAAAGGATGGCTGCGGGGCCGCCGATGCTGCCCAGGTAGAAACCGCCGTGCTTCTTGCAGGCGTCGGTCACTTCCTGGCTGCGGTTGCCCTTGGCAATCATCACCATGCTGCCGCCCAGGCTCTGGAACAGGTCAACATAGGGGTCCATGCGGTTGGCGGTCGTCGGGCCCATCGAGCCGCAGGGCATGCCTTGCGGGGTCTTGGCGGGGCCAGCATAGAGTACGGGGTGATCCTTGATGTACTGGGGGATGCCGTCGCCACGGTCATAACGCTCTTTCCACTTGGCGTGGGCGATGTCGCGGCCGACAATGATAGTACCGCTCAGCGAAACGCGGGTCGATACGGGATACTTGTTGAGGATGGCGAGTGTCTCGCTCATGGGGCGGTCCAGGTCGATCTTGATGCCGTCGCCCTCGCCAGCCTGGCGAAGTTCCTCGGGAATCAGCTCGGTGGGCTTGTCGTCGAGTTTCTCGATCCACACGCCGTCCTTGTTGATTTTTGCCTTGATGTTGCGGTCGGCACTGCAGCTGACGCCCAGGCCGATGGGGCAAGATGCGCCGTGGCGAGGCAGGCGGACGATGCGCACGTCGTGTGCCATGTACTTGCCGCCGAACTGGGCACCCAAGCCGATCTTGTAGGCCTCCTCGAGTACTTGCTTCTCAAGTTCCACGTCGCGGAAGGCGCGACCCGTCTCGTCACCCGTGGTGGGCAGGTTGTCATAGTAGTGGGTCGATGCCAATTTCACCGTGAGCAGGTTCTTCTCGGCGCTGGTGCCGCCGATGACAAAGGCGATGTGATAGGGCGGGCAGGCTGCCGTGCCCAGGGTGCGCATCTTGTCAACAAGGAAAGGCACCAGGGTGCCGGGGTTGAGGACGGCCTTGGTCATCTGGTACAGGTAGGTCTTGTTGGCGCTGCCGCCACCCTTGGTGACGCACAGGAAGTGGTACTCCATGCCCTCGGCACATTCCAGGTCGATCTGGGCAGGCAGGTTGCAGCGGGTGTTCACTTCCTCATACATGCTCAGGGGCGCATTCTGGGAGTAACGCAGGTTCTCCTGGGTGTAGGTGTTATAGACACCGCGGGCGAGCGCTTCCTCGTCACAGAATCCGGTCCACACCTGCTGGCCCTTCTCGCCATGAATGATGGCGGTGCCGGTGTCCTGGCACAGGGGGAGCTGACCCTTGGCGGCGACCTCGGCATTGCGCAGGAAGGTCAACGCAACATACTTGTCGTTGTCACTGGCCTCGGGGTCGTGAAGGATCTTGGCAACCTGCTCATTATGAGAGCGTCGCAACAAGAAGTTCACGTCGCGGAAGGCTTGCTGAGCGAGCATCGTCAGGGCCTCGGGCTCAATCTTGAGGATGGGTTTGCCTTCAAACTCACCCACAGACACGTAGTCGCTGGTCAGTTTGTAGTATTCGGTTTCATCTTTGCCCAGCTGGAACATGGGCGCATAGCGGAATTCGGGATTGTTTGCCATAATTCGTTTTAGAGTTATTGTTGATGATAATAGTTATAATGCTGCAAAGGTAATGCTTTTTACTCACATGTCAAAGCCTAGGCGCTTGAAGTCGTCGGGCAGGGGAGCGGTGATGTCAATTTCCTTGCCACTGACGGGGTGGATGAAGCGGATGCGGTGGGCTTGTAGTGAGATGCCGCCGTCGGGGTTGCTGCGTGGCGCGCCATATTTGAGGTCGCCCTTGATGGGGCAGCCGATGGCGGCCAACTGTGCCCTGATCTGATGCTTGCGCCCGGTAATGAGGTCCACCTCCAGCAGCCAGTAACGCTGGCTGGCGGCAATGATGTGGTAGTTGAGCACTGCTTTCTGATGGCCCTCTCGTGGCACGATGCTCACGTGGGTCTTATTGTTTTGCTCCACACTCTTGAGGTAATGGGTGAGTGTGTCCTCGGCCTTGGGTGGTTGGTTGCCGACCACCGCCCAATAGGTCTTGTGGACTTCGCCCTTGCGGAACAACTCGTTCATGCGTGAGAGTCCCTTGCTGGTTTTTGCCATCACCACAAGGCCGCATGTGGGCCTGTCGATGCGGTGGGTCACGCCCAGGAACACATTGCCGGGCTTGTCATATTTCTCCTTGATCCACGCCTTCACCGAGTCGATGAGCGTGGGGTCGCCGGTGCGGTCGCCCTGCACCAGCTCGCCAGCGCTCTTGTTGACGATGATGATGTGGTTGTCGTCATAAACTACTTCCATTCCATTCTCCCGTCGCCCTTGATGGCGAGCGGTAGCGCAAAGTTACATTTTTTCTTGCAATTCTCCTCCTAGGGATGGGCTAAATGACTATATTTAGGCATCAAGTAATTGATTAACAGTAATTTAGAAAAATTGTTCAAAAATACCCTGTTTCCATTGTAGTTAACTATTTGATAATAAAACAGTTGAGATAGATGTTCAAACAAAATGACAAAAAAAATTTAAATCTTTTAGACAGAATTACATTATATATAAAAAAAAACACTAATTTTGCAAGTCCTGTCTTTTATAGATGTGGAGTTAAGAAACTGAAGAAACTGTAGATTGGCGATCCCATATTGGGGGGATTGTGGATAAAGGTCTCGTAATGGCCTGAATTGTTGCGGTTTAGGCCGTAGAGTTTTAAGTTTTGAAGCCGAATGGAAATAGGGGACAGGAAACCACAGATAAAGTAAACTTATAAAACATTAATAATTAATTAATTAAACTAAAATTTATGAGTCTTAAACATTTACTCTTGTTCCTTGTCATGGCACTCGCCACGCTTGGTGTTACCGCCCAAGTAAGTGGTACGGTCTATGACGAGAACAATGAACCGGTCATCGGTGCATCAGTCGTTCAGCAGAGCAATCCCAAGAACGGCGTCGCTACCGACTTTGACGGTCATTTCACATTGAATGTGTCCGCAGGCACAAAGATTAAAGTCACCTATGTAGGCTATGAAGATGCCATTGTCAACGCTAAGGCTGGCATGACCATTGTTCTGAAGCCCAAAGGTGAGATGCTTAATGAAGTCGTTGTAACCGGTTACCAGAAGGTGGACAAGCGACTCTTTACCGGTGCTACCCAGAGCGTCGACGCCGAGAAAACAAAACTCTCGGGTGTTGCCGACGTCAGCCGTGGTCTTGAAGGCCGCGTCTCGGGTGTGCAGGTACAGAACGTGTCCGGTACCTTCGGTACGGCACCCAAGATCCGCGTGCGCGGTGCTACCTCTATCTACGGTAGCTCCAAGCCCCTGTGGGTTGTGGATGGTGTGATCCTGGAAGACAACGTGGACATCAGCGCCGACGACCTCTCGTCTGGTGATGCTACCACGCTGATCGCCTCGGCTGTCGCTGGTCTTAATGCCGACGATATCGAGAGCTTCCAGATTCTGAAGGATGGTTCAGCAACCTCCATCTACGGTGCTAAGGCTAACGCTGGTGTGATTGTAATTACCACCAAGACTGGTCGCAAGGGTACTTCCTCTATCAACTACACTGGTGAGTTCACCTATCGTCTGAAACCCAACTACCGCGATTTCAATATCTGCAACTCTCAGGAGCAGATGAGTATCTTGCGTGAGATGGAGCAGAAGGGCTGGCTCGAGTATGCCAACCTGGTGAACAGCACCACCTCTGGTATCTATGGTCAGATGTACACGCTGATGGATACCTACGATCCGATTACCGGAACCTACGGTCTTCCCAATACGCAGAATGCCCGCAACCAATATCTGCGTGAGGCCGAGCTTCGCAATACTGACTGGTTTGACCTGTTGTTCAACAACAACGTGATGCAGAACCACGCCGTGAGCATCTCCGGTGGTACTGACAAGGGTTCGTTCTACACCTCTGCTTCGGTGATGAGCGATCCGGGATGGTACAAGAGCAGTCGTGTCGAGCGCTACACCTTCAACGCCAACGCTATCTACAACCTGACCGACAAGATCAGGATCAAGATTCTGAACAGCAACAGCTACCGTGACCAGAAGGCTCCCGGTACCTTGAGCCAGAACGTGGACGTTGTTTATGGTGAGGTTAAGCGTGACTTCGACATCAACCCCTACAGCTTCGCGCTGAATACCGCGCGCACCCTTGACCCCAATAGGCGTTATGTGCGCAACTACACTAGCTTCAATATCTTTGATGAGTTGGAGACCAACTACATCGATGTTGATGTGACCGACCTGAAGTTCCAGGCCGAGTTGAACATCAAGCCCATCCTCAAGCAGGATCAGTCGCTGGAGTTCAACATCCTCGGTTCAATGCGCTCGGTGAACTCTGAGCAGAACCACTACGTCCTCGAGAGAAGTAACCAGGCCAACGCCTACCGTGCCGGTATCATTCCCGAGAACGCTTCAATCCGTGCATCCAATACCTACCTCTACACTGATATCGACGTGCCCAACGCACTGCCCGAGTCGGTGATGAAGGAAGGTGGTATGCTCTTCTTCTCCAAGAACAGCCTGAGGACCTTCGACTTCCGTGCTACCGGTCAGTATCAGAAGGACTTCAATAATGGCCAACACCTGATCAACCTGTATGCTGGTATGGAAGCTAGCCGCGTTGATCGTTTCTACGAGAACTTCGAGGGCTGGGGTGTTGTTTATGACAACGGTAACATCCCCTCGTTGAACTACAAGCTCTTCAAGCAGATGCAGGAAGAGAATGGTGCTTACTACAGCATCGGTAACACTCATCGTCGCAACCAGGCCTACTTCGCCGTTGCCAACTATGCACTGCTGGGCCGTTACATCTTGAACGGTACCGTTCGCTATGAGGGTTCTAACCTGATGGGTAAGACCGACCAGAGCCGTTGGCTCCCCACCTGGAACATCTCGGCTGCATGGAACATCCATGACGAGCCTTTCTTCCAGAACATGGCTTTGAGCAAGAAGGCTCTGACTTATGCTAAGCTGCGTCTGAGCTACTCGCTGACTGGTGAGAGTGGTCCTTCGGGCTATGCCAATGCCGAGGCACTCTATTATCCCACTCGTCCCTGGCGCCAGGAGATTGATGCTATGGAGATGGGTCTCTACCTGGCCGGTCTGGGTAACAGCGACCTGACCTATGAGAAGAAGCACGAGTTTGACCTCGGTCTTGACCTCGGTTTCCTCTACAACCGCATCAATCTGGTATTTGACTGGTACTTCCGTAACAACTTCGACCTGATCGGTCTGATCCGTACCGAGGGTGTCGGCGGTTTCACCACCAAGTATGGTAACGTTGCCGAGATGAAGTCACATGGTGTCGAGTTCACCATTTCTTCACGCAACATCGAGAATCCTGGCGGTTTCAATTGGAGCACCGACTGGACATTCTCCTATGCTGTGACCAAGATTACCAAACTGCAGTCACGCTCACGCGTTATCGACCTCGTGACCGGTGGCGGTTTCCCCTTGGTGGATTATCCGCACCGTGCCATCTTCTCGATTCCGTTCGCAGGTCTTGACAGCCACGGTCTGCCTCTCGTTTATGACGAGTCGAACCAGATTTCTAACGTCGGTGTCAACTTCCAGGAATATGAGAACCTTGGCTTCCTCAAGTATGAGGGTCCCGTTGATCCCACCATCACCGGTGGTCTGGGCAACAACTTTGACTTCAAGGGTTTCCACCTGAATGTCTTCATGACCTACTCGTTTGGCAACAAGCTGCGTCTTGATCCTGTCTTCTCGGCAGGTTACAGTGACCTGACCTCCTTCACCAAGGACTTCAAGAACCGTTGGGCTCTGCCCGGTGATGAGGCTCTCACCGAGATTCCCGCCATCGCATCGCGTCGTCAGGCTTACTCTAACGACTACCTGAGCATGGCCTATAACGCCTACAACTACAGCACCGCTCGCATTGCCGATGGTGGCTTCATCCGCCTGAAAGAGGTTTCGCTGACCTACGACATTCCCAGGTCGCTGATCTCTCACCTGCGCTTGAGCACCGCTTCGGTTAAGCTGGCTGCGACCAACATCTGCCTGCTCTATGCCGACAAGAAGTTGAATGGCCAGGATCCCGAGTTCTTCAACAGTGGTGGTGTGGCTTCGCCCAACCCCAAGCAGTTCACCCTCACCGTACGTCTGGGTATGTAATGGATGTTACACATTATTTATATATATAGTATACAATTATGAAATTACGATATAAAATCTTATTCATGGCAGTGGCGCTGATCGGACTCAGCTCCTGTAAGGACTTCCTTGACAAGGTGCCCGATACACGTGTCTATCTGGTGAACCTGGACCAGTTGCAGCAATTGCTCGTCACGGGTTATATGGATTCTAACTACGCCCTCGTGGGTGAGTTGTCAAGCGACAACGTTATCGATAATAACTCTCCCAGCAAGATGAAGGGTTCTGAGGGTGTGCGTTACCACCTCGGTTTCTACAGCCAGGCCGACGAGCAGGTCTTCGCCTGGGACGATGTCGACCTTGATATCTCCAGCAGTGACACCCCTTCGGGTGTGTGGAACTCATGCTATGGCGCTATTGCTTGTGCCAACGCTGTGTTGAAGAAGGCTGCCGAGTTTGAGGAGACTGGCATGATCGAGGATGTACCGATGACGTCCGCCGAGCAGGAGCGTCTCAATGCCATCAAGGGTGAGGCCTACATGATTCGTGCTTATCACCACTTCATCCTGGCCGAGATCTTCTGTATGCCTTATCGTGGTGCCAGCCTCAGCGCTCAGCTGCCCGGCATCCCCTATACTACCGAACCCGAGACGACCCTCGATCCCAAGTATGATCGTGGTACCCTCCAGGAGACCTACGACAAGATTGAGGCCGACCTCAAGTTGGGTCTGCAGTTCATCACCGAGGACTATTATCAGGTTCCCAAGTATCACTTCAACATCGCTTCGTCCAACGCTTTTGCAGCACGTTTCTATCTGGCAAAGCGTGAGTATGAGAAGGTCGTTGAATATGCTACTGCTGCTTTCAAGGGCAATGACCCCGCCACCATGTTGAATGATGGCTGGTGGCAGGAAGACTTCTACTACATCAGTGATATCGGTCGTTACTTCACCAGTATCGAGCGTCCCAGCAACTTCCAGCTGTTTACCAACTACAGCACCTGGTGGCGTCGTTTCCTGGGTTACCGTTTCACCTGTAACCGTGAGGCTAAGCGTGCTACCATCCAGGGTCCCGGTCCGTCATGGGAGCGCTGCCAGTACCAGAACACCAAGACCAAGGAGAAATTCGCTATGATGCCTTGCTTCAATGGCGTCTGCGGTAGTGCCGGTGGTCAGGAGTACGGTGCTTACTATGCTGGTAATTGCTTCGAGCAGTTCGAGTACACCGACAAGATTTCGGGTATCGGCTATTGCCACGAGATTCGTCCCGAGTTCACCAGTGAGGAGACCCTCCTGATGCGTGCCGAGGCTAACTTGTTCTTGGGTAACATCGATGCCGCTTTTGATGACCTGTATCTCTGGAATCAGGAGCACTTGTCGCCCAAGGAGAGTGACCGCTATAATCACGTTGAACTGACCAAGGATCAGATCCTGAACTTCTACGGTTGCTACGATGATCCCGACCGTACCGACCCCGGTTACGGTATCGTGATGAAGTTCCATATTGACGAGGTTTGTCCCAGTGACAAGTACCACATGACCGATGAGATCGAGCCTTACATGCAGTGCGTTCAGCACTTCCGCCGCATCCAGCTCGTTCACATGGGTAACCGTTGGTTCGACATCAAGCGCTTTGGCTTCACTATCAAGCACTACATGGGTATCAGCGATGAGCTCACCCTTGACGTACTTGACCCGCGTTATGCCATCCAGATTCCTAACGAGGTAATCGGTGCAGGTCTCGAGCCCAACCCGCGCGTGACCAATAGGGCAGAGAACAGCTATGTTGTCAATAGCAGTGAGAATGTACGTGTTTCTGATTAAATCTCATTAAATGACTATGAAAAAGATTCAATATTATATTTCTGCATTATTGCTCGTGGCAGTAGCGGCCATGTCGCTCTCCTCGTGCAGTGAGGACAAGCTGGGGCCCACCATCTTCCCCGACGTTGATGAGACGCTCGATCCCTCGTCCTATACTTACAAGCTCGATAAATTCCTCAAGGTGAATTATCTTGATAAGTATAACTTGACGTTCCTGTACAAGATGCCGGACATCAGCACCAACATGAACTACAACCTGGTGCCTGCAACCTACGAGAACTCCATCGACCTGGCTGTTCTGTGCAAGTACTTGTGGTTTGATGTATATGACAAGGTGGGTGGCGATGACTTCCTCAAGAACTATGGCCCCCGCATCATCCTGCTCATCGGCTCACCGGCCTACAACCCGACTTCGGGTACCGAGATTGTCGGTCTTGCCGAGGGTGGTATCAAGGTGTCGTTGTTCAAGGTCAATGCTATGCGCATCGACAACTTTGAGATGATGAATGAGTACTACTTCAAGACTATGCACCATGAGTTTGCTCACATCCTTCACCAGACCAAGACCTATCCCAACGAGTTCAATACCATCTCTATCGGTCACTATGACAGCAACAACTGGCAGGACCGTAGCGAGGGTCAGGTCGCTTCTCTGGGCTTTGTGACGACTTATGCTTCTAGTGAGTTCCGTGAGGACTTCGCCGAGACGATTGCTAACTTCATCGTTAAGACCGACGCCCAGTGGAACCGCATTCTCGACCTCGCCAGCCGTGGCTGGGCATCGGGTGATGAGGATGATGTGACCAGTGAGTTCTACTGCTATTACTACTATCCCGACAATGATCCCAATGCCGACATCGTTTACGTCAGCGAGTATAATGTGTTTACCGAGGTTGACGAGGATGGTACCATACACAAGTACTGGCGCCTCAACAAGGACAAGCAGGGTAACCGCATCGTGGTCTATGACGTAGAGGATAAGGACGAGATCGATGGCGTAGAGGCCATCAATACCAAGGTGCAGATTGCTCGCACATGGCTCAAGGAAGCTTGGGGCATTGACCTGGACGCTCTGCGTGAAGAGGTACAGTATCGTCAGACTCACTATGACATCAACGAGTTGCGCAAGCAGGTTACTGAAATTCAATAATGTGTTCCACCTTTAATCACGAAGAAAAGAAAATGAAGAAGTTTTTAAATATTTCTCTCTTGTCGCTCATTGCTCTGTCCTCGCTCATGCTGGGATCCTGCAAGAACGAAGTTGATGAAATCTTTGACGAAGACGCCGTTGCACGCCTGGCTAAGGCACAAGCCGAGTACATCGACATCCTTACCAGCAATGGCGGCAAGTGGCAGATGGAATACTATGCCAACAGTAATGAGCCTGGTTACGTCTATCTGATGACCTTCCGCAACGACGGTTCGGTGACGATCTCAGGTAAGAACAAGTGGATCGGCAATCTTACGGGTGAGCCCGGCAACACTCCCGTCTATGGTAGCCAGACTTCTCTGTGGGAAGTGATTACCGACAACGGTCCCGTGCTCTCGTTCAACAGTTTCAACAAGTTTTTCCACTTGTTTGCTGATCCCGAGGATATTCCCAGTCTGGACACCGAGGACACCGACGAGACCGGTTACGGTCACGAGGGTGACTATGAGTTTGACCTGATGAGCTATTCTAACGATACGCTCTACATCACTGGCAAGAAGTATGGCATTGACATGATCATGACGCGTGTCAATGGCAGTGTTGACGACCAAGTCTATATGGACGAGGTAGTTGCTATGGCCGATTCGTTCTTCAACAGCAAGATTCCTCAGGTTTATATCAATCTGCCGAATGATACCCGCTGGATTGTCAAGAATGGTGCTACGAGCATCTTGAAGATCTTCCGTGAGGGTGCCGACGAGATCTCTACTGCCGAGACCCACAACGTCATCATCACTCATGACGGACTCTCGTTCATGAATCCCATTACCCTGGATGGCTATGTGATCAAGAGCTTCATCCGTCAGGCCGATGGTTCCCTGTTGTGCCGTGAGGACAATACCACGACGATAACCGCCGATGACCTGAACCGCGTGTTTACCATACCCACGTTCGTGTGGAAGGGTGATACGACCAAGATGGGTGGAGCATTTGTTCAGGAGGTCAACTCGTTGAAGAATGAGTTGAACGACTATGGCAAACGCAAACTCTCATCTATCCAGATTTCCTACAACGCTGATCTGGATCAGTATCAAGTAGCTTTCGGTTGCTTGTATCAGAAGAGGACGTTCTATCCCACATTCTATATGACTTACGAGTTGGTGGGTGAGAACCAGATCAAGTTCCACTACACTGGTCAGGGTAATGATGCTAGTACTGTTTATGCCGAGAAGTGCCCGTCATTTATCTCCTACATGAATAGTATGAGCACGACGTTCACTTTGGCAACCAGTTCGCTGTTGGCACCTGTCGATATGAAGCTGGTAGATGGTTCAAATTATACCTATTGGATCCTCTGATGACTGAATGACTGACCGGGGCATTGCCCCCATGGCTGATGCCCCGGTTATTATAATTTAGAAAACAAATAACTTTTATTATTATAATCTATTCTTAATGTTAAGTATGAAAAAGATTTTACTTTTAGCTGTAGCCGCACTGATGGTGACGACTGCCAATGCGCAAACCAAGCGCTCTGAGACTGCTGTTACTGCACCTGCTCGTCCGCAGATGCAGGTTGTAAAACCCCAGGTGCTGACCAAGGAAGCTCAGAAGCGCCTGCCCGGTACCCCCGTTATTAAGGCTCCCAAGAAGGCCGCCAATATCGACATCTGGTATCGTCGTCCTGCTGGTGCTTTCCCCGCATCAATCGTTGTTGAGGATGGTGCTTATAGTGGTGTACTCTATGCTCCTTACCTCGCCATGACTCCCTATGTAGACTACACGTTTACTGGTATGGCCGATGGTCAGGATCCCGCATCCACCTATGAGTGGGATGTTAATTTCTGGGACATGAGCGACGAGACCGCCGAGGAGGCAATTTGGGAAACTGTTCCCGGTATGGGTGAGAGCGGAATGGATCTCACTTGGCAGTGGAGCTATGAGACCGCCGACGTGCCCATCTTCTATGTCTATGAGCCTGACAACTTCCACATGTTCCAGCTCAAGGGTTATGATATGGGTGGTACCGATGCTGCTCCTATTATCGAGGCTGAGTATACTCAGACCATCCTGTCTGTTCCCAGCACTATGGAGATTTGGGATCGTGATTACCTGAAGTCAAGTAAGAACTTCTGCTGGGGTGGTCGCTATGGCACCGAGAGCGCTCCGTTCATCACCTACACTGGCGCTGAGCCCAATGGCGCTGGTTACTGGTTCGGTACCAACGGCTTCCACAATGTTGCCCAGCCCCGTTACTTCGTGGATGGTCTTGCCCAGGCTTTTGAGAAGCCCACTAGCCCCTATCTGCTGAAGAATGTATCTGTTATGACTTCTGCCCTCGAGGTTACTGCTCCCGTGGAAATGCAGTGCCGCATCTACAAGCTGGATGAGATTCCCGCTTATGTAAATGATACGACATCGGCTATCCTTCCCGAGGAGCCCGGTGAGCTCATCGCTATGGGTAAGGCTACTGTTACTCC
>Ga0310697_10001890_pt1 | contig 23298 bp, 12 predicted proteins | sample 172DNAGHGlowgp2_FD_203883 | JGI IMG/M metagenome (GOLD analysis project Ga0310697, IMG submission 203883) | Sheep rumen microbial communities from Palmerston North, Manawatu-Wanganui, New Zealand - 1728 DNA GHGlow gp2 (v2) (version 2) | ecosystem: Host-associated > Mammals > Digestive system >...
CGGCACTGCTCACCTCTTTGGCCGGCGCCTTCTTGAAATCCGGAAATCCCGAAAAGGCGGTGGAATACTATAAACAGGCTAAAGCCTTCGCTTTCGAGCCCGCTCTGATCCAGGAAATCAAGAAGGGACTGTTCGAGGCATACACCGCGATGGGGGATACAGAGAGTGCGGAGCGGTATCGGTAGCGCAATTAACCCCACACAAGCGGCGGAGGAGCGCGATGTGGGGTCTTTGCAGCGATCCGCTGCAAAAAAAAGTTTCGCACACGATGTCGGTTAATATTTCGCAAGTGTTTCGCAAGTAGTTGGCAAGTGGTTGGCAAGTGGTTGGCAAGTAAAAGTGCTTGCTTAGACTTGCGAATGGCTTGCCTGGACTTGCGAAGGCCTTGCGATATGCCTGCGGAGGTGGGTGCTGGGGGTGTTCAGTGTGCCGTGTTTGTGATTCCGTGTCGTTCGGTTATCGGTATTTCCGGAACGGCATTTTTGTTGATGTTCAACTTTTTGCTTTTCTAACTGCTTGATTTACAATGTGTGCGTTGTGTGTTAGGTTCGTGTTACTCATCAACAAACCCTACAAGGATTTCTGTATTGTATCTTTGCCGTCGAAATCAGTTCGCGAACTGTTTCGGATGTTCTTTGACATATTGTTTGGTAATAACCATCGGATTCTGCAACCGGCCATCCCCGTCAGGGGATCCATATCTGTAGAAAACGGATGCCGCGCGGGTTCAAAATCTCCGTAGGAGATTCATGTTCTATAGAGAGCGCTTATTGGCCTGTTATATTCCACCTGATTGCCTTTCGAAAATTTTGTGTACTTTTGCGCCTGAATTTTATTCAAATTGAGGGAAATCCATTATTGTCCTTTTGGATTCATAAGGATTTGGATGACAGTCTGTTATAGGACGGCTTCCCCTTGTGAGGCTTTCATATCCGTTTATGGAAGGAATGATGGATTTTGCTCAAATGGACAGGAAATGTGAAATGTGATGGAGGATACCATACCGAATATTGTCGAGAGCAGTAATGGCGAGCAACCCCGTTGGTACGCGTTCAAGGTCTTTTTCAACAAGGTTTTTGAGTTGGACGAGCTGATGCGCGAGAACGGCGCGATGACCTATTTCCCGGTGGTGAAGACCGAAAGGAAGCTGGGTGGCGTTGTGAAGATGGTGAAGCAGCCGGCCATCTCGTCGCTGATTTTCGTGCGCTGTACTTGCGAGGAAATTCTCGCATGGCAGCGGAAACTCGCGGGCAAGGTGATGCTCTACACCCACGTCACCGACGGAATCCGCATGCCGTCGCCCATCGACGAGAATGAGATGCGCGTCTTCATGCTGGTGACCTCCGTCGACGACGATCGGCTGGAGTACTTCAATGTGGACAGCGTCGACTACAAAAAGGGACAGCACGTCCGCGTGATAGAAGGCCCGTACAAGGGTTGCGTGGGCTACATCAAGCGCGTGAAAGGCAACCGGCGCCTGCTCGTCTCCGTGGAAGGAATCGCGCTCGTGGCCACCTCGTATATCCCTTCAGCATTTTTGGAGAAAATTTAAACGATTACTAATAACCGCCAAATATGAAAATTTCCGTAGCAGGGACCGGATATGTCGGTCTGAGTATCGCAACGCTACTCGCGCAGCATCACACCGTCACCGCCGTGGATATTGTGCCCGAGCGCGTGGAGATGGTCAACAACAAGAAGTCCCCTATACAGGACGATTACATCGAGGACTATCTGGCGCACAAGCCGTTGGACCTTCACGCCACCCTTGATTGGGAGGCTGGCTATCGCGATGCCGACTTCGTGGTCATCGCCGCCCCGACGAACTATGACAGCACCAAGAATTTCTTCGACACCAGTGCGGTGGAAGATGTGATTAACAAGGTGTTGCAGGTCAACCCCAACACCACGATGGTCATCAAAAGCACCATTCCCGTGGGCTATACACGGAGTGTGCGCGAGAAGTTCAGCTACCGCGAGCGCATGGCCGACGGCACATTCAACGTCGTGGTGCCGAGCATCATCTTCGCACCGGAGTTCCTTCGCGAGAGCAAGGCGCTCTACGACAACCTCTACCCGAGCCGCATCATTGTGGGCTACGACGAGCCCGCGTTGGAGAAAGCGGCGCACGCCTTCGCGGCCGTCATCAAGGAGGGCGCCATCAAGGAGGATGTGCCCGTGCTCTTCATGGGCAGTACTGAAGCCGAAGCCGTGAAGCTCTTCGCCAACACCTACCTCGCCTTGCGTGTCAGCTATTTCAATGAACTGGATACATACGCTGAGATGAAAGGTCTTGACACCCAGAGTATTATCAATGGCGTCTGTCTTGACCCGCGTATCGGCACGCATTACAACAACCCGAGTTTCGGTTATGGCGGCTACTGTCTGCCGAAGGATACCAAGCAGTTGCTGGCCAACTACGCCGACGTGCCGCAGAACATGATGTCGGCCATAGTGGAGAGCAACCGCACGCGCAAGGACTTCATCGCCGACCAGGTGCTGAAGAAAGCCGGCTACTACGACTATTTCAACCGTGGCGACTACGATGCCGCCCATGAGCGGGAGTGCGTGATTGGCGTTTACCGCCTCACGATGAAGTCGAACAGCGACAACTTCCGTCAGAGCAGCATCCAGGGCGTGATGAAGCGCGTGAAGGCCAAGGGCGCGAGGGTTATCATCTACGAACCCACCCTTCCCGACGGCAGCACGTTCTTCGGCTCTAAGGTCGTCAACGACCTTGACGAATTCAAGCGCCAGTCGCAGGCCATCATTGCCAACCGTTACGATGCTTGCCTCGACGATGTGGTCGAAAAGGTCTATACGCGGGATATTTTCAAGCGTGATTAAGCGTTAGTGCCCTGCAAAACAGTTGTTAAAACGATGACTTCGTCACATTTTCCGGAAGGTACGCTCTTTCTGGTGACAGGCGGCGCAGGTTTGCGGGACAACGTGCTATAGGGAATCGGAGCCAGAATGGGTTTCAAACAGTTTCTTTCCACGATGGATGTCGGCAACGCCCGCACGCTGACGAAGAATTTCTCGGCGTTGGCGGTGTTGCAGGCGATGCGGTACCTGATTCCGTTCATCGTGCTGCCGTATGTCACGCCCATTATCGGGGTGGAGCATTTCGGCGAGATTGCCGTCGCGTATGCCATCGCGCTGATTTTCCAGACGTTTGTCAAATTCAGCTTCGACTTCATCGGCGCCCGCGATATAGCCCGCAACCGCGAGGACATGGAAAAGGTTTCCGACATTGTTTCCACCATCCTCTGCGCCCGCATTATCCTCTACATACTGGCATTCACGTTGTTGTCCTGTATTGTGTTAGTCGTTCCGCAGTTCCGTGAAATCTGGCTGCTGATCCTCATCTCCGTTGCCACAGCCTTCTTCTCGATGCACGTTTCCGAGTGGTTTTTCCAAGGGATGGAGAAGATGGAGCACATCACCATCGTGAATGTGATTTCGAGGGTGGTTTACCTCGTTTTGATATTCCTTTTTATCAAAGAACGCGAAGATTACATTCTCTATCCGCTTTTCAACCTGTTCGGCTTTGTGCTGGCGGCGGTTTATTCCATCGGCATGATGACGATGAAATACAAGTGCCGGCTGCATGTTCCGTCGTGGGAGAAGATGGCGGGCAGTTTCAAGACGGGCAAGGACTTGTTTGTTAATCTGGTTTGTATGAGTTTCTGTGTCAATCTGCCGAACATTCTGTTAGGAATTATTTCCGGCTCCGCCGCTGCGGGTCTGTATGATGCCGCAGGCCGTTTGCACAATGCCGGCAAACACAGTGTAGACGTGCTGAATCGGACTTTTTTCCCGTTTCTGTCGCGTCATTTGGACAAGCACACGGTCTACCGTCGCATAAATTTCGTTTTCTCACTCTTGTTGGCGGTTTTGCTCTTTGCGCTGGCCCCGTTTCTCATCAGGCTGCTCTATTCCGAAGAGTTCCTTCCCGCCATCGCGCTGCTTCGGATACTGGCGGTTTCTGTTTTCTTCATCGGCATTAGCAGTGCTTACGGGGTAAACTACTTGTTGCTCATCGGGCAGGAAAAACTTCTGCGTAATATCACCTCGACCGTCACGTTGGTGGGCGTAGTGTTGTTCACTGTGCTGACGTATTTGTTCGGCGCTGTTGGCGCAGCGGTGGCCGTGGTCATCCTTAACGCCGGATTCGCGATGTCCTATTTTGTCGCGTCACGCCATTGTGAAGGGAAATAGGTCAAGGGTCATAGTCAAAAGTCAAAGGTCAAAAATCAGATATGTATAAGTTGTCAATCAAAATTGTGCGCAAGCTGTCGGATTTCATCGATTCGAAGGTGATTTTCGCAACAGACTGCATCCTTTCGGAGATATCGTCACTGCTTGCCTTGCTCGCGCTTGGATTCGTGCGCGGGTCGTTCTACCAGTCGGGGCTGTTCGCGCTGCTGTGGCTGCCCACGGCGCTTGTCGCGACGGTAGTGGCATTGCTTATTTTCAAGGGGCACAAGCTCGTTATCCGCCATCTCTCCGCCAGGGACCTCCTTTGCTTTGTCAAAGAGTCGCTGCTCAAGGTTCTGCTTATGACCTTGGTGATGTTAATCTATTATCATACAATGTATTATGGATTGTTCATCGCCTTGTTCACCGACTTCCTCTTCACGCTCTTCCTGCTGGTTTTCGTGCGCATCATCCTGGTTGCCATTTACCAGCTTTACCAGACCAAGCGTCGCGAGGATCGGCGGACGCAACGGGTGCTTGTCTACGGTATTTCTGACAAATCCACGGCGGCGGTGATGCGTTTCCAGAACTCCCCGCAATATAACATCATCGGTTTTCTCTCAAAGAAGCCGCAGCGGCCGAATTTGTTGCTTGCCAACCTGCCGGTGTTTACATACGACGACAGCGAGCATCTGGGCCGCATTGTCCGTGAGTACGGCATAGACGCTATTCTGTTCACCACGGAGGCCGATGCCCGCCGTGAACGCGACGGTCTGCTGAAGGACTGTGTTACATTGCAATTGCGCCCGCTCATCATTCCTGGCATTAACGAACTCAGCGATGAGGATCTTCGCTTCAGTGTCCGTCGTTTGAAAATCGAGGATTTGCTGGGTCGTAACGAAATCACCATTTCCATGGGGGCGGTGATGGATAATTTCCGCGGCAAGGTGGTGATGGTGACGGGCGCGGCCGGCTCCATCGGGTCGGAACTCTGCCGCCAGATAGCGGGCTTCGGTGTCAAGAAGCTGGTGCTGTTCGACAATGCCGAGACTCCGATGCACAATATCCGGCTGGAACTGGAGGAGAAGTTCCCGGAATTGCTGTTTGTGCCCATTATCGGCGATGTGCGCCAGCCTCCTCGCCTTGACTTCGCCTTCCGCGAGCACCATCCGCAGGTTGTTTTCCACGCCGCCGCGTACAAGCATGTGCCGCTGATGGAGGAGAACCCTTGCGAAGCTGTGCGCGTGAACGTATACGGTACGCACAACGTGGCCGACAAGTGCATTGAGTACGGAGTGGAGAAGATGGTGATGATTTCCACCGACAAGGCGGTGAACCCTACCAATGTGATGGGTTGTACCAAGCGCATCGCGGAGATTTACGTACAGTCGCTGGGCCTTGCCATTGAGCGTGGTGAGGTCAAGGGTAAGACCACCTTTGTGACCACACGTTTCGGTAATGTGCTGGGCTCCAACGGTTCCGTGATCCCGCGCTTCCGCGAGCAAATTGAGAAAGGCGGCCCTCTGACGGTGACGCATCCCGACATAACCCGTTTCTTCATGACCATCCCCGAAGCCTGCCGTCTGGTGATGGAAGCCGCGACGTTTAGCACGGGAACCCAGATTTTTGTCTTTGATATGGGCGATCCCGTGAAAATCGATGATTTGGCCAAGCGCATGGTCACCTTGGCGGGTCTGCGAGTCGGCGTTGATATCAAAATCGAATACACGGGCCTCCGTCCGGGCGAAAAGCTCTACGAAGAGGTGCTCTCCAACAGCGAGAACACCACCGCGACCTCCCATGACCGCATTTTTGTGGCCAAGGTTCGCGAGTATGACTATCCCGAGGCCCTGAAAAATATCCGGGAGATGGAAGATTTGTCCGAGAAGGTGGACATCCCGGCGATGGTGAAGAAGATGAAGGATTTCGTGCCGGAGTTCGTCAGCCGGAACTCGGTTTTCGAACAGTACGACGCGGCTCGATGAGCCTGTGAAAACGTATTCATAGCCATAGAGAAACGGCGGTTCGGATGATTCCGGGTCGCCGCCTTTTTTTTCCGACGCAGGGAAGCGTGGTTTCTTTTTTCCGACGCTGGGAAGCGTCGTCTCCTAAAAAAATGTATCTTTGCGCTTTCATTTTTGAGTAAAAAAGTTAAAAGAAGGATATGAAAAAATTCTTGTTATGGGTGGCTGTGATGGCCCTTTGTCCGCTTGTTTGGGCACAGAATCTTCATCTTGCACAGAATTCTTATCAGAAAGTGTCGTTTACTATCGATAACGGCGCGATATCTGTGGAAAACCTTCATTTGTCAGAGGGTGTTTTTTCCGTGATTTCCATGGAGGGATATGCCCCTTCCAATGATCCCGGCGCTCCGCAGTTGCCGGTGTTCAGTCGGATGTTGCAGATTCCCGTCTGTGACTCCGTGGTGGCCACTGTCGTCAGTGCGCAGTACACCGATTACGATGCGGCCGACCTCGGTGTCACCCATCCGCTTTTTCCGTCGCAGCCTTCTGTGGCAAAGAACGATCCGAATCCTCAATTTGCTTACAACCAGATGATTTACACCACCAATGCTTTCTATTCGCTGCCGTTGGTGCGTGTGGAGAAGGCTGGTGTGAAGCGCAACGCCGCGCTGGCCAATGTCTATGTCTCACCGGTGCAGTACAACCCTGTTACGGGTAAAATCCGGGTTTACAGCCATGTTGATTTGCAGTTTACGTTCGTGAATGCCGACATGGGGGCCACCGTCGCGTTGCAGAAGTATGCCTCCCCACTTTTCTCTTTAGACAAAGGATTGGTGATCAATAAGATGCAGGAAACTCGAAATGAGTATTCCGATGCACCGATCAAGTACCTTGTTATCGCGAATGCCATGTTCGAGGCCAATGAGGATTTGGCCGCTTTTGTGAGTTGGAAGCGCCGTCTGGGCTACCTTGTGGAGGTTGCCTACACCAGCGACGCGAACGTGGGTACGACCACGACCTCCATCAAGGCATTCATCCAAAGTCGCTATGACGCGGCCACACCCGCCGATCCAGCGCCGTCGTTCCTGTTGCTGATTGGCGACCGCGAACAGTTGCCCGCCTATACTGGCACTACCGACAACGGCCACATCACAGACCTCTACTATGCCACGCTCTCCGGCAACGACAATCTTCCCGATCTCTACTACGGCCGTATGTCCGCCACCAACAACACCCAGCTCTCGAATCAGATCGTGAAGATTCTCATGTACGAGCAATACACCATGCCCGATCCGTCATATCTCGGCAACGCTGTGCTCATCGCCGGCACAGACTCCTATTATGGTCCCATCCACGCCGACGGGCAGATCTTCTATATAGAGGACAACTACATGAATACCAACAATCCGCGTTACACGAATGTGATGGTGCATCATTACAACTGCAGCTCGCAGGCGGCGCAGATCCGTTCGGAGGTGAGCGCCGGTGCCGGTTGGGTGAACTACACCGCCCACGGCAGCGAGACCAGCTGGGCGGACCCGTCATTCACCGTTTCGCACGTGGCCCAACTGCAGAATAGCTACAAGTACGGTCTGATGATCGGCAATTGCTGTCAGTCGGGCAACTTCAAGACATCCGAATGTTTCGGCGAGGCGTTGCTCCGTGCCGAGAATAAGGGAGCGATGGGCTATATCGGCGCTTCCAACAACAGCTATTGGGGCGAGGATTTCTACTGGGCTGTGGGTGTGCGCTCTAACATCACCGCCACCCCCACCTACAATGCATCCCACCTCGGCATGTACGACAAGCTGTTCCATACGCATGGCGAGCCTTACAGCAACTGGGTTTCCACTATCGGCGGCATCATGACCGGCGGCAATATGGCCGTGCAGTCCTCCTCCTCCAGCCTGAAACTGTATTATTGGGAAATCTACCACTGCTTCGGCGATCCGTCGGTGCGGGCGTATCTGGGCCTTCCTTCCGAGATGGAAGTGACGGCAGGCAGTGTGATTACAACGAATAACACGACCTATGCGGTGACTGTTGCGCCGTATGCGTACGTTGCGCTGACTCGGAACGGAAATCTCGTTGCGGCTGCTTTCGCCGATGAGAACGGCGCGGCCACGCTCAACGTCGCCGGTCTCGATCCCGGTGACTGTGAGTTTACAGCCCAAGCGCAGAACTACATCCCTTACTTCCAAACAGTTCAGGTGATAACGCCCAACGGCCCGTTTGTGGTTCCGACCGCTGTGGAAGTGTCTGAAAATACAACCTTTACGCAAGGCTCCACCGTCCGCATCAACCTCTCTCTGTCGAATGTGGGTGTAAGTGCCGCCACGCAGGTCTATGCCACGCTCACCTCCGATGACGGAGTTGCGATGCTGCAGGATTCCGTTTTTGTAGGCAGTATCAGTGCGGACGCTACGCACAGCAGCGCTAACGCATTCTCCTTTGTGATGCCGCAGTCGGAAGACTATGTGAATATGCCGTTTACGCTCCGCATCCACTGGCAGGACACCATCACTGAACGCAGCGTGGCCGTGCGGGTGCTGCTGCCCAAGGTGCATGTTGCCGATTACTCCACAACCGTCAACAGCTCTGCTGTGATAAGCTATAACCCCGGCGATGAGGTTGCTTTTGTTTTCAACAATGTGAATGCGGGTCACGTTGGCGTGAACACAGGTTCTGTGGACCTGACCTGCAATTACTCCGGTGTGCAGGTGCTGACCGGTGCCTCCAGTATTAGCGGGCTCGATGTCAATGAGAGCATGTACAGCAGTTTTACTGTCCAGATTGCCGATACCGTGCCCAACAAATCGATAGTGCCGCTCTATTATCATATTGCTTACGACGGTGTCAATCGCGTGGACACGCTTTACATTATGGTCGGTGCGGACTTCGTCTCCTTTGAGAGTGGTGATTTTGGCGATTTCGATTTCACGATGAACAATTACCCGTGGATTGTGACCTCGTCGGGGGCCTATTCAGGCGACTATTGTGCCCGCTCCGCGCAAAACCTGCCGAGCAATTCGAAATCCAGGATGACGATCAGCGTGAACATCCCTTCCGCCTCCACGCTGTCCTATTATCGGAAGGTCAGTTCCGAGGCCAATTACGACAAATTCATCGTTTCTGTCGATGGACAAGAGATTGACAATGCTGATGGTGAAGTGCCGTGGACCTTTTTCTCCACCGAAATCCCCGCCGGCGGTCACACTATCCGCTTCTCCTACGAGAAGGACAATTCCCAGGCTTCAGGCAGCGACTGTGCATGGGTGGATGACATTTTGCTGCCGAGTAATGGAATCCTTGTGATCGAGGATGTGTCCGACACCGCTGCCGTGGGCGTACAGGCTTACGTGCAGACGCGCGCCACCGTCTTCCCGAACCCCGCCAACGACCGTGTGGTGGTGGAGAGTGAGATTGCGGTGACGAAGGCCGTCCTCTTCGACATGAACGGTCGCATGGTGCGCACGGCGAACTTGGGCGGAGCTAATCGTTTTGAATTGGGTGTCAACGACTTGAATGCCGGATTTTACCTGCTGCAGCTCACGTTCGAAAACCAGAAAACCCAGAACCTGAAGATTGTCAAACGATAATGGTAAACACATCGGAACAATATGAGAAGATAATCGCTTATTGTCAGGAGGTTTTCCGCAATAAGGCGATTGATTACGGCACGGCGTGGCGCATTTTGCGGCTGCCGTCGCTCACCGACCAAATCTACATCAAGGCCAACCGTATCCGCAGTATCCAGGAAAAAGGCGATGCGAGGGTGGCCGAGGGCATCGTTCCCGAGTTCGTCGGTATTGTCAACTACTGCGTGATGGCACTCATCCAGTTGGAGGTTGGGGTCGCTAACTCGCCTGAGGAGATCGTTATGCCGACCGATAAACTCCTGGAACGCTACGACCACTACATCCACGCTGCCAAGAGCTTGATGATGGACAAGAACCACGACTACGACGAGGCCTGGCGGCAGATGCGCATCAGTTCCATTACCGACATCATCCTGATGAAGATATTCCGTACCAAGTCCATTGAAGACCACCACGGCAACACCCTCGTCTCCGAGGGTCTTGATGCCAACTATTATGATATGATTAACTACTCTATGTTCTGCCTCATCCGTCTGGTTCTTGAGAAAGAAGAGTAGTTGTTGTGATTTGTGAATTGTGATTTGTGAATTGAATTGAAAAAGATATGAATAAAAAAGAACCCGTTTGGTTAAAAATCATCCGCATCCTGTTGGGGTGCTTGTTCCTCTTCTCCAGTTTCACGAAGGCCATCGACCCGGTGGGCTTCGGGGTGACGATGAACGATTATTTCGTCTCCTTCCACATGGGATTCCTGCATCCGCTTGCACTTTTCGCGGCTGTGGTGGCCATCACCTGCGAATTTGTGCTGGGCTGCATGCTGCTTTTCCGTGTGCGCGTGCAGTTGGCCGCATGGGGCTACCTCATCTTCATGACGTTCTTTTTCTTCCTCACGCTGTGGCTTGCCATCGCGGAGTACTTAGAGGTGAACGGCATCCACTACTTCGGAGTGGTGAAGGACTGCGGTTGCTTCGGTGACGTGATTGAGATGTCCAACAAGGCCACTTTCCTGAAAAATGTGGTCTTCATCATTCCCACGCTCATCGTCTTCTTCAACCGTAAGAAGATCAGCGACTGCCGCCTGACGGTGCTCGCGCAGTGGATTGCCGTGGCCATCTTCGCCCTCATTGCCGTCATCTTCCAGCTCTACGTCATCCGCCATTTGCCGTTCATCGGCAAGAGCGACTGGAGCAAAGGCAAGGATGTCTCCGTCTTCGTGGCGCAGCCCGCCCAGAAAGACGTGGTGTTCGTCTACAAGAACACAGCCACCGGCGAGGAGATTACCCTCACGCAGGATGAGCTGATGGACCAAGACGAGGCTTTCTACGAGAAAAATGAGTACGTTTCCCGCGAGGACAAGGTTATTAAGGAGGCGGTGAAAGCCAAGATTGACGGCTTCAACATGCTCGACGAGAACGGTGCAGATCACGCGCCCGATTATTTCTCCGCGACGGACGACCGCGATGTCTATGTGCTGTATGTCCATGATTTGAGCGAATCCAATGCCAAGGGTGTCCGCAAGGCGATGACACTCGCCAAAGCCTGTGAGGAGGATGGCATCGACTTTGTGGGCATCACCAACTCCTCGGAGGAGGAAATTGCCGCGTTTGCCAAGGAATACGGCATTGAGTTCCCGATATATTACAACCCCATTAACCCGGTTACCGGCCCCTTCATGGTGCGCGATGCCATGCGTTCCAATCCGGGTGTCATGCGCCTCAACAAAGGCGTGGTGATGGACAAATGGGCGTGGCGGGATATTCCCGCAAAACCTGTTGAAAATTAACGGTTTACCATTTACAGAGACGCGCTTCGGCGCGTCTTTTTTGTATTCGCAAGTTCAGGATGGCTTTCGCAGTTAGCAGTTAGCAGTGAGTGGATAGCAGTTGCTTGGAGAGCATTGGAATGGCAACCCTCGATTCTGAACCGTAGCCTATCCCCATGAGAGGATGCATGTCTGTAGACTCGGAAGGTGCGATGCGTGAGACAAATCCCCTCGCGGGGCGGCCGTGTCGAAAAAAGTGTATCTTTGCCATCAATATGCCGTTGCATATTCGAGTTAACAAACGATAACGCTATGACCATCAGTGAATTGACCCGAACCATGCGGAAAAACCTTCGGCCGCTTTACGACGAGCGTGAGGCGACCGCAGTCGCGTATGTGTATGTCTGTGCGAAGTTAGCGATGCAAAGGTACGAGATTGTCCTGCGCGGCGATGAGCCTGTGGATGAGCAGCTGATGGCTGAGATTCGGCGGGATATGGAGAAGCTTGCACAAGGATGCCCCGTACAGTACGTGTTGGGTGAGACGGAATTTTACGGGCTGCCGTTCGAGGTGTCGCCGGCGGTGCTGATTCCGAGGCCGGAGACCGAGGAATTGGTTCAGATGGTCGTGGAGAGCTACAAGGAACGGGAATTTTCAGCGCCAAAGTCTCTTTGGGATGTCGGCACGGGCAGTGGCTGCATTGCTGTTTCGTTAGCCAAGAACTTGCCCGGCGCGGAGGTCTTCGCCACGGATATCTCGGAGGAGGCCTTGGCGGTGGCGCAGCGAAACGCCCGGCGCAATGGGGTTGAGGTCGCGCTTGCCCTCCACGACATGTCCGACGCGGAACATCTCCCTTTCGCTGATCGCCAGTTCGATCTTATCGTGAGCAACCCGCCTTACATCCCCGCCTCCGGCCGCGCGGCGATGCACCGCAACGTCACGGACTATGAGCCGCCTTTGGCCTTGTTCGTTCCCGACGACGACACGCTGTGGTGTTACGAGGCCGTCGCCCGTTTGGCGCAGCGCACGCTTGTACCCGGCGGCCGCCTCTTCGTGGAGACTTACCACGACTTCCACGAGGGCATCGCGGCGATTTTCGCGCGGTATGGTTTGCGAGACATCCAGTCTTTCCGGGACCTGAACGGGCAACTGCGGTTTGTGACGGCGGTGAATAGGAGTGACCGCATCCCTGCGGTTGAATAGGAGCGTCGGCATTCCTGCCGACGTGGATCATTACCGACAACGCGAACAACAGTGACAAAATGGCCGCGACCGTAAGCCCCTGGCAGGGACGAAAACCTGGTAGGGGTCAGTATCCGTATTGTTCGCGGTATCGCGTCAGCATGGTGGCGGAGAGCAGTAACGCGGTGGATTCGGCGAAGATGATGGCGTACCAGATGCCGTCGACACCGAAGACCATCGGCAGCACCAGTACAGCGATGGTCTCGCAGATGAGCGTGCGGTTGGTGGCGATGATTGCCGACACCACGCCGTTGTTCAATGCGGTGAAAAACGCCGACGCATAGCCGTTGAAGCCCATCAGCAGGAACGAAAAGCTGTAAATCCGCATGGCGCGGACGGAGAGGTCGAGCAACGCGGGGTCGTAGCCCACGAATATGCGCGACAGCGGACGTGCGAACAGTTGTGCGATAAGGAACTGCACAGCACCGAAGATGGCAATCAGCTTCATGCTCTTTCGGTATACGTTGCCCAGCTCGTCACGGTTGCCCGCCCCGTAATGGTAGCTTACGATGGGCGCGGTGCCGATGCTGTAGCCAATCATAATGGCTGCGAAGCCGAACGCCAAGTACAAGATAATGCCGTAGGCGGCCACACCATCCTCGCCTATGTATTTCATTAGTTGATAGTTGTAAAGCATGGATACCATAGCGGCGGAGACGTTGGTGAAGAACTCGCTCATACCGTTGATGCAGGTCTGCCGCAGCGCTGCGCCGTCGAAGGCGGTCTTCCCGAGCCGAAGTGGCGAATCGTTTGGGGCGATGAAATAGACGAGCGGAATCAGGGCACCGACCATCTGTGCGATGGCAGTGGCCCACGCTGCGCCTTTCAGCCCGAGGCCGAAGACGGCGATGAACAGGAAATCGAGCAGCATGTTGAGACCACCGCAGACGAATGTGACGACGAGTCCGAGGCGGGGACGCTCGGCGGTGACGAACAGGTTAAAGAACATGAGCTGCAGGATGAAGAAAGGGAGTGCGATGAGGAGAATGCGGCCGTACATGACGCAGTCGGCGACCATGTGTTCGTCGGCACCGAGGAGGCGGGAGATGTCGTCGAGAAATGGCATGCCAACGGCGGCGAAGAAAATACCCGCGAGGGCACCGGCGCAGACAAGCATGGAGAAGATTCGGTTAGCCTCGTCGGATTTCCCCTCGCCAAGTTTCTTGGCGATGAGGGCGCTGCCACCGCTTCCGAAGATGAAGCCCACCACGCTGAGGAACATGATGAACGGATAAATCAGGTTGAGGGCGGCAAAGGGTGTCTTGCCCGCAAGATTCGACACGAAAAGACCGTCCACCACGCTGTAAATCGAAGTGAACACCATCGTGCCCATTGTGGGGGCTGTGAAACGCAGCAGCTTGCCGTAGGTGAAGTGGTCGGAAAGGAGGATGCGGGAGGACATTGGCGGTCAATCAATTTTCGAGATAAGTCTTGACATCTTCGTGATGAGCCCCGTCATCGGGTCGCCCGCAATATTTCCGACCGTGCACCCCACGTGGGTTGCCGCCTCGCGCAGCAGTGTCTCGAAATGTGCCGCCACCGAGCCAGTGAAGTGCCACGAAAGTGCCTCGCAGCCGGGATAGTAACTCTTCTGCTTCAAGAAGAAGGCTTCGAAGGCGGTTGTAATAAGCCGTCGGACAGCGGGCTCTTCGTGATATTCGTTCAGGAACGGAGCGAATTGCGACAGGATAAGGTTGGGCTGCGGCTCTTGGTAGAGCTTGTGCAGGATGAGGTCGCGGTCGAGGTGATAGCGTTCCTCGAAGGCGGTGCGTACGGGGTGGGGGAGTGTTTCCGAAAGGTAGGCGGTGACGAGGCACTTGCCGAGGTGGGTGCCGCTGCCTTCGTCGCCGAGTAGCCAGCCGAGGGAGGGAGCGCGGTGCACCATTTCGCAGCCGTTGTAGTGGCAGGAGGCCGCGCCGGTGCCGAGGATGCAGACGATGGCCTCGCGACCCTCAGCAAGTGCGTGGCAGGCAGCCATCAGGTCCGACCAGACGTGGATTTCCGCCGTTGGAAAGTAGAGGCGTAGATAGCCTTCCATGCGGAAAGCATTCTGCGGAGAGGCACATCCGGCTCCGTAATAGTCTATTCCATTGATGGTTGTGCCCTTCGGGAACTGTGCTACCGCTTCGGCGAGGATATGCAGGATGTCGGCCTCGGGGGTATAGTTGGCGTTGATGCCAGCGCACTGACAGCGGAACGGCAGATCACCGCCGAGCAACACGAATGTGCTCTTTGTGGCACCCGCATCCACCAGCAATCGCATAGGTATGCCACTTTCGTGGTGTAAATAAGCGTTTTTTCCGGGTTTGGTCATTACAGTTTAACGGTCAAAGGTCAAAAATTCGGGTGTTTCATCAAATACAAAATGTTCCTGTCTTTGTAGTAGACATCTTCGCGGTATTGCGTGGTGCCGTCTGCGGCGACGAAGCAGGTGTAATACTCGATGAAGAGTGGAATGGGTTTGCGCAGGGTGACGCTCGTGGGGCGCAGCTTGCGGTAGAAACGCTTGTCCCAGTCGCTCAACTTTTCGTAATAGATGGAGTCCTGTTCGTGCCTCTTTTCCACGAATTTCTCACCCTTTTCGGTGGTGGGCTCCCCGCCGAGGAGGATGTGCAGCTGCTCGATGTAGTTGGTGTCGAAGCCGTTGACGGCATATACCCATTCGGCTACACTGTCGGGGTTTTGCACGCGTACGCAGCCGTGGCTTAGCGCTCGCTTGCGCCGTTTGAAAGCCCCCTTGTTGTTGGTGTCGTGCAGGTAGACCGATTCGGAGTTGGCAAACACGAACTTGAAGCGGCCCAGCGCGTTGTAGCGTCCCGAGGTCTGGTGCAGCCTGTAAGGGATATTGTTGCGGTTCACCTTGCTCCAATTGATGGAGTCGGGCGCGACGTATTTCCCCGTGCGGCTGTCGCGGATGTAGAGATGCTCGCGGTTCACCACGGCGGTATTGCTCTTCACGAGTTTCGGGTAGTATTCGTTTTTGATGATGTCGTAAGGGATGTTCCACTCAGGATTGAGCACCACCGAGCGTATCTGACTGTATAACAGCGGAGTTTCGGCCTTGTATGGGGTGATGAGGCCGTCATTTTGCCGTGACGGGACGTTTTCGGGGTTCTGGGTCTTGCCGCAGCAGATGCGTTCGCGCATCACCACCTTGTCCTGCTGCACCACGCAGAGCGTGTAGTCGGGAATGTTGACGGCGATGTAGAGGGTGTCGTCGGATTTCTGAGGCTTCTTCTGCCAGCGCAGACGCTCGAGGTTTGCGGCTACGGCATCCTTGTAGTATTGTAGCGGTCGGTTCAGCTTTTCGATGGTCTCGGTGTCGAGGGTGTCGCTCTCGGGGATGCCGTTGATTCGGCGGAAATTGTTGATAACGTGTAACAATGTGTCGTTCAGTGTGTTACTAATGCTGACGGGAAATCCGATTTGGTTAAGCCGTTGGCATAGCTTGGGAAGGTTCTCGCTACGACTGTCTTTGCGCACCCGGAAGTCGGGAATCTCGGTCTGCATTGAATCCGGCAACGTGTACAGCCGTTTCAATTCTTTCTGAAGGGATAGGTAATCGGCTGTTTGGGGCGCTAATCCGGAAATCGTCTTCTCAAATCGGGGCATTTCCGCAAGTATGGATTGGAGGAACGAAGAGTCGGGCTTGAGCGTGGCGTAGTACCATTTATTGCCGTGTACGGCCTTGGGGTCGGTTGCCCCGTAGGCGAGAGCGCAGGCGTAGCGCACGTAGCCGTCGGTGAGCTGCCGTTCAAGACGGTAGAGGTGTGGGTAGAGCGAATCATTGTTGGGGATTTGATGATCAACAAGTTGCGCGATGGCATGGCGGATACTGTCCAATCCGAAATATTCGTTGGGAATGCCGTGGAGGCGCAAGGCATTGTCGAAACTGGCAAGCAGCGAGTCGGTTAGAATTTCCTGCAGTCCGTTTTGCGTCCAAAAGGGATGGAAGTGCCGGTCGTGGTAGAAATCGCGGGCCATGTCTGCGGACAGGGAGGTGTTTGTCTCGTTATTGATTTGGTTTTCAATAAATTGAATGTAATCTTTCTCGTGATAGTGGGAATAATGTTTGAACCAATGCGGCTCGGGCTGCACATGGGCTTTGGAATGGCAGCCGACGAGTGCGAGGGTCGCGAGGAATGTGATGATCAGTAGTTTTTTCATAGTGTGTTTGTATGTTCTCCGTCGCGGTAAATTCGCCAAATATAGACGATCGCCATGGCGCTGATTAGAGCGCAGGCGGCAGCGGTGGGCAGGGAACCCTTCATGTCAGTGAAATGCATGTTGTCGGTGTCGATGCCACGCCCCTGCAGGGTGAAGTCCACCAGGATGGAGAGGGCGTTGTGCAACACGTGGGCTAGAATGGGTAACCACAGCGACTTGCTCCAATAGAGGAGGTAGCCGAGGTAGAGTCCCAATAGGAATCGCGGGATGAAACCGTAAAATTGGAAGTGCAGTGCGCTGAATATCAGGGCTGTGAGCAGTATGCCGATGTGTGGGCTTCTCGTCCAGCTCGTCAACAGCGGTTGCAGAGTGCCTTGGAAGAAAAACTCCTCGCAGATGCCCGCCAACACTGCGAATACCAGGATGTTGGCGATGAGGTCCCAGCTGCTGCGCTGCGAGGTCACGAGTCCCAGGATGTGGTTGGCGGTCTCTTCCATGTCGCGCATGAACTCGGCCACGGCACCCTCCTGCGGCATGATGCTCTCGTTAAACGCCGCCAGTACACCCACCACGGGCAGCAGTGTGACGGACAGGATGAGTACCATGTTGACCATTGATTGTCTCGGCTGGCGGTTGGCGGCGTTGTAGTCGAACCACTGCCGGTTGTAGCAGTAGGCGAACAGCAGTGAAGGCACGAGGAAGGTGCCGATGGTGGTCAGCGTCTGCGTGATGCGGATGGCGGTTACGGGGTCGGCGGCCTCCAGTATGTTCGGGGTGTGGTATAGCAGCATGACGAGCAGTGTCCCCAAAGAGGAGAATACGAGCATGCCGCCGAGTGTGAACAGGGCCAGGACAACCAGTTGCACGAAATAGGACTTTTCTTTCAGTTTCATCAGTATGTCTCTTTCGATGAATTTGGCGGCAAAGGTACGATTTTTTGGATTCCTGTTCTCGCAAAACATTTGCAGGTATCTGATAATCTTTTGACACTTGGCGCTTGACCATCTCTTCATCAGTCATTTGCGTTTGATAATGAAAAAAAAGGGAGCCCTCACGAGCTCCCCTTCATTATTCATGTCAATCTGTTCGTTTCTGTTAACGCCTTCCCACAATGATTTTTCCGATTACCGTCTTGCCGTCGTCAAGAGTGACTTTGACGAGGTAGTGGCCTGCGGGGTAGGCGGTCACGTCAAGTTGGGTGAACTCCGGCGTGTCGGCATCGGTGCGGAAGACCAGTTTGCCCTGCATGTCGAGGACATCGACAGCCCTCATGTGTTCGCCGCGGATGTTCAGGGCCGCGCGCGTCGGGTTCGGGTAGAAAGAGAACTCCGGCATCATCGTGAACTCCTCGACACCATCAGCGAAAGCGACATAGAGGGTCAGGTGCACGATGCTGTCGCAGTTAGCCAGTGTGTAGCCCTGGATGTTGTAGTTGAAGGTGCCGCTGTCGCTCGGGGTGAGGACGAAATCTCCGTAGCTGTACTCCTGCCACATCACGGTCGAGTCGCTCACATAGATGTCGTAGGTCGGGTTGATGGTGAGGTGCAGCACGAAGACACTGTCGCAGCCGTAAGCCGTGGTCAGGGAGTCGTAGTAGTCGCCTGCCACGCTGTACTCGCCGCCGCGCCACTCGTAAGGCACGTTGTCGCAGGTCGCGGTGTCCGTTTCGAAGAGATAGGTCGGCATCACCTGTAGGAGCAGTGTCACGATGCTGTCGCAGCCGTTGGCGTTGGTGAGCGAGAGCTGGCCGTAAATCGTGCCAGGTTGCGTAGCAAGTGTGTCGAAACCGTTTGCCGTGTATTGACCACCTTGGCAGATGGTGTCATAAATCGTCACGGCATCGCTCTGTTTCACCGTGAGTTGCAGCTCATAGACATTGTTGCAGCCGAAGCTGTTCGGGATGGTGTCGTAATAGATGCCGGCGGCTGCAAGTTGGTGTCCGCGCCAAGCGTAAGGCAGCTCGGTGTCGCACACAGTGTCCGCCTCGGCCACGTAGCTTGAGGCGTTCACCGTGAAGTTGAGCGTGTAGGTGCTGTCGCAGCCGCTGATGGTGATCAGCGTGTCGTAGTAGGTGCCGCTCACGGTCAGTGACTGTCCATGCCACAGGTACGGCAGGTCGTAGTCGCACGCCGAAACGGTCTCGGTGAGGTGGTACGACGGGTTGACGTACAGCGTAAGACGGTAGATGCTGTCGCAGTAGTGGACCGTCTGGAGGTAGTCTTCGCGTTCGCCCGCGCTGGTCAGCGTCATGCCGTGCCAAATGTACGGCAGATCATCGCTACAAATGGTGGCGGTGTCGTGGAAGAGGTACGTCGGGTTCACGGTGACGGCCACCTCGTGGATTTCGTAGCAGCCCGTGGTCACGCTGTTCACGGTGTCGCGATAAATACCTGTCTCGTTGAGCGTTATGCCGCGCCAGCTCTCGCTCTCGCCCGCGCACAGTACGATGGGGTTGTCGGTGATCACCACGGTCGGATTCACGGTCAACGTCAGCTGATAGACGCTGTCGCAACCGTATTGGGTGGTCAGAGTGTCGTAATAGATGCCGCTTTCCGTGAGCTCGCGGTTGCGCCAGAGGTAGGGCAGCTCGTGCTCGCAGGTCGCGTCGGTTTCAGGGAACAGGTACTCCGTCGCTTGGTGCAACGTGAAGGTCACGACACTGTCGCAGAGACCCTCGCGATGGAAGACGACGGGATAGACGCCCTCTTCTGCGAAGGTACTGTCGCCAAACTCAACCGGGAAGTTGCTGGCGCAGACCCACTGTTCTTCGGCACCTGTGGCCGTCGGGATTACGGTGAAGTGGACGGTAACGAGACTGTCGCAGGTGGCATCGGTGCTGAAGTGGATGTCGTAGTCACCGGTCTGGGTCAACGAGGTGGTACCGTAGGTGTAAGGCAGCGTCTCCTCGCAGACGGTCACGGTGTCGTAATGGTGGTAAATCGGGTTGACATTCAATGTGAAATGCGTGATGGTGAGACAGTTGTCGTTGTCGGATTCGGTGATGTCGTACTGCCCGGCCTCGGTGAAGACGGAATCCATGAAGGTGTGCGGCAACTCGGAGGCACAGATGGTGTGGGTGACGGTGTGCTCGGCATTCGGCGTGACATTGAGCTGCAGATGCCACACACTGTCGCATCCGTTCACCGTTTGCAGGACGATTTCGTAGCTGCCTGCCGCGCTAAAGCTATGCTCTGTGTCGAAGAAGTAGGGCAGGGCTCCGTTACAGACGGTCACTGCGGTGTCTTGGCTGTATGTGGGATGGACATTTAGGTGCAGGGTAAGCACGCTGTCGCAGCCGCTCACAGTGGTGTATTCAACCGTGTAGTCGCCGCTCTGCTCGTATTCGTTGTCTTGCCAAAGATAAGGAAGGTCGACATCGCAGACATCAACCGTGGTGTCGTTGCTGAAGGTCGGGTTGACCGTCAGGATGAGCGTGGTCGTGCTATCACAGCCATGAATCGAGAGGCTTTCGTGCACAAGCGTGTGCGTCCCCGCTTCGGTAAGCACGGTGTCGAAACCGTGTTGGGTGTAGGCATTGCCGACGCAGACCACCCCGTTGTAGGTGAGGTCGAAGCTCGGGTGGATGGTGAGATGTAGCGTGTCGGTGCTGGCGCAACCGTCGCCGTTCACGTATTCGTATGTGTAGATACCCGTGGTGTCGTAGGTTTCGCCGTTCCATGTAAAGCTGTCACAGTGCGCCGTGTCGGTGATGTTGTGCGTACCGTAGTTCACCGTGAGGTTGAGGGTGACCACGCTGTCGCAACCTGCCGCATTCACGAAGGTGTGCGTCAGATTGTGGCAGGAGGCGGTGATGCCCGTATGCTCGTACCAGTCGAAGGTGTCGCAGGCAACCGCTGTGGTGTCACCCGTGTTGCTGTAATGGACAGTCAAATGCAGGGTTACCACGGAGTCGCAACCGCTGGCGTTCACGAAAGTGTGGGAAAGCGTGTCAGTGGATTCGGTGATGTTCGTGTGCTCGTACCAGTTGAAGGTGTTGCAGGCGAAAGCGGTGGTGTCGCCGGTGTTGCTATGACCGACGGTGAGATGCAAGGTCACCACAGAGTCACAGCCGCTGATGTTCACAAAAGTGTGGGTAATCGTGTCAGTGGATTCGGTGATGTTCGTGTGCTCATACCAGTCGAAGCTGTCGCAAGCAAAGGCGGTGGTGTCGCCAGTGTTGCTGTGTCCGATGGTGAGATGCAAGGTCACTACGGAGTCGCAGCCGCTGGCGTTCACGAAAGTGTGGGAGAGCGCGTCGGTGGACTCGGTGATGTTCGTATACTCGTACCAGTCGAAGGTGTTGCAGGCGAAAGCGGTGGTGTCGCCTGCATTGCTGTGCCCGACGGTGAGGTGAAGGGTTACCACGGAATCGCAGCCGCTGACATTCGTGAAGGTATGGGTGATTGTGTCAGTGGACTCGGTGATGTTCGTGTGCTCGTACCAGTCGAAGCTGTCGCAAGCAAAGGCGGTGGTGTCTCCGGTGTTGCTGTGCCCAACGGTGAGATGCAGCGTCACGACAGAGTCGCAGCCGCTGACATTCGTGAAGGTGTGGGCGAGCGTCTCGGTGGACTCGGTGATGTTCGTGTGCTCGTACCAGTCGAAGGTATTGCAGGCGAAGGCGGTGGTGTCGCCGGTGTTGCTGTGTCCGATGGTGAGATGCAGCGTCACGACAGAGTCGCAGCCGCTGACATTCGTGAAGGTGTGAGTGAGCGTGTCGGTGGATTCGGTGATGTTCGTATGCTCGTACCAGTCGAACGTGTTGCAGGCGAAGGCGGTGGTGTCACCGGTATTGCTGTGACCGACGGTGAGATGCAAGGTCACCACGGAGTCACAGCCCAACACGTTGGTGAAGGTGTGGGTGAGTGTCTCGGTGGACTCTGTGATGCCAGTGTGCTCATACCAATCGAAGCTGTCGCAAGCGAAGGCGGTGGTGTCGCCGGTGCTGGCGGGCAGAATGGTCAGATGCAGCGTCACGGTGCTGTCGCATGCGTTTACATCTGCGAAATGCTGAATATAATCGCCTGATTCAGTATAGGTCGTCTCATTCCAAAGGTAACTGACACAAGCGGTTTCGGTAAATTCGAAGACATTTTCGGGACGGATGCCGAGGTGCAAGGTCACAAGGCTGTCACAGTTGTGAACGGTCTTCAGCGTATCGGTGTAAGTGCCAGGCGCGATGAGGATTTTCCCGTTGAAGTTGTAGCTGCCGCCGAAGCAGAGGGTGGTGTCAATGGTGCTGTCGAGGTTCGGCCATACGGTCAGTGTCATCGTGGTGGTGCTGTCGCAGCCATAGACGTTGAGGTCATGGTTGACGAGTGTATAGATTCCCGCTTCGGTGAAGAGTGTGTCGAAGCCGGCTGTCTGGAAACGGATACCCGCGCAGACGTCGTCCGTGAGCGCCACAGTGCTGGTCGGGTTCACCGTGACGTGCAGCACGATGGTGCTGTCACAGCCGTAGACGGTGGGGATGACGCGCGTGTAGGTGGTGTCACCCACTTTGTTGGCGGTCACGTTGAAGCCGTTCAAGCGATAGGTCTCGCCCTTGCAGAGGGTGGCATAGAGGTCGGTGGTGTTCAAATCGTGCACGATGAGGTAGAGCACGGAGATGCTGTCGCAACCGTTCACGGCAGTGGTGTCCTGCTCGTGGTAGCCGGTGACGGTGGCGTTCTCGATGTTGAAGCCGTACTGCGTGTAGGCGTTGCCGTAGCAGACGTGCGCCTCCAAGGTGTCGCGGTATTCGGCACCCACGGTCAGGTTGAGCGTCACGATGCTGTCGCAGCCGTAGGCGGACTGTAACTCGGCCGTGTAAACGCCGGCCTCGGTGAGTGTCCGGCCGTTGAAAACAAAGCTGCCGTTCTCGCAGATCATCCTGGAAATGTTCTGATGGTAGTCGGGACGCACGGTGAGGTGCAGTTCGGTGACGCTGTCGCAGCCAAAGACATTCTCGCCGTAATGGAACAGGGTGTAGGTGCCGGCCTGCGCGAAGAGCGTGTCAAAGCCGTGTTCTGTGTAAGGCTCGTTCACGCACACTTGTCCGTTCAGCATCACGTGGTGCGTCGGGTTCACCGTCACGATAAGGTTCACGGTGCTGTCGCAGCCGAAGACGGTGTGGAGGTTTTGCGTGTAAGTGGTGGATTCTGTGGCGGTAATGGTAAATCCGTAATTGTTATAATCCTCTTCGTAACAAAGCGTTACGGGAATGTTGGTGATGGCAGGATGATGCACGGTGAGGTGCAACACGGTGGTGCTGTCGCAGCCGTTCACATCTTGGTTCACGTGGCTGTAGTCTTGCGTCTCCAAAGCCTCTTCCACAGTGAAGTTGTAGTCGTTGTAGGCCTCGCCATAGCAGATGTCCGCGCTGATC
>Ga0310697_10001891_pt1 | contig 23276 bp, 12 predicted proteins | sample 172DNAGHGlowgp2_FD_203883 | JGI IMG/M metagenome (GOLD analysis project Ga0310697, IMG submission 203883) | Sheep rumen microbial communities from Palmerston North, Manawatu-Wanganui, New Zealand - 1728 DNA GHGlow gp2 (v2) (version 2) | ecosystem: Host-associated > Mammals > Digestive system >...
GCCCCACCCCCGGGGGGCGCCCGCGGCCCTTATCAAGTGTCACCTCGTGACTTATCTCACGATGAGTTTGCGCACCGCGGTGCCCTGTGCTGTCACCACGCGCACGTAGTATGCGCCCGCGCTGTAACCGCTCAGGTCTATCGTCAGGTGGCCGTTCTCCACGCTCCACTTGCCGCTCTCGCGACCTGCAGCGTCAAGAATGCTCACCATGCCGGCCTCTGCCAGCTCCACGGTCACGCTCACCGAAGCCGGGTTCGGGTACAGCACGAAGCTCTCGCCGAGCACATCCTCGATGCCCACGTTCGTCGTCTGGAACATCGACGGCTGGCTCCAAGGGCTCTGCGACGTCGCCGTGCACACAGCCTTCACTCTCACCGTGTACGCCGTCGCCTTCTCCAGACCCGTCAGGGTCTTGCTCGGCGTGCCGCTCACCTCGTGCTCCGTCGTGTTGCCGGCGCCGCTCACCTCCACGACCCAGTTGGTCTCGTTGCCACCGGCCGTCCAGCTGATTGTGGCTCCGTTGTCAGTGATGTTCGAAGCCTCCACGTTGGTCGGAGCGTTGCACTCCGGATCGCCAGGCATCGGCGTCGTCACCGTCTGCGTGGCCCACTCCGTGCGCTGGCCGTTGCAGACACCGCGCACACCGGCCGTGTAGGCCGTGCCCGGGGTCAGGTTTTGGAAGGTATACATCGTGCTGTTCACTGCCGTGCCCGTGGCCGGTGCCGTCCAGGCACCCTCCACGATGGCCACCTCGTAGCTCTGGGCCGTGGCCGACCACTGCATCGTAGCGCTGTTCTCCGTAGCCGTCAGGCTGCTGATGATGGGCACCTCGCAGCCAGGCTGCGGACCGGCGCCAGCACCCACCTGCACATTGTCGATGGCTGCCGGGGGCTGGGAGCCCGAGCTGCCGTCGTTGCGCCAGTAGAACACTAAGTAGTACACACCCGCATTGGCGATGGTCGCCGTGTAGTCCACGTGCTGCCAATCCGTCTGGTGTATCAGCGCGCTGCCGTTGTCCACCGCAATCCAGCCGTTGGGCGTCGACGATGCGCTGATGCCGTTGGTCTGGCCTGCCTCGAGCGTCACGGTGGCCGGAACTATGAAGACTCTCAGGTAGTCATACAGCGTCGTCGTTCCCTCGCCGTCGGCCTTCCAGTCGAACGAGATGGGAGTCTGGCCCGCCGGGAAGCTGAAGGGCTTGTAGGCATACGAAGCGCTCGTGGCGCTGCTCGTCGTGTAGGTGTTGCTCGCGCCGTTGTCGTTCGAGATGTACATCGACTGGCTGCCGTCCTTGCTGGTGGCCGCGCCGATATACCATCCGTTGGTGCTGTTGGCGAACGTCCAGTCGGCGTCGTCACCGCTCTCGAAGCCTGTAGTGTAAGGCAGCGCCGCGCCAGACACCGTCGTGGCGAAGTTCAGCGGAGCGCACCACTCGCTCTGGTCGGCATCCGAGCAGTGCGCTCTCACGCGCACCACGTACTGCGTCGAGCTGCTCAGGCCCGTCAGGTTCACACTCGTGCCAGTGGCCGTCGTGCTCTGCCACGTGTTGGCAGTGGCCTCGCGGTACTCCACGTCGAAGTTGTTGCTCGTCGGGTTCGTAGCCCAGCCAATCACAGCGTTGTTGTCGCTCACCGCTGTCAGCGTCAATCTCTGCACCGGACGGCAGTTCTCTGCCTCCTCCACGATGATGCTGTCCACATACACAGAGGTGCTTCCGTTGTTCTTCGTGACGATAATGTGGTTATCCGTGCCGGTATAGCTGTCTAAGTAGAACGTATAGTAGCCGTAGGTGTTGTTGCTGGATATCGGGCTCGAGCTCACCATGGTGTAGCCCGCGCCGGTCACGCTGCCCACGCCGACGGCAATGTCAGCGTTGGACGAGCTCGTGCGCGCATGCACCGTCACCTTCAGCGACGTCACAGGCAGCTCGAACTCGGGCAGCACTGCCATTCCTATATTACTGCTGTAGGCGAAGTACAGCGCCGAAATCGACGTGCTGCAGCTCACGTTGTTGTTGGTCAGCGTCCAGCACGGCGAAAGCTGCTCGCCGAACGTGAAGGTCTGCGGCACCGGCATGGCCTCGCAGTCCGTGTAGGCCAGCACCTCGTTGCTGTAGATCGTCGAGTCGTTGCACTCATAGCTCAGTCTGAACATGTAGCCCGTCGAGCCCTGAAGCCCGCTCACCGTGTGCGTCGTCGTGCTCACCACGGCGTCGTCCGTCCACTCCGTGTCGCTCAGACCCTTGTGCTGAACCGTCACGTCCGCGTTCGCAGCGTCGATACCCCAGTTCAGCGTCACGCTGTTGTTGTCCTTGCTCCCAACCACCAGCACCGGCGCCATGCATGGATTCTCCTCGTCATCGCCGCAGTCGCCGTAGAACTTGGTGTTCGGACGGTAGGAGAGGCTAGAGCTGAATGAGGTAGTAGTGGCGGGATCGTAAGGATAGGTGTCATTATTGATGTAGACAGCCATGGTGGAGGTGGTGCTGTGCGACTTCCAGTACCTGCTGCTGCCTTCATAGGCACCGGTCTTGTTGACGATGGCCACCACCAGGTTGCTGCCGCTGGTGTAGGCGAAGGGCTGGTCGAACATGATGTCGATTGTACCTTCGGAGGGGTTTACGATGACGTTCTCTGCCACGAGGGTCAGCGAGTTGCCGGGGACACCGCTGGTAGTGAGCGAGCTGGCGGTGGTGAGGCCGACATACACGTCGACGGTGAAGTTGAAGTCGCCAGGATTCAGGGTCTCGTAGCCGATGCCGCTTATGGTGCTGATGCCGGAGAGCTCGCTGGCGGTGTAGAGGGTCTGTGTGTAGGCATATTTGAACCAGCGGTGGAAGGGCACGTAGCTGTTGGTGGTGTAGGCCGTGGTGCCTTCCACATCGGCGCAGGCCGTGCTCGAGACGCCAAGGCTCAGCTTCACAGCCGCCGCCGTGTCGGGATCGCACACCGTGGCGATGTAGGCCATATACTGGCCGCCGGCCGTCAGGCCCGTGAAGATGTGGCTCGTGCCGCTCTCGGGCACGTTCTCCACCACCCAGCTGCTGTCCTCCATGTCCATCAGGCTCAGCACCGCTCCCTGCGGCACCATGCCTTCCGACTCGTAGTCGTACTCCCACTCCACCACGGCGGTCGTGTTCGTCATGCCCACTCGGTGGGCGCGCAGCACCGGGTAGCAGCTCACCTGCGTCGTGAACGCCGGCATCGGCAGCCAGTCGTCTTCGTTCGTGCTGCACTCCGGACGCACCCACATGTAGTAGCGCTGCCCGTTGTGCAGTCCGCTCACCTCGATGCTGTCGCCTGTCGTCGTCTCGCCGTACAGCGTAGCGCCCTCTATGCGGTTCTCAGTGTTGTAGCACACCTGGTAGGAGGCGTTCCCGCCGTTCACATCGTTCCAGTGAAGCGTGGCGGTGTAGAAGCCCACGTTGCTCACACTCGGCGTGTTCGGGCGGCGGCAGTTGCTGGCCTCGGCCACGGTCACGTCGTCGATATACACCGAGCTCGACGTAGCAATGCGGAACGCCACATGCACGCTGCCGGTAGCCGTCACGCTGTCAGTGTAGAACTCATACTCGCTCATGCCTCCCTCCGTCAGGCCCGTGGCCGTCACGCGGCAGGCCTCGAAGCTCGACGGGTTGGTCACGTCGCTCACCACACCGGCCTGCGTCGCGCCGCTCCAGTTGTAGGCCCAGAAGGTCACCTTGATGTTGGTGGCCTCGGCTGGCACCTCCGGCGTCGCTATCAGCGACACCTGGCCGCTGCTCGCCGAGCTGTACATGGCAGCCGTGCCGCCCATGTGGTAGCTCGCACCGTTCAATATATAAGGATAGTTGCCGGCTGCCTGTATCTTGTACCAGCAACTGTGGAACGGGTTCGTACCCATCCAGCCTTCGAAGCTCTCAGTGTAAGGCAGCGTGATGGCGGCGCAGCTCGTGCGGCCTCTCACCACCATGCTGTACAGCACCTCCTGGCACTGCGAGCCCACGCGGAACTCATACAGCGTCGAGGCCGCCAGGTCGCTCACCGTCATTCCGGGAGTCGACGTCGTGTTGTATTCGGTCCATGTCGTGTCGCCGTACTGGCGGTATTCCACCACCCAGTTGCTCTCCTGGCTGCCGGCCACCCACGTCAGCGTCACACTGCTCTCCGTAGCGCTCTCCACGACGGCCAGCGGCGCGGCGCAAGCGGGTGCTTCGCACTCGCCAACGAAGGTGATGTCAGGCACCGTGAAGCTCTTCCCGCGCGAAGGCAGCGCATGCGTGCCAGTGCTCAGGCGGGCGTTCGGGTCCGCAGGGTCGATGGCCTCGCCGTCGCGGTACCAGTAAACGCCGTTGCCCAGGCTGTCCGTCACAGCGTGCGCGCCCCAGTTGAAGCTGTTGTACTCGCCCGTGTTGTTCAGCATCGCAACCACGATGTTGCTCGAACCGTCATAGACGAAGGGCTCGTTCAGCGTGATGGTCTTCCAGCCCGTGGTCTCAACGTTCAGAATGCCGTCGTAGACCAGCGTCAGGTCGTTGATGTCGATATAGTCGGTGGTGTCGAGCAGCGTCATGTCCGTGTGGGCCATGTAGACCTTCACTATGCGGTTGTACACCGAGCTCGGAGCCGACGACTCGCGGAACTGCAGCTGGCTGATCTCGCCCAGTCCCTGCAGCTTCTCCGCCGGGTAGATCACCTGGCTGTAGCCGTACTTGTAGTTGGTGGCAAAAGGCATAGTGCTCGTCGTCGCGCTGCCCTCTATGCGGCCGCACGCGTCAGTCATGAAGCTTATGTTCTGTGTCGTCGAGGCAAAGGTGTCGCACTGCGCCGAAGCCACCACGCGGTAGCTGTGGCCGCCCTCCAACCCCGTGAAGAAGTGGTACGTGCCCTGCGCCACGACTTCCTGAACCGTGTCGGCCGGCGTGTTCGTGATGTCTATCAGTTTCAGATTCACTCCTTCGCACTCGCGGCCGCGGCCCTGAATGGTCCAGCTCACCGCCGCCGTGCTCATGTTCTTGTCCACCAGGCGCAGGTCCTGCACCGGGTAGCAGTCCTGCTCCGTGGTGAAGCTCCCGGCCGAACGCCACATCGTGACATTCTCGCCGCAGTTGCTGCGCACCCACACATAGTAGGTCGTGTTGCCGCTCAGGCCGCTCAGCACGTGGGGGCTCGACGAGGCCTCATAGTCCACGGCCGTGGCGGCGTTGACGTCGTTGCTCTTCGCCACGCGCACCGTGTAGCCGCTGATGGCCTCGCCCTCAGCAGCCCAGCTCACCGTCGCTCCCTCGTAGGTCACCCCGCTCAGCGAGGCTGTCGAAGGACGGTTGCAGCCGTTGTCCACGTCGACAACGATGTCGTCGATGTTCAGGTCGTTGTCGTCACCAGATATGGTGCTCTCGCCGTAGAAGACTATCCTCACATTCTCTCCGGCATAGTCGTTCAGGCTGAAAGATACATTGCTGGGTATGTGGCTGATGCCGACATACGAGTAGTCGTCGCGCATCCCGTCCTGCGAACCCCACTTGGCCAGGGGGGTCAGCGTCGAGTCCGTGCAGTTGAAGACGAAGACTATGAAGCGGTCGTCGGCCATGTTGGTGCCGTCGGGCGGATTGGAGTTGCCATAGTCGGTCAGCGAAAGGTCGAACGAGAGGCGTCCGTTCGCCTCCACCGCCACCTCAGGCGTCGCTATCCAGTATTTGCAACTCGTACCGTAGATGTTCAGCGAGAGGCTCTTCGTGGGCATATTCGTGGTCTTCAGCGTCCATCCGCTTGTCGTGCTCTGCGCCGAGTCGATGGAGAAGGCGTCGTCGTTGTAGAGGGCGTTGAAACGCAGCCAGCACTCCGAGGCAGTTAAACTGGACACATTGTCGAAATCCTCGCCCCAGGGCAGCGGCAACGCTCCACAAGCCGTGCGGAAGTTGATGGTGGCGGGATCGCTCTCGAAGCTGGTCGCCTCGTCGCAGATGGCCGCCACGCCAAGCGTGTGGGCCGACGACGGCGTCAGGCCCGTGAAGATGTAGGAGGTGTCGCCAGTAATCGGGCTGTCAGCAATCTCCACGCCGTCGGCATAGAGGCGCCAGCTCGTCTCACCGTTCCTCGGGCTCCAGCTCAGCGTGGCTCCCTCAGTCGTGATGTCGCTTACCGCCAAGCGGTTGGGCTTCCGGCACACAGGACCGCTGCTCGCCGGCTCATAGGTGAAGGTCGTCTTGGGAATGAAATTCCTCTGCGTAGCGCTCGTCACTCCGGAAAGGCTACTGGAGTTGGAGGCAGCAATAGAGGCCCCGTTGACCGTCTGGCCGTAGAAATAAATTTGCTTATACGCGTTGTCGGTTGTGTTCTCGATGCCGATGAGCAGGTTGCCGCCCTGATACACATACGGGGTGGTGAACTCGATGGTCACCGAGCCTCCGTTACCCTCGCTCACAAAAGAGAAGATGCCGCTGTAGACCACACCCTCTTTCGCCTCATAGGCCGAGATGCTCGTGTAGTCTACCTCTTTAATGAACATGTCGGCCACACTGGTCGAGGTGTACGGAATGTTATCGGACGTGGTGTAGAACTTCACCGAGGTAATCGTGGCTCCGACCATATCCTCTAAATAGCTGGACGGAATGACGAACTGACTCTTCGAGAAGTCGTCCCAATAGAAGACGTACGCAGGAACGTAATAGCTGGTCGTCGTCCCTTCGAAGACGGTCAACTCTTCCTGCGCTCGCGCCCCGAATGGCAATAGCAAAAACATCGCCATTAGGGACAAAAAAGTACTGAACTTTTTCATAATTTTGTGTGTTTTGGTTAGTATTATTGTGATTTAACTGTGTCTATTTATTTGTCTCCCAGCGGGGAACGCCTATGCTATCCCCCAATTAAACTAACCCCAAAGGTATGTTTTTTTTCCCATTCAACAAAATATTTAACATTTTTTCCATCCCCCACCCCCTCCAACCCCCACCCACGAAGACCCCACAAAAACTTACCACTCCCCCCTGTACATTCGGCTTAACTACTTAACTACTGCCTCCTGTCTACTAAGCACTCCCCCAATAATTTCACTTTTCACCTTTCACCTTTCACTTTTCACCTTTCACCTTTCACCTTTCAACTCCCCCGTTAAACCTTAAACCTTAACTTTCAACTTTCACCTTCCATGTCGGCCTGTAAGGCCATTTATCAGCCAGCCCAGGGCAACGCCCTGGGGAAAATGTCCCCATACACCACGCCCTGCAGGGGCAAAAGCATTGTATAGCAGTCTATTTTGCCCTTGCAGGGCGAGAACCATCGCCGCACTCCACCCAGGGCGTTGCCCTGGGCTACCAGATGTCCGGCCCTTCAGGCCGTCCCCCTCCCCGCACCCAAAAGAAAAAGAGCCTTGAAGAGGCTCCATCCTATTAACCCTACACGAAACGCAGTGCCGTGTGGGGTTTATCGTCTCCCCCTCCCCCTGCGTCTCGACGAGACGCCACACCCTTAACTCCCCCCAAAACTCACCACTTACCACTCCCCCCTGTACATTCGGCTTAACTACTTAACTACTGTCTACTGTCTACTAAGCACTCCCCCAATTTTCAATTTTCAATTATCAATTCTCAACTCCCTAAATTCTCTCCTTCAGCTCCACCAGGAACCGCCGCAGCTCCGTCAGGTTTGCCGTCAGCGCCACCCGCGGGTCCTCGGCCGGACGGCTGCGCAGGTGCTCCCGGGTTCCCTCCAGCGTGTAGCCGCAGTGGCGTGTCAGGTACTGTATCCGTTTCAGCAGCTCGATGTCGCGTGCCGTGTAGCACCGCGTCCCGCGGCTGTTCTTCACGGGTTTCAGCTGCGGGAAGGCGGTCTCCCAGAAGCGCAGCGTCGACGGAGCCTCGCCGAGTTCCTCGGCGACCTGGCTGATGGTGTGGTAGAGGCGGTCTGTCGTCATATCCTTCTTGTTTTTATGGTCTTGATTGTCAGTAGCTGTAGTAGCCTTGGTTCTCCTGGTAGTTCTCGCGCTTCTCGTATTTGATGTCGCGCAGCGCGTCGGCCTTGATATTGATCTGGAAGAACCAGCTCCTGTAGTACCCGAACGGCACCCACGAGAAGCGCATCTCCCAGCAGTGAAGGTCCCTGTAGATGTCCACCGTCGTGTACGACATCCCCTTGTTGGCTATGTCGTAGCCCGTCGACATCGCCACCTTCCAGTTCTTCGTCAGCGACACGTTGCCGCTCAGCGTCACGCTCTGTATCGTCTGGTGCGTCAGCCCCAGCTCCCGCGCCACGTAGGTCGACGCGTGGCTGAACGTGTAGCTGATGCTCAGGTTCCACGGCACCGAGAAGTCCACATAGCCCCCCATCATCGCCGTCGGACTGTTGTTGTACGGCGTCTGCACCAGCGTGTACAGCGGCTGCCCCTGCGACTTCTCCTTGTTCTCGCTCCGGAAGGTCCTGTCGTTCAGCGAGAAGGAGAGCTGCGCGCTCCACGTCGAGTTCTGCGTCCGGAACAGGCGCCGCTCCTCGGTCCACAGGAACCGGTTGTGCATGTTCCCAAGGCTGTCCACCACATACGGGCAGAATGAGCCGCTGTAGTTCAACACCAACGACTTGAACAGTGTCGTGCGCCCCGTCACGCTCAGGTTCGACAGGTTCAGCGAGTCGCGCGCCAGGTCGTAGGCCGTGCTCAGGTTGAGGTTCTCTATCAGCGCTATCTTCTTCATCTCCGCCATCGTGTCGAAGGGGTTCTGCACCTTGATCTCCAGGTTGTTGCCTATCGAAAGCCGCAGCGACCCGCTCTCCCCGTCCGGCGGTCCCCCGTAGAGGCTCTGCGCGAAGATGGAGTAGCGGTGCACGTAGCCCGTCTGGTCCGTGTACTGCTTCCAGTAGCCCAGCTTCTCGCTCCCGAAGTCAGGCCGGTAGGTGAAGCTCAGCGTCGGATTTATCACGTGCCGCAGCGCCTTCAGCGGACCGTACTTGAACTGGAACATGCCGTATATGCGCGTCGACAGCGACGACGACACGCTGAAGTCCCTGTTGGCTCGGAAGCCTCGCACCGTGTCCGTCACCACCTTCGACGTCGTCTCGTCGAACCGCCGGTTGATAGTGCTCCAGTGCCACCGCTCGTGGTATGACACCGAGTTCGTCCAGTTGAAGAAACGCAGCACCTTCACCGTGCTCGACAGCGGTATCGAGTGCTGCACCCCGTACTGCATCCTGTCCAGCGTGCTCTGCTTGAACAGGTCCGAGTCCTGCGCCGTGATGTTGTTCTCCGCGTTCAGCACATACGACAGCGAGATATTCTCGTACCACCGGTACGCACCCGACGGGTTCCGTCGCCGCAGCGGGTACACCGTGATGCTGTTCAGCGTGATGCTCGGCAGCTTGATGTTCATCACGCCCGTCTGCGCGTTGAACGACTCTCGCGCCGTCGCCGCCAGGTTGAAGTACGACCCCAGCTTTGTGTTGTAGCTAATCGACGAGGTCGTCGTCGAGTTGAAGTAGTCGGCACGGTTCGTCGTGTTGCGGCTGTAGTTGCGGCTCTGCAGGTTCACGTTCGCCGAAAAGCGCGAGTAGGGGTTTGCCTTCGCGTCCTGCGAGTGCTGCCACGCAAACTTGAAGTCGTTGTACGCGTTGAAGGTGTTTGTGTCGCCGCGGATGCCAGTGAAGGTCCGCCCGTATCGCAGGTCGAAGCTGCCCTTGTATTTGTAGCGCTTGTAGTAGTTGCTCTTCAGCTCCCCAGCCCACGAGAGGTTCGTGTACAGCTCCGCCAGCAGCGCCAGGTCCAGGTTGTCGTTCACAGCCCAGTAGTAGCCTCCGTCTCGCAGGTAGTAGCCACGGTAGTTCATCCACCCGTACGACGGCAGCAGTATGCCCGACGCCCGGTTGTGCGTGATTGGGAAGAAGGCGAACGGCAGCGCCACCGGCGTCGGCGCGTCCTCCACCGTCAGCCACGCCGGCCCCGTCACAATCTTGTCGCCCGTGATGAGCTTCGACTTGCTGAAGTTGATGGCAAAGTGCGGATGGGCGTAGTTGCACGTCGTGTAGCTGCCCCCGCTGAGGTACATCACCGAGTCGTTGATTTTCTTCACCTTGCGGCCGTGCAGGTAGCCGTCGCCCTCCTGCGTGATGACACCCTGTATGATGCCCTTCTTCGTCTGGTAGTTGAAGGTGATGGTGTCCGCGTGGTATTCCGTCTCGTCCTGCTTGAAGAAAGGCTGACCCGCCGGCTGACCTGCGCTGTCCGTCGTGCCGTGGGCGTGAAGCGTCTGGCGCTCGAAGTCCACCTCCACCACGTTGGCGTCCAGCGTCAGCTTGCCGTAGTCGATGTGCCCCTCGTTGTACAGGTACGCCCGCCGGCGCTGCAGGTCCATCGCCACCGAGTCCGTCGCCTTGTATTTGATCACGTCGCTCACCGCGTCTTCCGAAACCTTCATCAGCGTGTCGATGTCGTGCTGCCCCTGCGCCGTCACGCAGGCCGTCAGACAGACAAGCAGCAGCCACCCTCGTATGAGGCTGATGTGGTTGGCTCTATGTCGGTTGCAAGGCTCCAAGGCGATTTGCTATTCGATATTCAAAAAATGTTCGTATCTTTGCATTTCGGTTTGCAAAGATAACATTATTTCTGCAAACTGGGAAACAAAAAAATACAACCTTGGATATGAAACGCTTACTCGCCCTCTTTATTGTTCTGGCACTGCCGTTCGGGGCCGTTTTTTCTCAAAAAAAAGACACTTATCGCGTACGCACCGTCGTCATTGACCCCGGCCATGGCGGCGCCAAGCCCGGCGCCAAGGGCTCCAAGTCCTGGGAGAAGGACATCACACTCTCCGTCGCCAAGAAGTTCGGAAAGCTCCTCTCCGACAACTACAAGGACATGAAGATCATCTACACCCGCACCACCGACGCCGATATCTCCCTCGCCGAGCGCGCTCGCATCGCCAACAGCAACAAGGCCGACCTCTTCATCAGCATCCACGCCAACTCGCACCCCACCGCCTCACCCTCCGGCGTCGAGACCTTCGTCATGGGCCTCTCCGAAAGCAAGGCCAACCTCGAGGTCGCCAAGAAGGAAAACGCCGACATCCTGCTCGAGGCCGACTACAAGAACAACAAGGACTATAGTGGCTTCGACCCCAACGCCCCGGAGACCTACGTCATGCTGGCCATGTTCCAGAACGCCTTCATCGACAAGAGCCTCAACCTGGCTCAGGCCATCCAGACTCAGTACAAGCAGAACCTCCGCACCATTAACCGCGGCGTGAAGCAGGCCGAGCTCTACGTGCTCTACAAGACCACCTGCCCCTCCGTCCTCACCGAGATAGGCTTCATAAGCAACCCCACCGAGGAGGCCTTCATGCTCAGCGACGAGGGCCAGGCCAAGATCGCCGTCAGCCTCTTCAACGCCTTCATGACCTACAAGGCCACCGAAGAGGGCTCCGACAAGCCCGCCAACCCCAAGATAGACCTCCCGGGCTACGGCGCCAACAAACCCGCCGCCAAAGAACAACCCAAAGCAGAGCCCGCTCCTGAAATTGTTAATTCTCAATTATCAACTGTCAATTCCCCTGAGCCCCAGCCTGTGGCCGCCGCGGTTGACACCGCCGGCGCCCCCGTAGCCGCCCCCGCGCCGGAGGTGGCCCAGGCAGCCCCGGTCGCCGCGCCGCCAGCCCCAGAACTCGCTCCGGCTCCCGAGACCGCCCCTGCCAAGAAGATCGCCGATACGGTGGACGTGGTGACTGTGGCCAAGGTTTCGCCGATAGCTGAGAAGCCCACACCCTCCGTCGCTCTCCCGCAGCGGCCCGCCCCCCAGGCGCAGCCGCAACCGCAACCGCAGGCGCCGGCGACCCTGCCTGCCCCTCAGCACTCCGCCAAGGCCGACGCCAGCCGCTACTACACCGTCCAGTTCCTCGTGGCCCCCGTGCTCTACGAGGCCGGCGCAGCGCAGCTGGGTGGCGTCGACGACTTCATCGTCACCCGCAAGGCCCAGTCCTATGTCTACACCACCGGCCGCTTCGCCACCTACGCCGAGGCGACGCAGTACTGCAAGTCGGTCCGCACCCTCACCCCCTTCAAGGACGCCTGGGTCTTCCAGACCAGCGCCGCCCCCGCTCAGGCCGTGAGCAGCACCCAGCAGCAGGAGGGCACCAAGGTCCAGGAGGCCGAGAAGAAGCAGGAGACCGCCAAGAAGCAGGAGGCCCCCAAGCCCGACAAGGCCGCTCCCAAGGCCTCCGGCCCTGTGACCTACCGCATCCAGTTCTGCTCCTCCCCCCGCGTGATGAAGGACGGCGACCCCGACCTCCACGGCATCCACGACTTCCGCTACGGCAAGTCGGGCAACCTCTATATCTACACCGCCGGCAACTACTCCAGCCTCGCCGAGGCACGCAGCCGCTGCAGCTCCATACAGAAGTCCACACCCTTCCGCGACGCCTTCGTGATTGCCATCCACAACGGTCAGCGCATCCCCCTCGACCGCGCCGCCGAACTGGAGAAGCAAGCCAAGCGCAGATAGGTGCCGCGAAAACATTCATGTTACCCTCACAACATTCCCCAAAATGATTGACGTCAAGGATATTTGCAAGATGTACGGCGAGCAGCGTGCCGTCGACGGTGTCACGTTCCATGTGGGTCGTGGCGAGATAGTGGGGCTGCTGGGCCCCAACGGGGCTGGCAAGTCGACCCTCATGAAGATTCTCACATGCTTCATCCCGCCCACCTCGGGCGACGCCACCGTGTGTGGCCACAGCATCTATGACGACACCCTCGAGGTGCGCCGCGCCATCGGCTACCTGCCCGAACACAACCCTCTCTACCTCGACATGTATGTGCGCGAGTACCTGCGCTTCGCCGCGGGGCTGAGCGGCGTGGAGAACGTGCGCGAGCGGGCCGACGAGATGATCGAGCTCACCGGCCTCACCCCCGAGGCCGGCAAGCGCATCGGCCAGCTCTCGAAGGGCTACCGCCAGCGCGTGGGCCTCGCCCAGGCCCTCATCCACGACCCTCAGGTCCTCATCCTCGACGAGCCCACCACCGGCCTCGACCCCAACCAGCTGGAGTTCATCCGCGGTGTCATACGGCAGGCCGGCAAGAACAAGGCCGTGCTCCTCTCCACCCACATCATGCAGGAGGTCGAGGCCATGTGCAGCCGCGCCATCATCATCAACTACGGCCGCATCGTCGCCGACGAGAGCCTCGGCGGCCTCAACGCCAAGAGCCTCACCGAGCAGTTCCACAAGCTGACCGAATAGTCGAAATTAGTTATAACCTATTTATAAAGCATCATGACCCGTCAAGAATTGATATCCCTCATCCGCGAGCGCCGCTCGTTCCTCTGCGTCGGTCTCGACACCGACCCTGCCAAGATGCCCGCCCACCTGCGCGACGCGCAGGACGGCGTCTTCCTCTTCAACCGCGCCATCGTCGACGCCACCATCGACCACTGCGTGGCCTACAAGCCCAACCTGGCTTTCTACGAGGCCATGGGCATCGAAGGGCTCCGCCAGCTGAAGAAGACCATGGACTATATCCACAGCCTCGGCAAGCCCGTCTTCACCATCGCCGACGCCAAGCGCGGCGACATAGGCAACACCTCGGAGCGCTACGCACGCGCCTTCCTCGACCCCAAGGGCGACTTCGACTTCGACGCCATCACCGTGGCCCCCTACATGGGCGCCGACTCGGTGCAGCCCTTCACCGTCTACGACGGCAAGTGGGTGATACTCCTGGCCCTGACCTCCAACAAAGGGGCCTTCGACTTCCAGCTCACCGAAGACCGCAACGGCACGCCCCTCTACCAGCGTGTGCTCGAGACCTCGAAGCAGTGGGGCTCGGAGGAGAACATGATGTATGTCGTCGGCGCCACCAAGGCCGAGATGCTCACCGACGTGCGCCGCATCGTCCCCGGCTCCTTCCTCTTGGTGCCCGGCGTCGGTGCGCAGGGCGGTAGCCTGGAAGAGGTCTGCCGCTACGGCCTCACGCCCGACTGCGGTCTGCTCGTCAACTCGTCGCGCGGCATCATCTATGCTTCCAACGGGACCGACTTCGCCGAGGCGGCAGCCCGCGAGGCCAAGAAGCTCCACGACCAAATGGCTGCCGTGCTATGAACAACAAGACGACCCTCCACGTGCTGCTGGTGCTGACGTTCATATACGCCGGCCTCTCCTGCTTCGCCTATCTGCTCACCAGCGCCATGCTCCCCTCCATGCAGCAGTTCTACGAAGCCAACCGCAGCATGTTCCCCGAGCAGGTCCACACCATGATGACCACCATGCTGGACATTCCGCGCGGCTACTTCTTCGCGGCCGGCCTGCTCTACGGGGTCGAGCTCTTCGGGGCCGTGCTGATGTGGAACCTGCGCCCGTCGGGCTTTCACAGCTACACCCTGGCGCGTCTGCTCCTGCTCCTCGTGCCGCTGCTCTTCCTCGGCCGCGGCTTCCTCGGCCTGGGCGACGTGATGATGGCCGCCCTCTTCATCTTCGTCTACTGGATGCTGATGAAGCAGCTCGGCGCCTTCTCCTCCGCCCCGGAGGAAGAAAAAGGTGAAAGTGAAAGTTGAGGTGTTCTCCGCAGACTGGACGCCCAAATAAGTTAAAGCCTGTTGTTCTACGGAACAACAGGCTTTAACATTATGCACTCCTCGCTCCCTCAGTTGGTCACGATGGTCATCTCCTCGATGAGGTGGTGTGCACCGGCGTACTTGTCGATGATGAAGAGGCAGTAGCGGATGTCCAGCGAGATATTGCGGCAGTAGGCGGGGTCGAAGAGCAGGTCGCTCATGGTGCCTTCCCAGCAGCGGTCGTAGTTGATGCCCACCAGCTGGCCGTCGGCGTTGAGGACGGGGCTGCCCGAGTTGCCGCCCGTGGTGTGGTTGGTGGCTATGAACGACACCGGCATAATGGGAACGAGCGCTCCGCTTCGGTCGCGTTCCCACTTGGCGTAGGGGCCGTAGTCCTTCTTCTGCCACAGCTCCTTGAGCCGCGGCTCCACGCGGTAGTCGTAGATGTCAGGGTTCTCCTTCTCCATGATTCCGTCCAAGGTGGAGTAGGCGGTGTAGTAGGTGGCGTCCTTGGGCTTGAAGCCCTCGACATGGCCGTAGGCCACTCGCAGCGTGAGGTTGGCATCGGGGAAGAAGTTGCTGTCGGGGTATTGCTCCATCATGCCCTTCACGTAGACGCGCATCAGGCGGTTGATGTTGGCCTCGGCCTCGTTGTACTGCTTGCGCTTGTCGGCGTTGTAGCTGAAGGTGTAGGCCAGGTTTATCAGCTCGAGGTCCTTGGCGGGCAGCTCTTCGAGCAGCTTCTTGTGGAGCTTCTCGGCGGGCAGCGAGAGGAGCTTCTCGAGCTTCTTGGGGTTGTTGAGCACGTTGTTGTCGTAGTGGCGGTCCAGCAGGTTGTACACCTCCTCGGCGGTGTTGCAGCGCTTGTTGAAGTAGGGTGCGTAGCCGTGTTCCCACATGTAGATGTAGCACTCGGTGAAGATGGCCTTGTCGACGGGGGAGTGCTGGTCGAAGTCCTCGAAGTATGTGCGGCTGTCGGCGAGGAACTTGGCGGCGGCGGCTTCGAGCTGCTCGCCGTTGAGGTTGCGCATGCGGTAGAGGCGGTAGGCGCGCTGCATGAAGTCGCTCGCCATGGCGGCCTCGGTGAAGTAGACCCACTCCAGCTCGACTTCGCGCAGACGGGCGTAGTTGTCCTCGAGGTCGAGGAGGACGCTGGCGTACTGGGGCTTGTCGGCGGCCCAGCGCTCGAACTGGCGCTCCTGCTCCACCTTCTGCTCGACGCCGTGCAGGCGCTCGATGCCGAGGCTCTCGCCCTGCCACTTCTTCCAGCCGTTGGCGATGGAGGCGACGCGTGAGGCGTATTTCAGGCGCTGTGCGGCGGAACGCTGCATGGCGTCGTTGTAGTGGGAGAGGCGTATGTCGCGGAGGGCGATGCGGACGGGGTTCTCGACGTTGGCGGCGAGGTCCACATAGTCGTGGGTGACGTAGCGGCGGGTGGTGCCGGGGTAGCCGAAGACGAAGGTGAAGTCGCCCTCGTCGACACCTTTGAGGCTTATCTCCATGTGCTTGAGGGGGCGGTAGGGTATGTTGTCCTTGCTGTAAGCGGCGGGCCGGTTGTCGCCGTCGACATAGACGCGGAACATGGAGAAGTCGCCGGTGTGGCGGGGCCACATCCAGTTGTCGGTGTCGCCGCCGAACTTGCCGATGTTGCTCGGTGGGGCGCCGACGAGGCGCACGTCGGTGAAGACCTCGTTGACGTACATGAAGTACTGGTTGCCGTAGTAGAAGGGTTTCACGATGGCTTTGTAGTGGGTGCCCTGGACGGCTTGCTCGGTGACGGTCTTGATGTTGTTCTCGACGACCGTCTCGCGCTCCTGCTCGCTCATGCCGTCGGTGACGCCGTCAAGGACGCGTGCGGTGACGTCCTCCATGCGGACGAGGCGGGTCACGGTGAGGCCGGGGCAGGGGATTTCCTGTGCGCGGGTCATGGCCCAGAAGCCGTTGGTGAGGTAGTCGTGCTCGACGGTGGAGTGCTGGACGATGTAGGAGTAGCCGCAGTGGTGGTTGGTGAGGACGAGGCCTTCGTCGCTCACAAACTCGCCGGTGCAGCCGCCGCCGAAGAGGAGGACGGCGTCTTTGAGGGAGGCGTTGTTGACGTCGTAGATGTCGCGGGCCGAGATACGCATGCCGGCTTTCTGCATGGCGGCCTCGTTGCGACCGAGGAGCATGGGGATCCACATGCCCTCGTCGGCGCTGGCGGTTGTGGGCAGGGCAAGGAGAGCCGCTGCAAGGAGTGAGAATAATTTCTTCATTTCTTTGTTGTGTTTGCGGGTGCAAAGATACAAAAAAATTCGGACATGCAACTATTAACCGTAAATTGGTCAGGCGCCATAGGAGTGCATGCCGCCGAGGATGAGGTTGACACCGAAATAGGTGATGGCCACGCTGAGCAGTGCCAGCAGGCAGTAGAGGTGGAACCACAGGCGACGGCGTTGCAGACCGCTGCCGGGGTGGAGGGGGATGACGTACACAATCAGGGTGATCAGCGCCCAGACCTCCTTCGGGTCCCAGGACCAGTAGTTGCCCCACGAGATGTTGGCCCAGACGGCCCCAATCACGATGCCGAGCGCGAGGAGTGTGACGGCGGGGTAGAGTATGGTGAGGCTCATGCGCTGCAGGCGGTCGGTCACGTCGGCGTGGCGCAGGGTGGCCAGGCCACCCAGGCAGCAGAGGGCCACGGCGAAGAAGAGCGCGTAGGCGAACATGATGACCGTCACGTGCAGCGTGAGCAGCGGCGAGTTGAGCACCGGCATGAGGTTGGTCACCGGCGGGTTGCTGCCTGACATCATGGCCACCAGCTGGCAGAAGCCGACGGTGAGCATGCCGACGGGCAGTGCTACCGGGTGTCGGCGGGCCATGGCGAGGCTTACCAGTCCGATGGCGATAGACATGAGGTTCATGCTGTCGAATCCGCCGGCCATAGGCACGTGGCCGCCGGCAATCCAGCGCAGCACGAAGATGAGCAGGAGGAAGGCGGTGAGGACGGCCATGTACACGCCTTCGGCCACTCGTGCGGCGCGAGGCAGCTCTTTGTTGCGAGCCATCAGCACCAGGGTGCCGGCAAAGGCCAGGAGGCCCATGGCGATGCACATCATGGCCAGCCAGCGGCCTGTGGTGAGCCCGTTGTAGAGGCGCTCGGCGGCGGTGCGCACGCCCGACGGCAGCACGTCGGCGGCCTTGTCGCGCTGGTATTTCAGGGTCTTCTCGAACACCTTGTCCAAGGCCGGCATGTCGCCTTTCACCACCAGCTCCTGGCAGTAGCCGATGCTGTTGCGCACGAAGAGGTATTCGTCGTCGGCCACGGTGGGGGGCAGCACGTCGTTCTGGGCATACCAGGATATGGTGCCGGCGGTGTCGGCTATGGGGTAGAGTTTCAGCATCTTGCCGCTGCTTATCATGCGCACGAGGTTGTACTTCTCCTGTGCGGCGCGCTGGTTCTTGTCGGCCGAGGGTGGCAGCTTCACCCCTTCGAGGAAGGCCAGCTGGCGGACGGAGGAGCGGCTGTCCACGCTGTGGTCGCCGTCGTCGAGGTGCCAGGTGCCGGCCTTCTTGACCTTGATGAGCGGTTCGGAGGCCCACTCGTCGTAGTAGAAGAGGAATCCCGCGAGGACCTGCTCGGAGGAGAGGCCGCGATAGGTGGCCTTGCCGGTGAGCTTGGTGGTGAAGTCTTTGGCGAAGGTCTGGACCGGACACACGCGCCCTTTGTAGAGCATGTACATCTGGCCCAGCTTGTCGGCCGACTGGCGGGGGAGGGTGGTGGGCTGAGCCGAAGTGGCGAGAGAGACGGCAAGGAGGGCCGGGAGAGCGAGGGAGGCGACTTTAGACCCCAACAGGCGCCGGAAGGGGCCGTCGCGCCTGGCCAGGAGCCAGCCGAGGCCCAGCAGCAGCATGAGGTAGCCGAGGTAGGTGAAGACGATGCCCCAGGGGTCGTGAGCCACGCTGAGAATCGAGTTACCGTCGGGGTCGTAGTCGCTTTGGTAGAAGCGGTATCCGCGGTGGCGGTAGATGTGGTTCATCGAGATGTCGTACTGCTCACCCTCGCAGACGATGTGGCTCACGAAGTCCATGGGGGTGCGTGTGCCGGGGTAGGAGACCACCTCGAAGGAGCGCAGTGTGACGTCGAACGGCAGCTGCCACTTCGAGCCGTCGTCGTTGGCGACGGAGCGAGAGGGCTGGTCGGGGTGCAGGAGCATCTCGCCGCTGCGTCCGACCCATGTGGTGAGGGCGCCGCCGAGGAGGATGGCCACGACGGAGGCGTGGATGAGCAGCAGCTCGGGGCGCCGCCACATCTTGGCCTGCACGATGCTCACGATGGCCGCGAGAGCCACCAGAGCCATGATGGCCACGAACCACCAGGAGGTGTAGATGTGCACCTCCGGATTCACTCTTTCCAAAATGGTGCCGGCGGCGAGCACTGCCGCCACCAGCACCATCAATGCTGTCCTTGCTTTGTTCATCAGGTTGTTTCTATGAATGGGATTTGTATGACATCCATACGGGGAATAATGTCAGATGGCGTCGATGAATTTGACGACGGCGTCGCGGTCGGCCTTTGAGAGTTTGCGGAACTGCTCGAGGGAGTAGCGAGCGTCGCTGCCCTGGCATCCGTGCCACATGATGGCTTCGAGGGTGTTGCGAGCGCGGCAGTCGTGGAGACGGTCGCTGTGGCCGGAGCATATCTGCGCCAGGCCGCGCCCCCAGAGGGGAGTGGTGCGGCACCAACCGGTGCGGATGTCGTTGGGCATGTTCAGGCGGTGCTGGACGAAGTCGCTGTAGGGCCAGATGGTCTGGTAGGGGAAGCGAGGCAGGCGGGAGTCGCCGTCCTGGAAGAAGTTGGTGGGGTCGGTGAAGAGGTCGTTGCCGGTGGTCCAGCTTGGGCGGTGGCAGTAGGCGCAGCCGAGCTCGCGGAAGAGCTTGCGACCGCGCTGGACTGTGGGGTCGGCCAGGTTGCGGGCGGCGGGCACGGCCAAGCCGCGGTGCCAGACCATGAAGTTGACGTAGTCGTCGTCGCTCATTTCGGCGGGCAGGTTGGTGCTCATCAGGTAGTTGTAGATGTCGTGTTCGACGTCGGTGGTGTCGCTGCGCCACTCGGGGAAGTAGTCGTAGAAGCGTGCCTGGACGGCGGGGTCTTGCGACGACTTGAGTGCGTAGGCCCGTGTGATGTAGTGTGCGCGCTTGTTGCTGCGTGTGACGTTGGTGATGTTCCAGATGGCGTTGCTGCCGGGAGCATCCTGCAGCGGGCCGCGTGTGAGGGCGTAGGTGTAGCGCTTGGGATGGCCGCTACCGGTGGGTTTGGTCTCGCTGCCGCCGTAGTAGCCGCTCACCGGCGTCCAGTCGCTGCCGTTCCAGATGGCGGGGTTCAGGTCGAAGTGGCCGTCGTCGCTTTCTTTCTGGTACTGTGCCTTGAGGGAGTCGTCGGGGATGGCGTCGATGAGGCCGGTGCCGTAGATGCCGATGGTGCTCTCGAGGCGGAAGGCCAGGTTGCCGTAGGGCACGCCCAGCGGTGCATAGAAAGCGTCCTCGTCGATGGTCAGCTCGGGGTAGATGAGCTCGTAGGTCTCGCCGTCGGGGAAGCGGTTGCCCCACTCGTCGACGTAGGGCAGCCAAGAGAGGTGGATACCGCTTTCTTCGATGGGGTTGGCGAAGGGCGCCACGGCGCGAGTCTGAGGCATGCCGGTGACGGAGGTTTCGTACTTGTCGTTGGTGCGGTCGTAGACGACGAGGAGGTAGCCGTTGCCCCAGTCGTCGGCGTTGTAGCGCTCCATGCGGCGGCCGTGGCCGTAGCCTGGGTGGCAGCCCTCGCAGGAGTTGCGTACGTAGACGGGGCCGAGGCCGTTGAAGGGCTTGTTGTTCTGTGTGACGGTGTGTTCGAAGAAGAACTCGCCGTACTTGAAGGCGTTCACCATGCCGGCCTGGACGACGGCAGGGGCGGGGTCTTCGTAGGCCGAGGCGCTCTGGTTGAAGGTGGTGCCGAGCTCGCCGCCGGCGAGGGTTTCGGTCTGCAGCCAGGCGAGGGTGTCGGAGGGGTCGGGTTGTGGGGAGGGTTGTTTCTCCTCCGGGTCGTTGTTGCAGGCAGCCAGAAGGGCGGCGGCCAGCAGTGCAAGGGTGGTCAGTTTTGTCTTCATGATAGAGGGTATGTGTTGAGTGTTAGAGTTTTCCGAGGGTTTCGACCACTTCGTCGAGAGTTTCGCTCAGGGCGGAGCAGGCCTCGACGGCGGTGCCGTTTTCAGCGGCGTGGATGTTGTTGACGAAGGGGTGCGGCATGGCGTCGATGGCGTCGAGAGCGGCGTTGATTGCGTCGACGACGCGAGCGTCGAGGTCGGCGTTGGCGGAGCGTACGAGGCTGTGGAGGGAGAGGGATTCGTCGCGCTGTCCTTCGACGCCGCCGAAGTAGACGTTCTGGATGCTGACGATGTTGTTGTGGAAGTCGGTGATGGACATCTGGCTGTAGGGGCTTTCGATGTAGGTTTCGTCGCCTTGGGCGTAGGCGGAGTTGATTTTGCTGGAGCCCACCTCGTCGGCGATGTCGACGCAGCCGCTTGCGATGGCCATGAGGCCCGCGATGCGGCTGGCGTAGGTGCTGCCGAGCATACCGGCGTGTTTCATGTTGTCGCCGTAGCTTTGGTCGCCGCTGCCGACGGTGTAGGACCACTCGAGGTCGTCGAGTTTCTGGATGTGAGCTGCGGGAGCGGCGTCGCCGAGCCAGCTGACTTCGAGGCGGTAGCAGTTGTTGCGGAGGTCGCCGGCGACGGCGACGGCGTAGATCCACTCGTCGGCGGAGATGGCTGACACTTCTTTGGGGTGTCCGTTGGCGAACATGATGTACTCAAGGCTGTGGAATCCGAGGTTGGAGTTGCTGAGGGTGTTGTAGGCTTCCTCGTCGCCGTTGTCGGCGTCGAGTTTGGCGATCATGGAGGGGCTGGCCATGAGAGCGTCGAAGTAGCTCTCGTCGAAGGGCCAGGAGTCGATGTGCGGGTCGATGCCGAAGTCGCCAGCGGCGCCGAAGAGGAAGGCTTCGCTCTTTTCCCACTCGGCGCGTGCGTCGAGGAAGGTCTGGCAGGCTTCGTCGAGTGCCGTCTGAGAGGGGTTGGCTTTGAGGTCGGCCAGTTGGTCGGCCAGCTGTTCGGTCTTGGCGGCGAGGGCGCTATAGGTGGGGGCGACGGTGTGGTCGACGAACTGAGCCGCGATGGCTGCAGCCTGCCGGTCGGTGGCGTCGGAGGAGGTGTTGTTTTGAGGGGTTTGGGGTTCGTCTTTGCCGCAGGCGGCGAGGGCGACGCACAGGGCGGCGACGGTCGCCATGTGCAGAACGGGTTTGAGAAGCTGTTTCATTTTGTTTATTAGTTTTTAGTGTTTGAAATATCCAGTCCAGGTGATGCCTACGGCGATGTAGGGTTCGTTGTTGTACTGAGAGTCCAGCAGACGGACGCCGGCTTCGGCCTTGAGAGCCACTTCGGGCACGGGGAAATAGTTGAGGCCGGCGGCGACGAGCTGTCGCTCGCACCAGAGTTTGTCGACCATGCCGGAGAAGGGGACGTAGCTGTCGTAGTGCTCATAGTGAGCGAAGAGGACGAGGCGGCGGAGGGAGCGGCCGTGGGAGGCGAGGGCCAGCACGTCGACACCGGCTTCGATGCCGGCGGCCCATGCGGCGGCGCCGACTTCGGTGTGGGAGTAGGGGTTGCCGGTCATGGTGGTTTGGTTTTTGTTGAAGCGAGAGATACTGTCGGCGTCGGAGAGGGCGCCGTAGTCGGCGTTGGCGCGGATGGTGAGCCATCGGTTGCGGTAGGAGAGGTCGAAGGCGGCGATGGCGACGGTGCCGCGCAGGGTGCTGTAGCGAGCGCCCGGGCGGTAGTTGCTGTTGATGAAGTCGTTGTTGAAGGAGTTGCCGAGGAATCCGCTGAGGCCCAGTCGAAGGCCGGGGACGCCGTTCCAGTCGACGCGAGCGGCGCCGGCGAGGCGGGAGCCCGGGCGGAACTCGTAGGGGGAGGCGGAGCCGTTGTGGATCCAGCCGGCGTCGTTGAACATGTTGCTGTTCAGGCTTGGCAGGAGCTGGAGCTCGTAGCGCCAGGAGCCGGCGCGCCCCCAGAGGCTGAGGCCGGTTTCGTGCCAGGTGCAGGGGAAGATGGTGTTCTCGCCTTCGGGGCGGAAGACGGTGAAGAAGGTGTTGGGGGTGTGGCTGTTGTTGGTCATGCCGACGGGGACGACGATGTGTCCGGCGCGGATGTTGAAGGCTGGGGAGAAGGATTTCTGGACCCAGAACTGCTCGAGAGCCACCTCGCCGCCGCGTTCGATTTCCTGCTCCACTTCGGCGGCTTCGTCGGTTTCGCGCTCGATGGCGGCCTCGATGCCGCCGTGTTCGAACTCCACTTCGGAGCCGAAGGACCATCCGTGGCCGAAGTCGTAGGCGAGCATGAAGACGGCGTGCGGGAGGTCGAAGCGGCCGAAGCCGGGGTCGTCTTTGTACTGTGCGGCGCGGGAGTAGCGGAAGACGTTGTTGGAGTGGAAGTGGTGGCTGTAGACGGCTTCGCCGTAGCCGCCGACGGAGAGGCGCGAGGGGGCCGAGGTGGCCGCGGAGTCGGGCTGGTGGGCGGCCGCGGGGAGGGCGCAGGAGAGTGCTGCGGTGATGCAGAGTGCTGACAGATAGTGTGATAGTTTCATTTTGTGGTGATTTTTTTTCAGGTGCAAAGATAGCGATAAGGAGGGATAGGGGAGGGTAACTAAAAGTGGTGAAAATGGGGAAGGGGGGAGTTAAGAGTTATGAGTTATGAGTTAAGAGTTAAGAG
>Ga0310697_10001893_pt1 | contig 23267 bp, 20 predicted proteins | sample 172DNAGHGlowgp2_FD_203883 | JGI IMG/M metagenome (GOLD analysis project Ga0310697, IMG submission 203883) | Sheep rumen microbial communities from Palmerston North, Manawatu-Wanganui, New Zealand - 1728 DNA GHGlow gp2 (v2) (version 2) | ecosystem: Host-associated > Mammals > Digestive system >...
CGAAGACTTTCCGTTGTGATTGCTTTAATGTGGGAATGCGTTAATGCGTGAGTGGCTTGCGCAGTCAAATCACTTGCACAATGACGCAATAACACAATAACGCATTCAATTTCTCTTATATGTTTTGTCCAATGTGCCAAAACCATTACTTTTGGTGGCTATGGAGTGAGTGTTCACCTCTTCCCATTCCGAACAGAGAAGTTAAGCCTCACATCGCCGATGATACTGCACTTGTTTGTGGAAAAGTAGGTCGCCGCCAATTTTTTTAAGAGCATCTCGATCGAGGTGCTCTTTTTTGTTTTCGCCCGGCGGGGTTGGGGATCTTGGAGATTTTTCTGTCGGTGGCGGGAGGGGAACGGCGAATTACTCGAATTACTCTAAGCTACGCAGGTTGTTGTTTGGCGAGGTGCGCTACTGCCAAAGGCTGCGAACACAGCTGAATAAGTTAAATGAAGTGAGCAACTCGCTGATGAAGACCTTCTTCACTGGATTAGATTTAATTCAGCGGTGTTTTCGGCCAAGCCGACGGCATACCACAGATCCCCTTACGGGGTACCACCAGGAGGCCGAAGAACTTTTCGTCGCCACCGAGCGCAACGCCAAACTGCGTTACGAGGGTTACAAGAAACTCTCGGAGATGTAATCCTGCATCGACACACTAAAACAACGAAAGCCGAGGCCAGCTATGGTCTCGGCTTTCTGTATAGAAGCGGTCTCAGAAGGTGAAAGTGGCCGACAGCGGGTCGGGGTAGCAGCTGTGGAAGACGAGGGTGTAGGTGCCGGGCTCGATGCTGTAGAGGTCGAACTCATTGTCCACGTCGCACATGCAGTTGGCCTGGGGATTGCTTTCGTCCTCGCGCTCGTAGATGTCGATGGTCTGTCCGTTGCGGATGGCACTGACGGTGATGCCGCCGTCCATTCCGGCGGTGCCGCAGTTGACCGCCAGGTTGTGGTGAGTAACATGCAGCCGCTGGCTTGCGGCATCATATACCACGCTCGCCGAATCGGGAGAATAGATGCCCTTGGTGTCCCTGTCGGTATGGCTTAGGCACTCGGAATGGTGGGCATTGCAGTTAGGGTTCAGCGGTTCGGAATCCTCGTCTTTCCCGCATTGGAAAGCCATCATCAGCACCGCACCCATAACAACTGCTGTCATTAGTTTGAAGGGATTAGTTTTCATAATTCTTTGTTGTTTAATCATTATTTTTTGTTTAACAAACGCCGCACTGCCGTTTTTATTGCCTGCGGGGCGGCGGAAAGTTGCCGTTTCCGTGCAGTTTCGCCTCGCACCATCGCAAAACCCTCTTGCAGTCGTGTAAAATGGTCTCGCACCATTGCATTGGGCGTTGCACGGCTGCAAAATGGCCTCGCGAGATCTGCAAATCTTGGAAATCTTTTTGCCTTCGGCGGCGGGAGGGGGACGGCGAATTGCTCTAATTACTCGAAGCTACGCAGGTTGTTGTATGGCTGGTTTTATCTCAATAAGAATGAAAAGAACAATCAGATTTTATTTCAATCAGAACTAAAAGAACAAAAAGAAAATCTCAATCAGATTGTAAAAGATTCTTCGGATTTTTTCTCAATCAGAATGAAAAAAATTATCAGAGTTTCTCCGCTCGGGGGGGGTGAGAACTGTGGTTCTTGGAAATCTTTCTGTCTGCGGCGGGGGGAGTTTAACGGCGAATTGCTCTAATTACTCGAAGCTACGCAGGTTGTTGTATGGCTGGGTTTATCTCAATAAGAATGAAAAGAACAATCAGATTTTATTTCAATCAGAACTAAAAGAACAAAAAGAGAATCTCAATCAGATTGTAAATGATTCTTCGGATTTTTTCTCAATCAGAATGAAAAGAATTATCAGAGTTTCTCCGCTCGGGGGGGGGATGAGAACTGTGGTTCTTGGAAATCTTTCTGTCTGCGGCGGCGGGAGGGGAACGGCGAATTGCTCTAATTACTCGAAGCTACGCAGGTTGTTGTATGGCGTGTTACTCTAATTACTCGAAGCTACGCAGGTTGTTGTATGGCGTGTTACTCTAATTACTCGAAGCTACGCAGGGCGATTTGCGCTGGCTGGGTTTATCTCAATCAGAACGAAAAGAACGATTAGATTTTATTTCAATCAGAACTAAAAGAACGTTCAGATTTTTTCTCAATCAGATTGTAAAAGATTTTTCAGATTTATCTCAATCAGAACTAAAAGAACTGTCAGATACCTTATTCCAATCAGAACTAAAAGAACTAATAGAAATTTCAATTTAGTTTTTGGGGGATGGGTTAGGGGGTGAGAGTTAAAAGTTATAGGTTGGGTGTTGGTGGTTGGGAAAATTTTTGTATTTTTGCAGTCTGTTTTGTTGATAATTTATGATGATTATGAAACGTTTAGTCTTTTTCATGGTGCTGGCAGTGTGGGTGTCGGGTGCGGCACAGGATTCAGTCAATCTCGGTCTAATACCTACGCCACAGCGTGTGGAGAGGGGCAAGTGGACGACGGAGAGGGTGGATTTGACCCAGAGAGGGGGTAGAGAGGACCCAGAGAGGACCCAGAGAGGACCCAGAGAGGGGGTAGAGGGGAACCGGTGGGGGAAAAGGGTGAGGATGGAGAGGGTGGAGAGTCTGCCGGTGGAGGCCAATATGGAGCAGGCGTACCAGCTGGTGATAGAGCCGAAGCGGGTGACGCTGCGCTACACTCACGAGGAGGGCCGGAGGAACGGTGTGCTGACGCTGGAGCAGTTGTGCAGCATCTATTCGGGCGTCGTGCCCTGCTGTACGATTACGGACTGGCCGGCGTTCAAGGTGAGGGGCTGGATGGACGACATCAGCCGCGGTCCGGTGACGCACGAGGCCTACCGGAGCCGGCAGTGGGAGACGCTGCACGGGTTGAAGTACAATCTGTGCCACTACTATACGGAGCATACGCTCTATCAGTCGGAGTTTCCGGACCTGGCGCCGGCGTACGCCGCGTGCCGGCGTCATCCGGACGAGGTCATCAACCTGCAGCTGTTCGCGCATGCGGAGAAGACGCTGCGCAATCCGTTCTACGAGCACCTGAAGGACAGCCGGGCGAATTTCAATCCCGACGCTTCGGCCACGTACGATTTCCTTCATCGGAGGGTGGCGGAGGCGTACCGGCAGAACCCGGGGTCGCCGTATTTCATCATCAACTGCGACGAGACGGAGCAGCTGGGCACGGGTCGCGCCCGGGGCCTGGTGGGGCGCAAGGGTGCGGAGCAGGTGTATGTGGACTTCATAAACAGGTGCTACGAGATTGTGAGGGAGGAGGGGAAGAGGCACTCGACGCTCGGGGAGGGTCGGAGTCCGCAGGTGGCGATGTGGGGCGACATAGTGGGCAAGAATCCCGAGATGATGCGGCAGCTGCCCAAGGATATGGTGTACATCATGTGGGCGTATGAGCCGATAGACAGTTTCAGGCACCTGATAAGGCCGTTCAAGGAGCAGGCCAATCCGTTCTGGGTGGCGGCCTCGACGGGTCATAGCGGGACGATGACGTCGACGCCGCAGAGGTATGTGAAGAACATAGCCAACCTGTTCCGCGACGGGTGGCGCGACGGGGCGGAGGGAGCGATGCTCACGTGCTGGGACGACAACGGCGAGGCGCTGTTTGACAACAGCTGGCATGCGCACTACTGGGCGGCGGAGATGGCGTGGAACCCCATCAAGACGGACGACCCGGAGGAGCTGCGCCGGCGGGAACGGCAGTTCAACGAGAACTACGAGCGGCTGTTCTATGGCGAGAGCGGCAGGGTGAGGGACCTGTACACGGTGGGGGCGATGATGTACGACGGCGACGTGGCGGACTGGTATACCAGTGCGGCGCTGTTGGAGCCGCTGCTGAATTTCAATCCGGACAATGTGTCGGACGCGATGAGCGACCGTTGCAGCAGGGTGATAAGGAAGCTGGCCGCGATGGACAAGGAGATTGACTCGGCTGCCAATCCGCATGCACACTATACCGTCATGAGGATTCGCCAGACGGTTCTTAAGTCGGTGTTGCGCAAGATGATATACCACCAGCTGGAGGGTCGGGACGGGACCATGCGGGAGAGGCTGAGGGCGATGGCGGGGCAGTATATGGCTTCGCTCACCGACCTCAAGCGAGAGTACCTGCGCCTGTGGGACCAGGAGAACGGTGACTATGAGCGATATGTGGTGATGAACAGGTATGACGCGCTGGCCAGGGAGATTCTCGACCTTGGCAGGACGGTGTTCTTCCAGAGCAAGCGGAGCGAGCAGGGGAGCCCGATGGTGGAGCTCCGGACGCTGTACGGCGACCGTCCGATATACTATACGCTGGATGGCAGCGAGCCCGATTCGATGTCCGTCCGCTACGAGGGCCCGTTCGCGCTGGACCGTTCGGCCACCATAAAGGCCGTGAGCTACAACAAATACGGCGAGGGGGTGGTCACGGAGCGGTACCTGCTGTCGCACAAGGCGATGGGGGCCAAGGTCAAGCTGAATACGCAGTACAGCACCTACAAGGCCATCTACAGCGGCGGCGGCCCGGAGGCCCTTGTCGACGGACAGTACGGCAGCCGCGACACCTACGCAGACGGCCACTGGCAGTGCTACTGGGGCGACAGTGTCGATGTCACGATGGACTTCGGCGCGCGGACAGATGTGAGCGACATCTCGATGCGATTCATGCAGAACACATTCGACTGGATTCTCGCGCCGAGGGAGATCAGGGTGTATGCTTCGGAGGACGGCAGGGAGTGGACGCTCGTTGCCGACAGGCATTTTGTCATGGAGCCGCGCGAGACGGGGATGCGTCTGAGGAACTACGCCGTGTCGCTCGACGGCACGGTGAAGTGCCGTATGATACGCGTCGTGGTCCCCAATCCGGGACCGCTGCCCGAGTGGCATACGGCCCCCGGTCAGCCGTCGTACCTGTTCACTGACGAGATTGTTGTCCGATAGAACACTGATAAAGCAAGAGCTATGATAGATTCGCAGGTGCGAGACATGCTTGTCTCCATGGCAGTGCGCTATGAGAACGCCGACTTTATTGTCGGAGACCCGTCGTGGTGGATGCACCAGGTCGACGGAAGCCTCAACAGGGAGGCTACGGCCTTTGTGGCCTCGGTGCTGAGTTACGGTAGCCGTGCGCAGTTCATGCCCAAGATAGGGCTGCTGCTGGACTGTGCATCCGGCGACATGGACCGGTGGCTCCGGAGCGGGGAGTGGAGGAGCCGCTTCGCCGCGGGAGACGGACGCTCATTCTACCGCCTCTACAGCCACGGTGCGATGGCCCTCTTTTTCGAGGCCTACGCCGCGATGCTTGACGAATACGGCTCGCTTGGCGAGTATGTGAAACGGCACGGTGCCGGTATCGGCTTGGGTGCGGTGGAGGCGATTTGCCGCTGGTTTGCCACCCACGGGGCCTCGGCCACGGTGCCCAAGGACACCACGTCGGCGTGCAAGCGGGTGTGTATGTTTCTCAGGTGGATGGTGCGCGACGGCTCGCCGGTGGACCTTGGCCTGTGGTCGGGATTCATAGACAAACGCACGCTCGTCATGCCGATGGACACCCATGTCATGACGGAAGCCGTGAAGCTTGGCCTGCTGCGCAGCCGGACGGCGTCGATGGGTGCGGCCCGTCGGCTTACGGCCTCCATGGCGGAGGTTTTCCCGGACGACCCCTTGCGGGGCGACTTTGCGCTGTTCGGTTACGGTGTGAACTCGATGACGGAGTAGGGGAGTGACGCCACCCACGCGGTGACGCTTTCGGCAAACCTCAGCATGATGTCCAACGGCCAGGCTGTCGCGCTGGCCGGGACGGCGACATAGAGCAGAGACAGGAAGAGAAGGACTCCTGCCAGGGGGACTATTATGATGTTAGCGATGAGGAAGTAGGGTTGAAACCGGTGGAACACGGCGATTGTCACCGGTGTGGTGGCCATTGTAGCTGCAAGACTCACGGCAGCGGTCTGCCACAGACGGTTGCGGAAGGCGGTTATGAGAGGACGAGCCACGATGATGCCTGCCACGGCAGAGTATGACAGCTGCCACCCAACGTCGAACAGGAGCGTCGGCTTCAGACCCAGCGTGATCACCGCGGCGGTGGCTAAAAGGTTGAGCCTCGGGGTGCGGCGCCCAGTAATGTCGGAGACTATGAACAGGCTGAACATCAGAGCGGCGCGTGTGGTGGACGGAGCGAGGCCGGTCACCATGGCGAAAAGCCACACGGCGACCAGCTGGACGGAGCCCCTCACGAGCCTTCCGCGTCGTTCCCGTCCAACCCAAAAGAGCACAGCACCGACCATTGCCGCCACCAGTCCGACGTGTAGGCCGCTGACAGCCAGCAGGTGTGCCACGCCGGCGTCGCGGAAGTCGGCGTAGGTGGAATCGGGAATCCCCGCCCGCCATCCGAGCGTGAGAGCGGCGGCCATGGCGGTTTGCTCCGGAGCCAGGGGGCCGTCCTGCATCCTATGTAACAGCGCCATCCTCATGGCTTCGCACCGGGCCCTTAGCGAGGTGTTGTCGCGAGCCGTCACAATGTAGTGGTCTGAGGTGACGTAGATACTGCGGCGTCCGCTGTCGGGGTATGCGTGAATGAGCAGCCTGTCGCCGTAGCGCAGATTGTGTGCCATGCTGTCGGGCCGGAGGAAGATAGTTATGTCGCCACGCCGACGCTGCCCGTCCACGGCGCTGACGCTGGCGCGAGCTTTCATGCTGCGCCGTCGTGGCTGCGGGGTCTCGTCGATATGGAGCTCGATATATGCCTTCTCGGGACATCCTGCGCGCCAGTCGTTGCGTTGTACCGACGACTGCAGCAGACCGCCGGAGAACCCGCAGAAAAGCGTCGCCAGCAGAGCCACGGTCGGGGTGGCGAACGCCTTGGCGCGTGGCAGAAAGGCGATGACGCCTGCGAGCAAGGCGAACAGAGCCATCGCGACTAGCCATGGGACAGGCTCGACGGAGTTTGTGAGGTGAGCTGTCGCAATGCCGGCCATCATGGCGGCAGCCACAGCCAGCATAGGCGCTTTACGCATGGTTCAGTTCAGTATGAGGTCGTCGAGGCGCACCTTGGGTACGAAGTGGGTACCCCCCTCGCGCCAGTAGGCGCGTGGAGCGTCGGCGCCGGTCGGGACCAGTTCTATATGCTCGGCCCCTTTGCCGATGGCCAGCAGGGCTATGGGGTCGAACGGCAGGCTGAGCGCCTCGCGCAGCTTCTCCCTGTTGAAAGCCCCGATGATCAGACCGTTTAGGCCCATCTCTACAGCTTTCAGCAGCATGCTCTGCAGCGCGATGCCGAGGTCGATATCCACCAGCTTGGTCTCGGTGGTAGTGGAGCAGCAAACGATGAACGCCTCCGGCTCGGTGCCTGGCAGCGGCAGATGGAGCTCGGGCAGAGCGGCCCCCATCTTCACGAGCGGCAGGACACGGTCCGCGCCGCTGTCGCGGGTCACAAGCCAATAGCGTAGTACCTGCTGGTTGCACCCCGAGGGGATCTTGGTGCACACAGACACGATGCGTTCCAGTTCGGCCCGACTCACGACATAGGCTTTGTTGTAGCCGCGGTGGCTTCGGTTTTTCAGTAGCAGGCTGTCGACCGTGTTGCCGATGCGACGCACCTTGGGTTTCTGGCTTCCGAGGGTCTCCTCGTAGCGCTTCTCGAGATAATTGTCAGCCATTGTTATTTCAGTTTGTTCCAGTAAACGCTTTCGCAGATGCCCAGTAGCGACCCTTTCAGCCTCAGGGTCCCTTTGTCGGTGAACCTGACGACAAGCTTGGCCCTGATGCCGCGCAGCGGGTCGTATATCTTGCTGCCGTTCCATTCCTGGCGCTTCTTGTCGTAGCGTAGGCCGCGGAAAAGTTCTATGCGGTCGGCCGGAGTGGAGCGCAGACTGCGGTCGGGGTTCTTGGTGTCGAGCAGTTTGTTACCGTTTTTGTCGCGGTCGTGCTCCATCCAGATTACCTGTCCGCGGTATGAACCGTCGGTCATTTTCTCGATTTTTGCTCTGAATTTGTAGCCATTCTGCACCCCTTCGTACTCGCCGACGATGTTGTCAGCGCTATTATTGAGAGTGGACTGTGCGGTGGTGTAGAAGATGCCTAAAAGGCTGACGAGTAGTATTGTTAGGGCTTTTTTCATACCTGTGGTTGTTGTGCATTTATGATGCAAAGATACATTTTTTTGAAAAAATATTTGGCCAGTATTAAAAATGTTTGTACTTTTGCAGCCGATTTCGAGAGAGAAATGACTACAAATGATCTGTTAGCTCAGTTGGTTTAGAGCGCTTGCTTGACAGGCAAGAGGTCACAAGTTCAAATCTTGTACAGATCACAACAGGATGACGTCACCCATAAAGGCGACGTCATTTTTTTTATGTCTTGGGCACTATTTCCAAATGTCTTCCGTTTTAATGGATATGGATACACGCCTCAAGGTGACTAAAATATGAAATAATAATGAAAGACGGGAAGCGACACCGGCAAGGAGAAACGGGCTCTGTGGGGCAAAGAAAAAGCCCCTCAATAGGGGCTTCAAGGTGGTCTGTGGGAGATTCGAACTCTCGACCTCTTCCGTGTGAAGGAAGCGCTCTAAACCAACTGAGCTAACAGACCGAAGGTTGGCTTTCCTCTTTCGAAAGCGGGTGCAAAGGTACGAAGATTTTTTTATCTGACAAAATTTTTCTTCATTATGGCCAAAAAAAGATACACTCCCACACATTTACAGCAACTCGGTATCGCTTGGTTCTCAGTGTCGTTGGTGCTGATAGGCGTGCTGGTTGTTTTTTGTGGGCGTGGGTGTGGCGGGGAGCGTGAAAAAGCCGCTGCGGTAGCTGCCGACAGCACGATTTTGGCACAGAAAGAGGACTCGGTGTACCGTTCGCGGCGTAGCGTGGAGAGGGACTTGCGCCCGCGGCCCGTGCGGCGTAGCGGCCCGAGTCGGAGCTATGGGCCGGACTCTGCCGACAGCGGCCGCTATGTGCGGCCCGAGCCGCCGCGGCGGCGCCAGGCGCTGGTGGTGGAGCTCAACACCGCGGACACCCTCACCCTCCAGCTGCTGCACGGTATTGGCCCTGCTTATGCCCGCCGCATCGTGGCTTACCGCGACCGCCTTGGCGGCTTCGTCTCGGCCGACCAGCTGGTAGAGGTCTATGGCATCACGCCGGAGCTGGTGGACAGGCTGCGCCCATACATCACGATAGACAGCATGGCGGTGAGCAAGATGGAGATAAACAGCGCGGAGCTGAAACGCCTGGTGCGGCACCCCTACATGGAGTACTACCAAGCCCGCGACATAGTGGCGCTGCGGAACTCGGGGGTGGTGTTCCGCACGGCGGATGACCTGCGGGCCGTACCATCCATGGCCGACAGCACGCTGCGCAGACTCCTCCCATACATTTCTTTCGGACATACCACGCAATAAACCGACGTGGTTGCCGTTTTCCCCAGCATAACAATAACACGACAACGCCATGTTAGACCATAACCCCGCCTGGGTGGCAGTGATGACTCTGCCGAACTATGAACAGCGTGTCGCGAGGGCCTTCGCCGACGCACAGCCCGCTATAGAGTGCTATCTACCTATGCTGGCAAACAAGGACCGTCGTTTCAAGAAGGACGCCGGGGTGGAGAAACCCATGTTTCCCTGTTACATATTTGCGCGTATCAACGCGCGCCAGATTTACCAGACGCGCACGACGCGCGGGGTGCGCTTCATAGTCAGCAGCCAGCACAGCATTATCCAGGTGCCGGAGAGCGAGATAGAGGTGGTGCGCTGCTTCGAGGCCTCGCAGCGCAAGATGGTCATCGTGGAGACCTCCAAGCTCGTGAAGGGAGCCTCGGCCACCATCATGAGCGGCGAGTTTGCCGGGCTGCAGGGTCGTCTGCTCAAAGCCTGCAAGGATGGCAATTTCGCGGTGAACATCACGGTGATGAACATGTCGTTTGTAGTCCACATCAAGCGCAGCGAGCTGCGCCCGGCCGACGACAGCGCCGAGGAGACGCCGCCCGACGGGCGCCTGTCGACCATCCGCTGACGCCACAGCAAGAACCAACTTCATTCAACTGAACCATGATAAGAGAAGAGACTGTATTCGGACCCATCTTCAGCCGCCGGCTTGGCAGCTCGCTGGGCATCAACCTGCTGCCCGAGAAGGGCAAGATATGCAACTTCGACTGCATTTACTGTGAATGCGGCTGGAACCGCGACGGGCGCGCCGACACCCTCCTGCCCACCGCCGCCAAGGTGCACGCCGACCTGGAGCGCATGCTCGGGCGGCTTGCTGCCGAGGGCACGCCGGTGGACAGCATCACCTTCAGCGGCGACGGCGAGCCGACCCTCAACCCCGAATTCCCCGCCATCATAGACGACACCCTCGCCCAGCGCGACCGCTACTACCCGCAGGCTAAGGTGTCGGTTCTGAGCAATGCCACCAGAGTCCACATAGACACCGTGTTCGACGCCCTGCGCAAGGTGGACAACCCCATCATGAAGCTCGACGCCCCGAGCAACGAGCTGGCTGCTAAAATCAACATGCCGGCGCCGGGCTACGACGTGGCGCGTGTGGTGGAGGCCCTGAAGCGCTTCGAGGGCGACTTCGTGTTGCAGACCTGCATGCTCCGCGGCAACGGCTTCGACTCGGCGAGCCCGGAGGTCATACTGCCACTTCTCGACATCGTGCGGATGCTCCGGCCCCGAGAGTGGATGGTGTACACCATAGACCGGCCCACGCCGATGCAGGGGCTTGAGAAATTCAGCCCTGCCGAGATGAAACGCCTTGTACAGCCCGTCATCGACGAGGGCGTGCAGGTGCAGATCAAGGGCGCGGTGGAAGATAACTAAACGTCGCTACATGGCTATGGCCTCGGCGCAACGGATGCCGTCGAGCGCCGAGCTGACGATACCCCCGGCATATCCAGCCCCTTCGCCGCAAGGGAAGAGGCTCTCCAACTGCGGATGCTGGAGGGACGTTTTGTCGCGCGGTATGCGGACGGGGCTCGATGTGCGGCTCTCGACGGCCAGCAGCAGAGCCTCGTCGGTAACGAAGCCGTGCATCTTGCGGTCGAAGTCTTTGAATGCCTGTGTCAAGCCCTCCGCCACGAAGGGTGGCAGCAGCTCGTGGAGAGGTGCTGCGACGGTGTGGCCCAGGTAGCCGGAGCGTGGCAGCGACGTCGACGGCCGCCGCCTGAGGAAGTCCGTAAGCCGCTGGGAGGGAGCGTCGACGGTGTCGCCGGCGGCGTGGAACATGCGCTCCTCGACCGCCTGCTGGAAGCGCAGCAAGGAGAGGGCTGGGGAGGCGTCGGGGTCGGAGGAGCCGCCCAGGTCGTCGAGGTCCACGGTGACGGCGATGCCGCTGTTGGCCCATTGCGAATTACGGCGCGAGTTGCTCATGCCGTTCACCACCTGCTGGCCGGCGGCCGTGGCGGCGGGCACGATGACACCGCCGGGGCACATGCAGAAAGAGAAGACCCCGTGGCGTCCGACCTGCGTGGTGAGGCTGTAGGCCGCCGCCGGGAGGCAGGGGCTGTAGCCCTTGCCGTGGTACTGGATTTCGTTGATGAGCTGTTGCGGGTGTTCCACCCTCACGCCGAGTGCGAAGGGCTTCGCCTCGAGCTGCCATCCACGGCGTGCGAAGAGAGAGTAGATGTCGCGTGCCGAGTGGCCGGTGGCCAGGATGACGGCGTCGGCGGCAATGGCGTCGGACGAGCCCTGGCGTTCCAGGAGCACGCCGCGGACGCGGCCGTCGCGGACGTCGAGGTTGGTGACGCGTGAGCCGAAGCGGTACTCGCCGCCGTGCTCCATGATGGCGAGGCGCATGCGTGCGATGATGCCGCTCAGGCGGTCGGTGCCGATGTGGGCGTGGGCTTCGAGCATGATGTCGGGGTCGGCGCCGAAGGCCACGAAGGTGCGAATCACGGCGCCCACGTCGCCGCGCTTGGTGGAGCGGGTGTAGAGCTTGCCGTCGCTGTAGGTGCCGGCGCCGCCCTCGCCGAAGCACCAGTTGCTGTCGGCGTCGACAAGCTTGTCGTGCGTGAGGCGTGCGATGTCGTATTTGCGGTCCTCGACTGGTTTGCCGCGTTCCACGACGATGGGTTTGAGGCCCCGCTGCAGACAGCGGATGGCGGCGAAGAGACCCGCGGGGCCGGCCCCCACGATGACGACGCGCTTGGCGTCTGGGCGGAGCTGCACCCCGTCGAGCGGGGAGCGGGGGGGGGAGGGAAGAGCCTCGCCGGGCGCGTAGAGCTCCACGACGCAGTGGTAGACGATGTTGGCACGTCGGCGGCAGTCGAGGGTGCGCCGCACAAGCACCGCCGAGCCCAGCGCATCGGCGGCCAAGCCCTGGGAGCGGGCCACGGCGTCGCGCAGCAGCAACGCGTCGTGACACTGCTCGGGGGAGAGGTCCAGTTCTATTCTTTTCATCTGCAGAGGGTAACGCGGGAGGGACGATTTTATTGTGCCGGCGGCATGGCCAAACCGGAGGTGGACTGATGACATTTATAAGAGCCTCCCATATAATAATATGGGATGAGCGGCGTTTATAGAGGCGATGGATTTTGAACTGAAATCAGACTTCGCCCCGATGGGCGACCAGCCGGAAGCCATACGGCAGCTGGTGGAGGGAGTGCGGTCGGGCCAGAGGGCCCAGGTGCTGCAGGGCGTTACGGGAAGCGGGAAGACCTTCACCGTGGCCAACGTCATCAAGGAGCTGAACCGGCCCACGCTGGTGATGAGCCACAACAAGACCCTCGCGGCGCAGCTCTACGGCGAGTTCCGCCAGTTTTTCCCGAACAACGCGGTGGAGTATTTCGTGTCGTACTACGACTACTACCAGCCGGAGGCATATATTCCGGCTACCAACACATATATAGAGAAAGACCTGGCCATCAACGACGAGCTGGACAAGCTGCGGTTGAGGGCCAGCTCGGCGCTGCTCAGCGGACGGAGAGACGTGATAGTGGTCTCCAGCGTGAGCTGCATATACGGCATAGGCAACCCGGACGAGTTTAAGCGTGGTACGGTCACGGTGAAGGTGGGCGACCGGCTGCAGCGGGACCAGCTGCTGATGCAGCTGCTCGAAGGGCAGTATGTGAGGAACGAGATAGAATTCACGAACGGGCGCTTCAGGGTCAAGGGCGACACAGTGGATGTGTTCCCGTCGTTTGCCGACTTCTGCTACCGGATAGCCTTCTGGGACGACGAGGTGGAGAGCTTAGAGAGCTTCGACCCCATCAGCGGGCAGCGGCTGGAACGCTTCGACGAAGTGGTGATCTACCCGGCGTCGAACTTCCTCACGAACAAAGAACACATGGCCGACGCCCTGCTGCAGATACAGCGGGACATGTATGAGCGTCGCGACTACCTGAACGAGATAGGCAAGCATCTGGAGGCCAAGCGCCTCGAGGAGAGGGTGAACTACGACGTGGAGATGATTCAGGAGCTGGGCTACTGCTCGGGGATAGAAAACTACAGCCGCTACTTCGACGGGCGAGCGCCTGGGTCGCGGCCGTTCTGCCTGATAGACTATTTCCCGGACGACTTCCTGCTGGTGGTTGACGAGAGCCACGTCACGGTGCCGCAAATCGGTGCCATGTACGGCGGCGATCGGAGCCGTAAGACCTCGCTCGTGGAGTACGGCTTCAGGCTGCCGTCGGCACTGGACAACAGGCCGTTGACCTACGACGAGTTCTACCGCCTCACGGGGCAGACGATATACATCAGTGCCACGCCGGCCGACTACGAGCTGAGCGAGGCCGAGGGAGTGGTGGTGGAGCAGGTGATACGCCCCACGGGGCTGCTGGACCCGGTGGTGGAGGTGCGGCCGGCCGTGAGCCAGGTGGACGACCTGCTGGACGAGATAGAGAACACGGTGGACAAGGGTGAGAGGGTGCTGGTGACGACGCTGACCAAGCGCATGGCCGAGGAGCTGACCGGATACCTTACAAACCTCGGAATCAGGAGTAAATACATACACAGCGACGTGGATACCCTGGAGAGGGTGGAGATAATGCGCGACCTGCGGATGGGCGTCTTCGACGTGCTGGTGGGCGTCAACCTGCTGCGCGAAGGACTGGACCTGCCGGAGGTTAGCTTGGTGGCCATCCTCGACGCTGACAAAGAGGGCTTTCTGCGTAGCGACCGCGCCCTGATACAGACCATAGGACGAGCGGCGCGCAACGTGCACAGCAAGGCCATACTCTACGGCGACAGCATCACGGGCTCGATGCAGAGGGCAATAGACCTCACCAACCGCCACAGGGACAAGCAGATAAAATATAACATGGAGCATGGCATCGTGCCTCGCCAGATAGTGAAGAGCACGGACGCCATCATAGGCACGACGAGCGTGATAGAGCGCGCGGCGGAGGAGCGGGGCGACTGCGGGAAGGCGGCCATGCGCCCCTACGGCAACGACGAGAGTGCGGTGCGCCACGCCGCCGCCGAGGAGGAGGCCGCCACGCCGCCGGCGCCGATGGCCGCCAACCAGCAGTTCCTGGCCATGAGCAAGGAACAGTTGCGCAAAGAGATACGCGAGCGGCAGCGCAAGATGCAGCTTGCCGCCAAGGATCTCGATTTCATGGCCGCGGCCCGCTACCGCGACGAGGTCAAGGAACTGCAGAAACTGCTCGAGACCGCCCGATGAGGTGCGACAAACGAAACAGACGATGATGAAGAACATAATAGAAAACATGCGATGGTACGACTGGCTTCAGTTTGGAGCCATGGCCATTATGTCTGCCGCTGTGCCGGTCAGCATGAACCTGGGCCTGTGGGCGGCGATGCTGCTGCTTGGGGCGAGCCTGACGAAGGCTGTGGCCATGCGCAGGGTGGGCAACCGAGCCCTGAGCCGGCCGGTGAAGGCGGCCCTCTGCGGGCCGATGGTCTACTGGCTCTGCCTGCTGGTGGGAGCCTTGGTGGGCGGCGGAATGGAAACGGGGCTGCACGTGGTGCGGCTCAAGGCCACGATGCTCATCTTCCCGGTGGCCGTGATGGTCGCGGACACGACGTCGATAAAGGGGGTGCACCTGAGGCTGATGTTTTACGCCCTGTGGGCGGCCTGCATGGGGGTATTCCTGTACTTCAGCGGGGTGGCAGTAGGCAAGATGCTGTCGGGTAGCGAGTTGGCGTCGGTGGTCAACAACACCTTCGACCCGCGTCACCATGCCTACACGGCCATGTATGCCGCCGCGGCGCTGGCGTTCGTGTACGTGGAGCTGCGCAACCATAGCGGAAGTTTGCGGCCGTGGCTGCGGTGGCTGCTGATAGTGTCGGTGCCGTTGCTGGTGCTGTATATCGTCATCGTGAACTCGCGCGCCGGTATAATCATACTGTGGGCCATGCTTGCGCTGGCTGCGGTCGACGGGGTGCGGCGCAACTGGTGGAAGACGCTGATTGTGATGGCTTTGATAGCTGGGTGGATAGTGCTTTGCGGAGCCATGTTGCCCGGCCATAAGGATCGAGTGACCAGCACGATAAGCGCTGTGAGCGAGGCTGCTGCGGACACGACGGAGAGCGCCGACGGCGACGTCAGAATCACCATCCTCAAGTCGGCCTTGGAGCAGGTGCAGGAAAGTCCGGTGGTGGGCCACGGTACGGGGAACTACAGGGAAGAGCTTGTGCGACAATACGAAGCGGACGCGTTCGACCACGGCGTGGATACGGAGTGCAACGCTCACAACCAGTATGTGGAGTCGCTGCTTGCGACCGGTGTTTTCGGGCTGATAGCCCTGCTGTACTACCTCTTTGCGCCGCTTGTGGTGGCCCTGAGGCGGGCGCGTGGCGCCGTGCTGCCACTGCTTTTCGCCACGGGCATTGTGGCCGGGAACCTGCTTGTGGAATCGATGCTCGAGCGCCAGATGGGACTGCTTTTCATAGGGTGGTTTATGACGCTCATGGTGCTGGTAGTCAGCAGCGAAGAAAATAAATTTTGCGGGAAGGAAAAATAGTAGTACTTTTGCACCCACTTTTTGAGCGAGAGATTGTCCCATGGTGTAATGGTAGCACATCAGATTTTGGTTCTGCTTGCCAAGGTTCGAATCCTTGTGGGACAACCGAAAACGCCTCAAATGAGGCGTTTTTTAGTGCCCTAAAGTCTTGATTTCTAGTTGGCGATAGTTGGTTTTCAGTAAGTTGCAAAAAAGTTGTCTTTTTGACCTTGTTTTACCCCTTTTAGGTACATTTTTGTTTCCAGCTTGTGTCTGATTGAAATTTTTTGTGTATCTTTGCACTCGAATCCGAAACATAAACAATAATAGTTATGCCACGCGCTACACAAGACACAAAGATTAAGGAGCCAATCAAACTGCGTAAAAAGAGACTTGCAAACGATTGCTACCGGTTGTATTTGGATTACTATAATCCGAAAACGCAAAAACACGAATACGAATATTTGCCGTATACTATCAAGCCCGTGAGAATTCCTACTGACAGGTTGGATAATCAGAATGCGATAAATGCAGCAAATGCTGTGAAGTCGGAGCGTATAGGGGAGCTGTTTGCCATGCAGGCGGGATTGAAGCGCATCAAGCAATCCAAGATATTGCTTATAGACTGGATGCTGCATTGCGCTGAAGAAGCAGAGAAGCGGGCAAACACAATCAACCGCAGCACATGGGGTAACACCATCAAGCTTACCGCCGAGCTGGTGAGGCAATATGACGGGGAGCATACCCTGTTGGTTGATGTGGACAAAAGATTTGTCAAAGGCTTTGTGGAGTTTCTCCGCCACGGACATACCATAGAACGAAACCACAAGCAGCAGTTGTTGGCTCCCGGGACTGCACATAAACGCTACCAATGCCTGAAATATTCGCTGGCCGAGGCTCAGCGCGAAGGTTATATCAAGGTCAACCCATGCGACCTGCTGAAGAACAAAGAGAAGTTAACGGCACCGGAGAGTACGCGCGCGTACCTTACAATAGAAGAGCTGAAGCAGATGGAGGCGACTCCTGCGGGAAGTGAGAAGACGCGCAATGTATACCTGTTCATGTGTTACTGTGGATTGCGTATCTCTGATGTGAAACAGCTGACATGGGCTGATATCGATACCAGCAGCGAACCGTGGATTATTTCCAAACGTCAGCAGAAAACCAAGTCACCCCTCTACCTTCCTTTGTCTCAGAAGGCGCGTCAGTTTATGCCTGAACAAGGCGATGCCGCTCCGACAGATCTCGTGTTTGCCGATTTGCCGACCGAGCCGTCGATGAACAGAAGTCTCAAAATGTGGGCTAAAAAAGCTGGGATAGAAAAGGTGTTGACGTTGCACACGGCGCGTCATACGCTGGCCACTACATTGCTTACCAAGGGAGCCGACTTGTATACCGTCAGCAAACTGCTTGGTCACACCGATGTGGCTACCACCCAGATTTACGCCAAGATTGTTGACAGCAAGAAGGTGGAGGCCGTCAATCTGCTCAATGATTTGTAGTTTTACTTAAGCGAAATTCAGGACAATTTAAATTGATTCAGTTTTGCTGTGGCGTCGGCTTGGCCGACAACCATCCCAAATCTTTCTGCTGCGCCCCGCAATAAACGAGGAGCAAACCAGTTTCAGGGAAAGTCACTTCCGTAAAAAAATAATAAAACCAAATAAAAATACATCGATAGTACTACAATAACCCACTTTTTTACCAACTTATTGTAGTGCTATCGGCATGTTTTTTTCTCTAATTAAAAAAGTTTCGTATCTTTGCACCAAATTTATAGTGTGTAAAAAATGGAATACAACGCTAAAATCATAGGCAGGGAACACGAACAGGACATTCTCCAACACTGCGTTGAATCGCCTCGGGCTGAGTTTATAGCCGTGTATGGAAGGCGCCGAATCGGGAAGACGTATCTTGTTAAACAATATTTTGCAGATGCGTTTGATTTCTACACATCAGGTATCTATAAAGTGTCACGCACTGAGCAACTGAAACAATGGCAGATACAGCTTAACCGATACAGCGGAAAGAAACGTTCACGTCCCAAAGATTGGTTCGAAGCTTTCGACCAGCTGCGGGATTATCTTGAAACACGGTCAGCTGATGAGAAGTTGATACTATTTATTGACGATATTCCGTGGCTTGACACCCCGAAATCCGGTTTTCTACGGGCTTTGGAAGTGTTTTGGAACAGTTGGGCAGCCGACCGGCCTGGCCTGAAGCTCATAGTTTGTGGTAGCGCTACGACCTGGATGACCAACAAATTGCTTGGCGACAAAGGTGGCCTGCATAACCGTGTCACGAGACCTATTCATCTTGCACCCTTCTCATTGAACGAAACAGAGCGTTACCTTAAAAGCATCAATCTTGATTGGTCGAGAAGCGAGGTAATGGATGCCTATATGATTCTTGGCGGGACACCCTATTATCTTTCCATGTTACGCCCCGAACTTAGCTTGCGCCAGAATGTAGATGAATTGTTTTTCGGTCGAGATGCGGTGCTTAAATCAGAATATGAATTCATGTTCAGTTCTCTATTTAAGACATCGCACATCTATCGCCGTGTCGTGGAATGTCTATCGTCAAAGTTGAAAGGATTGACACGTTCAGAAATAATGTCAGAGATAAAAGCAGAGGAGAGCGGAATGATTACCGAGGTTATGGATAACCTTGAAAAATGTGATTTCATACGTCGTTACAATGCTTTCGGGAAGAAACGGAGAGACATCCTGTATCAGCTCACGGATATGTACACTCTGTTTTATCTGCGGTTTGTCAAGGATTACAAGGGCATGAATGAAAATGCTTGGAGTACCATGTCTGACGGGAAACGCAATGTATGGTTCGGGTATGCATTTGAGCAGGTATGCCTTTTGCATGTTAATCAAATCAAGAAAGCGCTGGGTATTGCAGGTATAGCAAGTGATGTCTGTGCTTGGAATGGTACCGTTGACGAAAAGGGAGCTCAGATTGACCTTGTGATTGATTGCGGCGACAAGGTTATGAACTTGTGTGAAATGAAATATAGTACCGGTAGATATGAGGTTACCAAGGACTATTCGGAATGGTTGAAAGAGCGTCGTGAGATATTCAGAAAAGACACTGGCACAAACAAGACCTTGCATTTGACCTTGGTATCTCCTTATGGTGTCGTTTCTGGCAAGAACACCTCCATTTTGCAGAATATAATAACAATGGATGACTTGTTTGAAAGGTAGCAAGTCATTAGTCGAGAGTTTGTAACAATCGCACATGCCCCATGTATGTGCGATTTCTTTTTACTAAACTTTGCAAATCCATTGAATTTTCTGTTTTTGCTACTATAATTATAATGTGACAGTAAAACAACATCAGAAATGGAGACAGTGTCGGCTCGGCCGACAACCATCCCAATCTTTCTGCTGCGCCCCGCAACCAACGGCGAATCAATTTCATGGAAAGTTATGCAAACGAAAGGAAGCAGCACAATTAGATAAAATGTGTATTTTGCAAAATACAAATAAAATATTTTTTTGTATTTTATAAAATACATGTGTTTTTGCATCGACAAACTGTACTGAGGGTAGCATTTTCAGTTCTTTTCTACTATCACATTACCAATCCCAATTATTCGAAAATCAACAAGCTGAAGAAAAGCAAGCAAGAAGCATTCTTCTATCTGTATCATCTCATTTCATCCCCATTTCTTTCTCAATCCACCGCTCTGTGAATGTTTTCTCATGGAAAGGTTTGGGTGGTGAGGCATCGGGGCCGAAGCCTTCATCACGTCTCAGTTTCTCCAGAAGGAATATCAACATCTTGGCATCCGGACGAATCTTCCAACCTACGCGTTTGCCCTCTTTCATCTCGGGAATGCCGAAGGCGACCATCTGCGCCATGGCGAAACACCTGTCCCATGTGTGCATCCTTGCCTCATAGATGGCTTCGTCGAATTCGGGGTCGCTCCTCTGCCAGCGGCGGAGGGTGAGGCGTGAGCAACCCAATAACTTGGCTGTCCTTGACAGTATGCCACCAGTTACTTGCAGTACTTCCTCCAGATGTTCGAGGCTGGGTTTCTTGTATGGTTTGTTTGGCATAGGTTAGAGTGTTTTGTCTGTCGTTTCCCGCGCGTGCGCGAAGGGACTGGTAACTATGGGAACTTTGGATATGCGGTTTTGGCATTTTTGGTCATTACAGATTTTAGCGTTTGGCCCAATATTGGAAAATGGCGATGTCTTCGGGGTGTAAGTGGAAATAATCTGAAAAAGCCTCGTTTTTCAGTCGGCGATTCCTCTCCGCCACAGTCTCTCCGGAAAGTATCGGAAGCTCTCTGTTTTTTGCATCTAAAATCAAATCAACATAGTCGAGAAATTTGAGCATCCTGGAATAGGTCCTAAGGCGGAAATTGCCAACCTCGTTCCGCAGAATTGTCTGTTGTTGTATCTTGTCGGTCACTTCCAGACATTCTACGCAATGCCGCTGCCATTGCGACCACAGTTTGGATTCTTCCGGCGTGCGTGCAGCGTCATGGCAGATAACGCGGTCCAGCAGATCTATATTCTGTATTGTTATTTCGAACATGACACTCTCCATTCTGCCTCACGGATGGCATCTTGATAATCCATGCCGGTTGATAGGTGCAGCGCCTTGGCCAGTTTGTATATCTTGTTATTCTTTGCATGGGCAGAGGGCTCCTCGTATTTGTCGGAAACAATGAGGCATTTAAGTGGGGCCAGAAGTTTGCTTTCTTCCAGTATCTCCTCCACGGTCTTCTCCTCAGGCTCGTTGTGGTCGTATTCGTGCGTGGCATTGTATTCGTGTATTTGGTTGCGCGAGGCACAATACATTCTGAAGCACTCGTAGAAGTCGTCCTTCCTGAAGCGGTAGCTGAACTTGCCATAGACACCATCTTCTATATTCCGGCATAATAGTTTGATGTCGGCAAGCGTAAGCCAGTGTGTGACATCCCGGTCTGACATCAAACGTTCTGCAATATCCCTGACGTTGTCTTCCGTCAGTCCGTTCCTGACGTGCATGTTTCTGTCCATTTGCGCTAGAAATGCCATTATGACCGACATCATCCTAACCTCGCCAAAATCGTTGTTGAGGGCTACCAGTTTGGGTTCCGACCGCCTGGCGACGATGTCTTCAAGTCTTCTCATTTTCGAGGCATCATAGATTGCCGTTTGCAATGCCTTCGGCAATTGAACGGATAAATCCTGCTGAAAGTTTGCTGAATTCGTTACTTGTACTGTTAGGTTTTTCATTTTTGGTTATATTTTGGTTATTGTTTTGGTTATTGATTTGCTTGTTGTACCAGTTGTTGAAATGTTCCCGGTAATCGGAAGGTGTTTTCGTCTTTACCCCGTCGAAGACAAGCTTGTCCTGGAATTGCCGAAGTGCGAGAAGCAATGCATTTTTGGGCTGATTGTATCTGCGCTGCAACGCTTCTGAGGCGGGTGTGTCTCTGCTTATCTCGTCGGCGAGCATATAGTATAGCTGCCATAAGTCCGTCAACTGCTCCGACGGGTCGGGGGGTACGTTATTATTCCCTATAGTATAGTCTTTTGATTTAATGTCTTTATTATAGTATTTAGGTTGCGTCGATTCTGACGTGATGGGTTGTGCCGATTTTGTCGTAAGGGCATGCGTCAATTCTGGCGTAACCGATGTGTCATTTTCGGCATAAGGCGTTACGTCATTTTTGACGTTGGGAATGTCGCCGCTTGTTCTTGTTTCCGGCAGCCGATACGAAACTCCGGTTGCGTTGCGAGAGGTTTCCACAAAGCCGTCCTCCCGCAGGGTTTTCAGTACGCGGGTAAACTTTCTTAAGCTGAAACGGAGAGCCTTTGCGATTTCGTTCTGGTTCTGATATATCTCAAGCCCGTTGGAGAGGAAGCCGTAGAGATAGGCGTATGCCGCCGCCTCGTCCAGGGTCATCTGGTCCAGCCATTGCAATGGAATAAGGATGTACTGTCGTGAAGATTTCATAATTTCCTGCGGCCTCCTCTCCGTGGGTGGTTCAATGCATAGGCAGCTGCCTGCGCTTCCATCTCTTCTCGTGTGGCAACGCGGTGGGCAAGCAGCCATCTGTCCACCTCGGCTTTGTTGAAATAGGTCAGTTTGCCGCCGGGGTTCTTGTAGAATGGGATTTTCCGCAGATGCACCAGTTTGTAGAGGTAGAGTTTCGACAGGCCGGTGTAGGTCGCCATGTCGTCCATGTTCAGCGCTGTCTTTGCCGATAGTAGGCTCAGGCGCTCGATTCTTTCCAGTCTTTCTTCAATTGTTTCCATTTTTCTTTGGTTTGGTTGTGATTTTGTTGGTTTCCGAGCGCAAAGATATGGACTATTTCTCACATACAAACCATTGGAGAACAATGTGTTTTGGACGAACTCAGTTCATCCAAAGAGAAGTCGTTTTTTGAGTCGAAATGAAACGAAAAACCTGCCGGAAGAGAGCGTACAGAGATATGCTCTTGGCTCTAAAAAGTAGTGCAAAAATACAAAAAAAACATCATAATTATGAAAAATTGAGGTCTTTGTTGAGATAAAATTGGTGTGATTTATATATCTTATTGATTATGAACAATAAACGATGAGTGAATAGTACCAATAAAATGTCCATCTTGCAGTCCGTTTGTGGATTCGTCAGAGGTGTCACTAACGCATTCACGCATTCCCACATTCACCAATCCCCAATTCGAGTAATTCGTCATTCATCATTCAACATTCATCATTCAACATTAATTCCCCCTTCGCCGTTCCCATAGAAAAGTTTCCGTTTTTTTCAGTTCTTTCCGTATTTTCTGTAATAGAAAAAGCGCCAGGCTCTGCCGCCGGTGAGAAATCCACGAGATTATCCTGGCCCCGCACCCGGACATAATCCCGAAGGGAAAAAATCTACGAGATTTACCAGATTTTTGCCCGCAGGGCAAGGCGTATCAATACCGGCTCCCGCCCCTAATTCGTAAAATTTGTGTAATTCGCCGTTGAATCTTAAACCTGGAACTTGGAACCTGGAACCAATCACAAGTCGCTGTTCAACATTCATCATTCAACATTCATCATTCAACACTCATCATTAATCATCCCCCGCCCCCTCACCAGGCTTTGCCGCCGGCGCAAGTTGTCTTTATTGTCACTGTTGTCTTCTGAGAAAAGCAGTTGTCTTTAGATGGTCACCGAAAATATTTGTTAATTTATCATTGAATTTTCGGGGCAAATGTGTTGATTGTTATATTTATACGCAATGTGCAGGTCGTCAGCTATACTTAAGTTCAAATAGAAAATGCAACACAAGAGATAAAGAAAGAAGCGCCAAAAAGCAAAAAGTTCTTGGCGCATTCGGTAAAAAGTAGTACTTTTGTGTTGTGAAAAAAGAAAAAATAAAGCACC